>Ga0074198_1000229_pt1 | contig 74480 bp, 71 predicted proteins | sample EPASupsiteSAE323_FD_64527 | JGI IMG/M metagenome (GOLD analysis project Ga0074198, IMG submission 64527) | Bioremediated contaminated groundwater from EPA Superfund site, New Mexico - Sample SAE3-23 | ecosystem: Environmental > Aquatic > Deep subsurface > Groundwater > Contaminated ... | reverse complement strand
AGGCATTCGATTCTGAAAAGATTCATCAGATAATCCATGAGGATTTGGATTCTCAATCAATGATTCCTATCCGTGACTGGCATGCCTCTTATGTTTCTGGAAAATATCGACAGACCATGGCCACCTCATTCGATGCAAAAACCTATGGCCAACGGAATATGGCCGAAACAGTTTTTTCGATTTTGAAAAGATTGTTTGGTGAGACTATCCACTCTCGGTCTTACCGACAGCAAGTAAAAGAAATCAAGTTGAAATGTATCATTTTCTCCATCGATCGTTTCCTCAAAAACCAGCGGGTGTTCAATGTTCTATGAGGATTTCAACAGAGCCAATATTTTGGATAATTAACTGCAACACAGAATTCAGGAAAAAATGCGAGGGATGGGATTCGAACCCAAGAACTCCTGCGAGACCAGGCCCTGAACCTGGCGCCGTTGACCTGGCTTGGCTACCCTCGCGCCTGTATAGATTACGCCTGCAATGTAATAAAGATGAGGGAGATTAGTTTTTTGATCCGGCTGGGTGAGCAGCGTTATCGTTATTGAGTTTCTTCATTTCCTGTTCACGCAGGACATTTCGCCGGATCTTGCCGGAAATGGTCTTTGGGAGGGTATCGACAAACTCGATAACCCGGGGGTACTTATAGGGTGCCGTAACTTTCTTGACATGGGTCTGGATCTCCCGTACAAGACTGTCAGAGGGCCTGAACCCGGGTTTCAAGATTACGAAAGCCTTGACAATCATTCCCCGTATGTCATCCGGTGATCCGACAACCGCTGCTTCCTGGACGGCAGGATGTTCGATGAGGGCGCTTTCCACTTCGAATGGTCCGATCCGGTAACCGGATGCCTTGATCACGTCATCGTCACGGCCGATGAACCAAAGATACCCGTCCTCATCCCTGTATGCCTTGTCCCCGGTATAATAGTAGCCGTTGATGAACGATTTTTTGTTTTCTTCATCATTATTGAGATATTCCCGGAACAACCCGACTGGGCGGGGATCCGTTTTAATCGCAATCTTGCCTTCTTCATGGAGCCCGACCTGCTTCCCATGATCGTCATGCAGCTCGATATTCCAACCGGGAGAGGGTCTGCCCATCGAGCCGAACTTCGGGGTCATCCCGGGGAATGTTCCGACACAAAGGACCGTTTCGGTCTGCCCATATCCTTCGTAGATGGTCAGGCCGGTTGCATCTTTCCATGCCTTGATAACTTCCGGGTTGAGGGGTTCTCCGGCACTTACGCAGTGACGAAGCTCGGAGAAGTCGAACTTGTCGAGATCGGCAAGGATCAGCATCCGGTAGATAGTCGGAGGACAACAGAATGTGTTGATCCCGTATTTCTCAATAAGCGGCAGGATTTCGGTTGCATTGAACTTGCTCCGGATATCATAGACAAAGATGGCAGAACCTTCAAGCCACTGCCCGTAGAACTTGCCCCATGCACTTTTTGCCCATCCGGTATCCGACAGGGTGAAGTGAAGATCCGTTGTCCGCAGGTCATGCCAGAACCGGGCCGTGACAATGTGACCAAGAGGATAACTCTGATCATGCACCACCATTTTGGGTTCGCCGGTTGTGCCGGATGTAAAGAAGATAACGAGAGGGTCGGTACTTTTTGTCTTTTTCATGCCAGGTAACTGCACCAGTTTCGCAGACACAGGTGCAGGATAGTCAAGCTCGACCGGGTAACTGATCCAGCCCGGCCGCTTGCTGTCAATGGTCATTTTGCAGGTCAGGGATGGACAATCCTTTGCAACCTCATCGATTTTGTCAGCATGTTCCTCGCTGGTGATCACCATTTTGATATCGGCAATATCGATCCGGTATTTCAGGTCCTTTGGGGTAAGCATGGTGGGTGCAGGACAATAGACCGCACCACGCTTGATAAGCGCAAGCGTACAGGTCCACCATTCAGGAACCCGGGGAAGCATGATCAGCACGCGGTCGCCCTTGTTGACACCATACTTGATGAACATGTTGGCAATCTGGTTGGAGAGTCTCATCAGATCCCAGAATGTGAATTTCTTCTCATTGCCCTGCTGGTCCACCCAGATCATGGCAAGTTTGTTCCGGTCTTTCTTTGCCCATGCATCAATGACATCAAACCCGAAGTTGAAGTACTCGGGAACGTCAATATGGAAATCCCGGTACATCGCTTCATAATCGGGCATATTGTGCGCATCCTTTCCGGTTGCCGGTGCAACAGAGGGAAGAGTCTGTACACCAGCGGACCCGGGACTCCCTGCAAGGGAGAGATGGGTGGTGCATGCCTCATTAATCCAGTCAGACCGGGATAACTTGCGTTTTTCACACGATTTATCGATATTTTCTGCGAGCGTATCGCTCATTGTGATCGAATACCGCACCATGATAATCAGATTGGTGGTGCACTTTTATAGTAATTTCGATGGATCTGTGCACCAAGATACGTACTCATCATCAAATATCCCGGGTTGAATTTCGGAGCGTAATGGTATGAATAAAAAAAAGGTGAGGATTGAAGGGGTGCGAAAATTATTTCCGGTCCCGGTATTTCTTGAGTTCCGCAGCCCTGAGCTCATTACGCTTGATCTTGCCAGAGAGGGTCTTTGGAAGTTCCGGAATAAATTCGATTGCCCGCGGGTATTTGTACGGCGCAGTTGTCCGTTTGACATATGTCTTGAGCTCTTTGATGAGTGACTCAGATGGTGTAAATCCTTTATTGAGCACAACGAACGCCTTGACAATCATGCCCCGTATGCGATCAGGTGAACCAACGACTGCTGCTTCCTGAACGGCAGGGTGTTCAAGCAACGCACTTTCTACCTCGAACGGACCGATCCGGTACCCGGAACTCTTGATGACATCATCATCACGGCCGACAAACCAGAAGTACCCGTCATCATCGCTGTATACCTTATCTCCGGTGTAGTACCAGCCATTGACAAACGCTTTTTTGTTTTCTTCCGGGTTGTCGATATACTCAACGACCAAACCCGGGGGGCGGGGGTTGCAGCTGATTGCAAGCCGGCCTTCTTCCATAATCCCGACCGGCTTACCCTCCTCATCATGAACTTCAATCGTCCATCCGGGAGAGGGTTTTCCCATAGACCCGGGCTTGTTTTCAATATTCGGGAACGATGCAACACAACAGGCTGTTTCAGTCTGACCGTATCCCTCGCAAATTGTAAGACCGGTTCCTTCCTTCCAGACCCGGATAACTTCAGGGTTCAGCGGTTCCCCGGCACTTGTACAGTGCCGCAATGATGAAAGGTCGAACTTTTCAAGATCCGCCAGGATCAGCATCCGGTAAATTGTCGGGGGGCAGCAGAACGTTGTGATCTGGTACTTTTCAAGGAGGGGCAGCACCTCAGTTGCCTGGAACTTTCCGCTGAAATGGTACACAAAGAGGCAGGCTCCCTCAATCCACTGGCCGAAGATCTTACCCCACGCACATTTTGCCCACCCGGTATCGGCAACCGTAAAATGAAGATCATTATACCGGACATCCTGCCAGAGCTGGGCTGTAACAATATGTCCGAGCGGGTAGCCATGATTATGAAGCACCATTTTAGGCTCACCCGTTGTTCCGGAGGTGAAATAGATCAGCATGGGATCGGTGCTTCGTGTATGATGGTTGTCAGGGATGCTGACCGAACGGTGCGATACCGGGGCCGGGTAAAGCAGTTCATAGGGGTAACTTGCCCAGCCGGCAAGTTCGCCATCGGCAATGAAACGGCTGGTCAGGGTCGGGCATTCATTGCAGATCTCTTCGACTTTGCCGGCGTTTTCGAGATCCGTGATAATCATCCGGAATCCGCCCATATTGACCCGGTATTTGATATCACGGGGTGTGAGCATAGTCGGGCAGGGTGCAAAAACTGCACCCAGTTTGATCAAAGCGATAGCAAAAATCCACCACTCCGGGATGCGGGGGAGCATAACGAGAACGCGGTCCCCCTTGTTGATACCGTATTTCAGGAGGATATTTGCGGCCTGGTTGGAGAGGTTTGCAATATCGAGAAAACTGTATTTTTTCTCCTGCCCGTCCTGGCCTGCCCAGATCATGGCAAGCTTGTTCCGGTCTTTTTTTGCCCAGGCATCGATCACATCGAACCCGAAGTTAAAATATTCCGGGACATCGATTGAAAAGCGCTGGCACATTTCATCGTAGGTTTCCCTGGTATCGCCCGTAGAACCCATAAAATCAGGTAAAATATTTTAATTTGAACCTTTTCAATGTGATCTTTCAATCCGCATAAGCGCGGCCGCGATTGCCATCATCAAAAAACCAGGAAACCGTATTACGGCCCCTTAAGATTTCCCGACGGAAAATGACGGATAAAGAGGTCATAAAGGTTGTGCATTAGTATTATGGTTTACGGCAGATCATAGTATAGTGGATGGCTAATAAGAAGTACGATTCATTAAAAATTGAGAACATCGTGGCATCCGGTGTAATTGCCGATTCTATTGATCTTGTCGACGTTTCAAAAAAGATCAAGAGCTGCGAGCTCAATACGAAGAGATTCCCCGGGGCGGTCTACCGTATTGAAGACCCGAAGATTGCATCCCTGATTTTTTCGTCAGGAAAGGTAGTTCTCACGGGTATCCGGGATAAGAACGCACTCACCGTGGGTCTCGGGCTTATTATAAAATCACTCAAGGAAGCGGGAGTTGACACGTATGACGAGCCGAAGGTTGCAATCACCAATATCGTCTGTTCATATGATATCGGGAAATATATCAACCTCAATAAAGTCGTCATCACGTTAAATCTTGAGAACATCGAGTACGAACCCGAACAGTTCCCGGGACTCGTGTACCGCATCAAGGATCCCAAGATCGTCGCACTTCTCTTCTCATCAGGTAAAATCATTCTCACGGGCGGTAAGAACCTTGAGGATATCAAGAAAGGCCTGGATTTCCTCGAGCAGAAACTCGAGAGCATAATGTAACCGGAAAAATCCGTTCTTTCTTTTTTTAAAGATTTCACGACCAGTACCGGTGGGTCTGGATAAAATTGCGTTCGGCTTTCAGGATCTCGCGGTAGAATGCATCACCTTCGGTCAGGGTCGCAAGAATCCGCGAAGCATTCTCCGGCCCGACACCACGTGCCGAAAGGGCGATTACCGCTTTTTTACCGCTTGAGAGCACAATGTTTGCATTCTTCATGAGCCGCTGCTCAATTGCCCGCTCTTCTGCATTCTTCCTGGGTTTTCTGATGAGTGCATACTGCTCTTCCTCGTACGGTTTGAGCGCGGCAATCAGCCGTGCCCCGCACATTGGGCACTGGGGATGATCCGGAACCCGGGAAACAACCGTGCGGCTCTTGTAATCCCGGCAGTTCATGCACGCGAGAATAACATCATCCTGATCGAGCCGGCGCTTCAGGGTTGCAAGAACGGCCTGATCAGCAGTCGGAGGCGGAATCTGGTCCCGGGACGATAAGAGCCCACCGGCACCGATCAGGGAGTGCGGCCCGAGTGAAACGCTGATCCCGCCCCGGTTGATCCGGCCGACAATGCCGGCAGCCGCATCGATATCCATGTAGTCAGTGAGAAGCTCGCGATACGCTTCCTGCTGGACAACCGTATTATCAAAGAAATCCAGCAGCCGGTGGATGCTGATCTTCTCGTAGTCTGCATCCGGGTCGATAGCACCGAATTTTTTTGCAATCTGGACAAGTTTCCACTTAAAGAGGGCGGTTCGTTTAAGGGCAAGGCGGAGGATGCCGCCCATGTGATCCGTTTGGAGGGAGAGGAGAACATCCCGCACATCAGCAGCACGGATCGAAGAAGGCAGGCGCAGGAGCATACGGTATGCATCCAGTTCGAGTCCCACGGTCGTACCGTAACGGGCAGAAATGAGGATCGAAATCACCCGGCCGAGTGCCTCGTTTGCCTTGTGCCCGGCACAGACATTGCAGACCACCCCGTCGTCGGTATTCTCCAGCGTGACAAGCGTATCGGTTGGAACGAGCGACCGGTTCTTGTCCATTTCAGAGAGAAAACTCAAAGCATACGATAAATTATCCGGTTCACGGGTATATCCTGAAAGATCCCGGGTTCTCCGAATACCCCCGGCTTCCTGTGCAATCGAAAAAGGAACCGGGATCTGCTCTCCTTCCCACGAGGGCAATTCGCCAAGCGCTTTCTTTGCAGGTTCAACAGTAAGCCTGCCTTCCGCGATCTCCAGGACACGCCAGAGCTGCCCCTTGGTGATGAAAACTGCCCCGGTATGAACCCACCCGACTACGAAGGATTCGTCGAGGGTTCCCACAGTACGGCGGGATACCATATCGAAAATCGGCACTTTGCGCTCATCATGAATCATCGAGAGATTCCCGGCAAGGTACCGGCGTGCCCGGGACGTCGTGACTATGCGGCTCCCGTCTATCCGGATAAGGCGGTGCTCCTCCATCTGCTGACAAACGTCTTCAAGGAGCTGGCCGCACTCCGCAAAGACCGTACTGCGTTCAATAATCTCCCGGACCTTCGAACGTTCGATCTCGCCATACTCAACAGCAATTGCAGCGATCTGGTTTGCAAGAACATCTGCCGCAAGTCGTTGCGGAACCACGTTTTCAATATCATTGGCTTTTGCTTTCTTTGCAATAACCAGCGATTCGATAAGGTCATCGAAACCGGTGGTAAGGATCGTACCCCGCGATATTGTATTGAGCTGGTGACCTGCCCGGCCAACCCGCTGCACAAGCCGGGCGACTTCACGCGGCGAGCCGAACTGGATCACGTGATCCACCCGCCCGATATCGATTCCCAGCTCCATCGAAGACGTGCAGATGAGGGTTTTAAGCTCCCCCTGCTTGAACCGCTCCTCGGCATCGATCCGCACTTCTTTGGAAAGTGAGCCATGGTGCACCTCTACATCCCCACGTTCGAAGAGTGCGTGGCCGAGCGCTTCGGCAGTCACCCGGGTATTGACAAAGACCAGCGTCGAACCTTCCCGTTTCAGCATTGCCGCAAGGACTTTTGACTGGTGCTGGAAATCGTCACCCACATACTTCACCGTGATCTCCAGTTGTTTTGCAACCGGGACCTGCACAAGCGAGCACGGCCGGGAACCGCAGAGGAACCGTGCGATATCCTCCGGGTTTCCTACGGTTGCCGAAAGCCCGATGCGCTGGAACTCCCCGGCATAGACATGGAGCCGCTCAAGGGCAACAGCGAGCTGGGCTCCCCGCTTACTGGGCGCAAGCTCATGAATTTCATCAATGATGACATACCGTATATTCTTGAGATGCTGCCGGAGCCGTTTACCCATGAAAAGGGCCTGGAGGGTTTCCGGGGTCGTTATCAGGAGATCCGGGGGAGACAATGCCTGTTTCCGCCGCTCGGAAAGCGGGGTATCCCCATGCCGGACCCCGACCGAAAGCCCGAGTTCCGCACACCACCACTGCATCCGGGAAAGGATATCGCGGTTCAGGGAACGAAGCGGGGTGATATACAGCGCTTTGAATCCCCCGCCCGCAGGCAGCGAAAGAAGGCCGTTGAAGACCGGGAACATCGCGCTCTCGGTCTTTCCCGTACCGGTCGGTGCAATAAGGACAAGGTTACTCCCGGAGAGGATCAACGGGATTGCCTGCTGCTGGGCATCGGAAAGTGAGGTAAACCCCCGTTTCCTTATGCACGCCTGCACCTGTTTATCCAGTAACTCAATCCCTTTCATCGCGATCAATGGTCTGGAGCGGTCCGATATAGGTCCCGTCCGATAAGATTACTTCGGCGTTCTCCTTCTGCATGCAGCGGGACAGGGGAGATGTCGGGTTCTTGACAATCTGGAGAATATCATACCCTGCGATTTCGTTGAAGGACGGCACGAAGAGAACCCGGGTAGGCGGGGTGCATTTATCGCCACTTTCCTGGCCCATACCGAGTTCCCTGAGGCTTGCCCCATCAAGATCAGCCCGCAGGTAGGCAGGTGACTGGAGCGCACAGCCGACCTCATCACGGAGTGAGACCTGGGGGTGGTGATGCCCGATGATGATCAGCCGGCCTGCAAGATGGGGGGCGGGATACATATGCCCGTGAAGGTATCCCACCCCGTCAACGATATCCCCTTCCTTTGGACGGAGTTCCATTTCTGTAAAGTATCGTTCAATTCCAATGTCATGGTTACCGGGAAAAACAATAAGGGGGATACGGTCGCGGAGCGTCCGGATGATTTCCGGGAGTTCATAATATTCCTGCCGGGTCAGGGTCGGGATACTGTGCTTGATGTCCCCGAGCAGGATCAGGGCGTCGGGATCGGCATCATCAATGACCTTCAGAAGCCGGTCGAGACGGCTTGTGCTCCGGCTCTTAAAATGCAGGCCATGGGCGGCAAGATCTGCCTCAATCCCGAAGTGCGTATCCGCAACGACAAGATGCCGCTGCGTATCCTCCACAACAAGTGCCGGGCCGTCACCGAAAAATTCCAGTTTCATAACAGTTTGACAAATCCTTTCTGGGGCTGGTAACACTCATCATCGACAATCAGGGATTCGACAGCTGCAAGGATTGTTTCCTGCGTTATGCCGGCTTCTGCAAGCTGGTCGATGATATCCTGGACGGCAATTCCCCGCGGACCCTTAGTTTCATTCATAATAGAAAGGACGCGTGCCCGGGCATTGGCGAGGGCTGCTTCGCGATCTTCCGGGGGTTTGACGGTTTTTACGGCATTCTCAATCATCGCTGCAAGCTCTTCGAGCAGGGAGGGAGTAAGCGAATACTGGCGGAGTGCAGTAAGCAGCCGATCATCAGTTCGCAAGCCCGACATGGCCTGTCGCAGGGCTCCGAGCCGGTCAAGAGTTGCTGAAGCGGTCGTGATGATCCACTGGTCACGTACAGCACGGTCGATTACCTGGATATTCTCTGGCCGTACGGAAAGAATGCCCGACCTGTTTTTCCGGTACATCTGGGCATACCCGGAAACCGTAACAAAGGACGGGACCGGCAGATTCCTTATCGTAGTGGCAATTGGATTGCTCCCACCTCCGGTCACGAGATCAAACGCACCGGTCGGGTCGGCAACCCGGCACCGAATCATCCCCCCGGATTCTGTTACTTCGGTCAGGGCTCCGGCAAGGAACATAAGCCGGCACCATGCACCCCCGGGAGTAATGACAAACGCCATCCCGGGCCCGTCCTGGACCGAATGGCCGGCCATAGCAAACTCCCCCGCAAATACACGCACTGCCCCTTCCATGATTCTCTAAAAGATTGTAGGGGAGAGGTATTCAAGGTATAGTCATTGATAACGATCGGGCCGTTTGACAACTCAGGGTGAGGGGGGGAGGAGGGGGGGATCCCGGCCATTCCTGTTACAATCAGACCACCCCCTCCTTTGACCAGGGGAGGGGTACCCCCCACCCCATCTTCCGGGTCTTCCGGTGTGAGATCGTAGATTTTTGTCAGATGTACATTTGATAATCAATTGTACATCTGATAATCAGATGTACATCTGCCTACCAGTTTTGGGGTCACGGTCCATGATGGGAGAGGGGAGGGGGTACCCCCTGTTGTGCAATCAGGATATTTTTTTAAATATCAGGATCCTGGTGACGAGAGTGAAAAATCAGGGGTGTTTCAGGCTGGGGTCAAGGGCTGTTGCATTTGCATATGCAGCTTCGGCTTCAGCGGTTCTGCCCAGTGCGGTGAGTGCATCTCCCTTATTTGACCATGCAATTGAATGAGTTGTAGTAAGATTACCTTCGATAGCAAGTGCTGCATCCGCAGCGGCATTAGCTTCTTCATACTTACCGAGCATCACGAGGATTCCGGCACGGTTTGTTTGAATCAACGCTGTATAAGAAGACTCATTCAGGACAAGCGCTTTGTCAGCGGTAGCGAGTGCCTGCTCATAATTTCCTGCTTCTGCAAGATCGACACTTTGTGTATATAGTGCATGAGCAGATTGAGGGGCCGGTTGGGCAAACATAAAAACCAGCGCCACGATAATGACGACAACAACTGCTGCTGCCAGTACATAATATTTTGAATTCATGGTGTTCCTCAGGTTCAGTATTGAACCTGAACCGTATAAAAAAGAGGAGGAGATTACCGGTTCCGGGCAAGGACAATAACTGCTGCAAGGCCGGATCCGAACAGGGCAACCCAAGCGGGAAGAGGTGCATAGGTTGTTTTTGCCGGGACCGGGGTTGTAGTCGGAACAGTCGTGGCAATTTCAGAGGTTATGACAGGCGCGGTCTGTACCGGCTGGGATGTTATTGTATCCCGGGGTGCAGTTGTCGATGGTATTGTAGACACCTCACGATAGATTGCAAATGATGCGGAGCTGGTAGTCATCCCATCCGTATTCACATTCGTGCTTCCGGTATAGGATTCCTGCATATGATTGAGATTCTGGCTGACCGTGAAGGTATACGTCCCGGAAGGATAGAGTAGTGCTCCCTGGGGATTCTTGGCGGAAAAGTCCCATGCTGCACCATTCTTCCAGTAATAGGGAGATGCCGAGATGTAGGGTTTACTGTCAAATGCGATAATCTGGGTATTCTTTGCACCGGCACTGCCGGTATAAATGGAAGGTATCGATTTTCCGGTCGGATCGGTCAGGGTTACCGTGTAAAAACCATCTTCCGGGTTTATATTCGGCCGGTATTTGTACTGGAGTGCAGAAACCATGTTCGTATCAATACGATAGGTAATATTTGCAGAGATCGGGAGAGTGTCACCGGTGACCTCCTTATCGGCATCTGCGTCCCAGACCTTGATAGTGATCTCGGGCTGGTAAACCGTAAAAACCGGGTTTGCCGGCATTTTGTCTCCACAGTACCAGGTCCCGGTGTGGTTTCCAAAATAATCCGGAGTGAAATTGTAGCGGTACATCTCTTCACCGGCATCACCGAGTTTGTATATCGTAAGGTTTGCCTGCGGGGGTGTACTTGTAGAGGTTCCTTCAGGCCACCAGTTGATGACACGGCACCCGTTGAGGGCTGCCGATATATCGACATCAGATTCACCGACAAAGACCGGGGAGCCGGCCACAATTTTGTTGAGACTGGCCGCAACAGGTGCAGCAAAGAGAAGAATTACAACAAGAGCGAACAAAATATATTTTCCTTGCATGAGAAGTAATTTCAAAACCCTTATGATAAACATTATGACATCCATAACATGAACAGATATTTTTCAGGTTCTTTCAGATACCCAAAATAATCAACGAGCAATTCGCGCAGGAAAAAAAACAATCCATTCCCAGGAAAGAATACCATGGATGAGACCCACACAATCTGGATAGAAAAATACCGGCCGCAAAAGCTTTCTGATATTGTCGGCCAGGATGAGATCGTCGAGCGGTTGTCATCGTATGTTAAAAGCGGAAACCTCCCCCATCTCCTTTTTACCGGAAGTGCCGGTGTTGGAAAAACTACCGCAGCAGTCACCCTGGCCCGGGAATTTTTCAGGGATTCATGGCAGATGAATTTCCGGGAACTGAATGCATCGGATGAACGGGGAATCGATGTGGTGCGCAACCAGATCAAGCAGTTTGCACGGACGACCCCGCTGGGTGAAGCCACGTTCAAGATCCTTTTCCTCGATGAAGCCGATGCCCTGACAACCGATGCCCAGGCAGCTCTCCGTCGCACCATGGAGAGTTACGCCCAGACGTGCAGGTTCATCCTTTCCTGCAACTATTCCTCAAAAATTATCGATCCTATCCAGAGCAGGTGCGCCATCTACCGGTTCAAACCCCTTGGTCCGGAAGCAGTCAAGGAGGAATCCCGCCGGATAGCAGAAAAGGAGGGCCTCACAATCACCCCGGCCGCAATGGATGCAATCGTTTATATCGCGCAGGGAGATATGCGCAAAGCGATCAATGCATTGCAGGGTGCCGCGATCATCAGTACGACTATCGATGAGAAGAGGGTGTATGCCATCACGTCGACCGCCCGCCCGGACGAAATTGATGAACTGCTGAACCTGTCGCTTGCCGGTGATTTCGAAACCGCTGAATCGCTGCTGGCGCACCTGCTCCACGAGCGGGGAATTGCGCCGAATGAACTGATCAACCAGTGTTACCGTGCCCTTCTCAAAAAGGAGATCCCAAGGGAACTCAAAGTCCGGCTGATCGATCATCTCGGCGAAACGGATTTCCGGTTGTCGGAAGGGGCAAACAGCGACATCCAGATGGAGGCACTGATCGCCCGGTTCGTGCTCTCGTCCCAGGCAAGCCGGTGAGGAAGGCTCATGGACAAGAATGCCGCCCTCCAGGAAGGAGACAAGATCACCGACTGGAGCAAGTTTTTAAAAACCCGGTACAAGAAAGAACTCGGCGAAATCTCAAGAGAATATCCCCACAAGCGATCCCTTTTTATCGATTATAGGGATATCGAGCGGTTCGGCAAAGCCGGTATCGCACTTGCTGACGAACTACTGGATAACCCCGGCAAAGTCCTGGAAGATGTCCTGGATGCTATAAAGCAGACCCAGCTTATTCGTACCAAGGATGGGAAAGAGCCACGGGGCATCAACGTCCGGTTTACAAACCTGCCCCGGAAGATCGCGATCCGCAACATCCGGTCCGATGATATCAACACGTTTATCTCGGTCGAAGGGATCCTTCGCAAAACAACCGAGGTCCGGCCCCGCATTGTCGAGGCGGTATTCCGGTGCCCGGCCGGCCATTTCACAACCGTCCGGCAGAAATACGGCAAGTTCATCGAACCCGATGCCTGCGCAACGGATGGCTGCACGTTCAAGAAACTGGAGCTGATGCCGAAAAGATCCCGGTTTGTCGATTCCCAGAAACTCCGTATACAAGAATCCCCCGAGGGCCTGCGCGGAGGAGAGCAACCACAGACGCTCGATGTCGATGTCACGGATGATCTCTCCGGCACCGTCTCTCCGGGTGACCGGGTGATCATCAATGGCATCCTGAGATCGATGCAGCGGGTCATCAAGGGTGAAAAAAGCACCGTCTTTGACATCTATCTTGAATGCAATTCCATCGAGGTTGCTGAAAAAGAATTCGAGGAAGTCGAGATCGATGAGAAAGATGAAGATGAGATCCGCAGGCTGAGCAGCGATCCGATGATCTACCGGATGATCACCCATTCAATCGCGCCGACAATCTACGGCAACACCGATGTCAAAGAGGCCATCGCGCTCCAGCTCTTTGGCGGTATCGCAAAGGAGATGCCGGATGGCAGCCGGCTTCGTGGCGATATCCATGTACTCCTGATAGGTGACCCGGGTATTGCAAAAAGTCAGCTGCTTCGGTATGTGGTCAAGCTCTCTCCCCGTGCAATCTATACGAGCGGCCAGTCATCGACTGCTGCCGGCCTGACGGCAACCGCAGTCAAGGATGAATTCGGGGAAGGGCGCTGGACTCTGGAAGCCGGCGCGCTTGTGCTTGCAGATATGGGGGTTGCAGCAGTAGATGAAATGGACAAGATGGAAAAAGGCGACCGTTCCGCGCTCCACGAGGCTATGGAGCAGCAGTCAATCAGTGTCGCAAAAGCCGGCATCACGGCAACCCTGAAATCCCGGTGCGCCCTCCTCGGTGCTGCAAACCCGAAATACGGGAGATTTGACATGTATGGCGATATCGCCGATCAGATCAATATGCCCCCTTCGCTGCTCTCACGGTTTGACCTGATCTTCATCATGACCGATCAGCCCGATCAGAAGCGGGACCTTGCAATTGCCGAGCACATCCTCAAGGCCCACGGAACCGGGGAACTGATCGCACAGCACAAGAAGACTCCGATTTCCTGGGTAACCGACGAATACATCGCGGAACAACTCAAGCCGGTTATGCCGGATATCGATCCGGGCCTTTTCCGGAAATACGTAGCCTATTCAAAAAGAAACTGTTTCCCGATGATTTCCGATGAGGCAAAAGAAACCCTTGTTGCCTATTACTTAAAGCTCAGGGGACTTGCCGAACCCAACAAGGCTGTCCCGGTCACAGCCCGGCAACTTGAAGCGCTCGTGCGGCTTGCAGAATCCAGTGCACGAATCCGCCTCTCGAATACAATTGAGCTCGCCGATGCAGAACGGGTGATCCGTATTGTCGACGCCTGCCTGAGGCAGGTCGCCTATGATGCCCGCACCGGCACCTTCGATATCGACAAGGTAGCAACCGGTATCTCGAAAGAGAAGCGGGATATTGTCCGGGTGATCAAGGACGCCATCCGCGATATCGGTGGCGAGAACCGCCGGGCCGCAATCGATCAGGTTATCGAGGCGGTATCGTCCAAAGGATTTACCCGGGACAAGGTCAGGGACGGAATCGACATGCTCCTGCGTAACGGGGAGGCCATGGAGCCAAAACACGGCATTATCCAGCTGATCTGAGGAACAATCATGATAACTGAAAAGGAACAGGCAGTATTCGAGGCAGGGATCAAGCTTGGCGCGCTCTACCATCAGTGGGTAGGTACGCCAATCTCCCGTAAATCGGCAGAAAGTGTTGAAAATGCAATCGAACAGGCAGTTATCCTCCAGCCGTTTGTCGAGGAGATCACAGTACGGCTCGACCGGTCGCTGATGACCCCGAACACCTTTGGGTACAGCGAACTCTCCGGCCTGATGTTCGATGTCGAGATCATCACCCGTGTCGGGTTCTCCTACTGCCGGGCGCGGTTAAATCCCCATGAGGGGTACCCGCTCATGGAAATCCTGGACTGCCATGAAATCTCCTGAATTTCCGATAACTGACGATCATATCCATTTCGACCCGGTCAATGGCCGCGGAATTGAAGCGGCAAAAGATTTCTTCCGGGCCGGGGGAACTCATATTTTCCTCGTATCAAAACCCTCGTGGTCTCTTGATGTCCATCCAGTGTGCGGGGAAGATTTTTCCCGGGTTTTTGATGAGACCTTGCGGGTTGCTGACATGATCCGTGAGATCGGAATCGTGGTTTTCCCGGTACTTGGGGTCCATCCTGCTGAAATCAGCCGGATGACCGAGCGCATGACCCTGGCAGAAGCAACAGAAGTCATGAAAGGGGGACTCGATTGTGCACAGCGATACGTGCATGAGGGAAAGGCCGTCGCCCTCAAGAGCGGCCGGCCGCATTATGAGGTTGCAGCCGAGGTGTGGGAAGTATCCAATGAAGTTCTCTCGCATGCCCTCTCCCTTGCAGCTGAGTGCCGGTGCGCTCTCCAGATCCATGCCGAGAGCGGTCCCTGCCTCGATGTTCCGGAAATGGCGCGATCTGCTGGGATTCCCATCGAACGGGTTATCAAGCACTACGGGTCTCCCGATACGCCATTGCACCCATCGCTCATAGCAAAACACGAGGCGATACCGCAGCTTGTCCGGGAGCACCGTCGGTTTACAATGGAGAGTGATTACATGGACGAGAATTCCCGGCCGGGTGCGGTGATCGGCCCGAAATCCGTTCCGCGATATACGAACCAGCTCCTCCGGGAAGGAAAAATCACAAAAGATGATTGTTTCTGGATCCATGGTGAAATCGTAGAGAAAGTATACGGTGTCACCATCTCGATTGGATAGTCTCCCAACTCATCTTTTTTATTCCACCCCGCTAATAAATAATCAATGTTTTTGAAGATTCATCGCGCTCCGGAAGTCGGGGATATTGTTGCAGTCTGTGACCGGGAACTGCTCAACACGACCCTGAATCATGGCAGCGCCGAGGTCAGGATCCACGAATCGTTCTACGGGTCCCGACCGGCAACAGCCGATGAAGTCCGGGATGCCCTTGAAAGAGCGGGTAACATCAACCTGATGGGTGAGCGCTCGGTAAGTATTGCCGAGGAAATGGGTCTTATAACACGGACGGATTGTATCATGATCGGTAAAATCCCCCATGCGCAGATTTTCCGGGTATAATCATGAGTATCAAGGATAATTTCTGCCCCAAATGCGGAAAACAAACGGATAACGAAGGACTCTGCAATGAATGCATGATCGGGAATATGAAGTGGTTCACCTGCGACAACCGTGTCCTGAGCACCCATTGCCCGAGCTGTGGCGCGATAAAACAGGTCAATACCTGGTCAGATACTACGCGCGAGCGGGATGAACTGGGACCCGATGTCGCACGTTCGGCCGTGCACTTCCACGATGATGTCAGGAAACCATCCGTTGATGTTTCCATTGTCGATATCAGCCAGAACAGGTCACGGGCAAATCTCGTAATAAAAGGCATACTCTATAAAAAACCGGTCGAAGGGTCATGTTCAGTTGAGATCGTATGGCACAAGGAGCAATGCGACCGGTGTAACCGGATAAGCGGGAGTTACTATGAGGGAATCGTACAGGTTCGGGCAGACGGCCGTATGCCGTCATCGTTCGAAACCCAGATGGCAGCGGGGATTGCACAACAGGTAGAGGACACCCTCCAGGCAGGAGGGGAGCGGCTCTCGTTCATCTCGGAAATTACCGAGACCCGGGACGGACTCGATGTTACCGTCGGTTCCCAGCACATAGGTCACCAGATTTCCCAGCAGATTGTCGCCCAGTTGGGAGGAAGATATACAACGCATCCCAAACTGGTTGGGGAGAAGGCTGGACGCCAGCTTTTCCGGATCACGTATTCAGTGAGACTCCCGAGATACCAGAAATACGATGTAATCGTTCTGCACGGCAGGTATATGGAAATCGAACGGGTGGAGCCGCACCACATCCGGGGATTTGATCTCACGGATGGCACATCGAAATCCATCCGGGAAGAAGAGATCGAGCGGCAGATCGGGAATGCCCGGAATGCCCAATCTGCACTTGTTGCATATGTGGACGCAGGAACCATCGGGATTCTTGATCCTGACACCTGCAATACGATCGAAGTCAGAAAATACAGCTGGATTCATGCCGAAGCCGGCCAGCATCTTGCCATCCTGAGGGATGGCGAGCAGATAGTTGTGGTACGATAAGGAATGCGGGTCCGGGCGGTTCCAAAGGAAAAACTCCGGGACGTTAACCGTGAGAACTGGATCGACCGCACCCGAAGCCCCTATTCCGATGGAGATACCGTCTGGGTACCGGTAAAAGATGGTGAACCGTTCGACCGCGAGATCCCGGAAAGGAATCCTTATTCCGGCAGGGGATTTTTCATGCTTGGGGACATTGCAGTCATCCACGGCAAAAAACCAACGAAGTCCCAGATCGAAGAGATCGTCAGTTTCCGTCATCCACGGGGCGTCCTCTGGCTCGAAGAACTCAACGAAGTAACCCGTTCTCCCAAAACTGCGCTTCTCTGGGGTGATGCCGGTGAAGTCTGCCACAAGGAAAGCGGATACACATATTTCCTCGATCCACAGCACGTAATGTTTTCACAGGGCAACCGGAACGAGAAGATGAGGATGGCCGGCCTGGTAAAAAAATCCGGCCGATCTGAACGGGTTGCAGACATGTTTGCCGGTATCGGTTACTTTACCATCCCGGTTGCCGGCAGTGGTGCGACAGTGCATGCAATGGAAATTAACCCGATCGCGTTTGGGTACCTGGCCCGGAATATCGAAATAAACAAACTCTCTGATCGGATAACCGCAACCTCAGGGGATTGCCGTGACCTTCTGGACGGGATATATGATCGGATCATCATGGGGCATTTTGATGCTCTTTCCATGCTCCCGCAGGCACTCGGCCACGTCCGGTGCGGGAGTACTATCCACCTCCACAGCATCGGCAGCGTTGAAGATCAGGTACGCGCTTTTGTGGAAAGCGCAGGTTTTTCTGCCACCATCAATGTACATAAGGTAAAGAAATACCGCCCGCATACGTGGCATATTGTACAGGACGTGACCCTCATATGACCGATACCCAGACCCTTGCCGGAAAACAGATCGTCATCGGGGTAACCGGGAGCATCGCCGCCGTTGAAGTGGTAAAACTGATTCATGCACTCCGCCGTACTGGAGCAGTTGTTCAGCCGGTGATGAGCGAGGCTGCAACCGGGATTCTTCATCCGGATGCCCTGACCTATGCAAGCGGCAAAACCACCATCACGAGGTTGTCCGGGCTTGTCGAGCATGTGACTCACTGCGGAGACGAAGGATCTGCGGATCTTTTCCTAATCGCCCCCTGTACAGCAAATACCATCTCTAAAATTGCCTGCGGGATCGATGATACGCCGGTCACGACATTTGCAACTACGGCACTGGGCAGCGGAACCCCGGTTGTCATTGTTCCGGCTATGCACCACAGCATGTACCGTCACCCGGCAGTCGTGGAAAATCTTGCACGACTCCAACAATGGGGCATCACGGTTGTTGATCCCCGCATCGAGGAGGGAAGAGCAAAGATTGCCGGGATTGAGGAAATTGTCCTCTGGTGCGAACGTGCGATTCTTGGAAAACCGCTCCGCGGAAAGCGTGTACTCATTACCAGCGGCCCCTGCCGTGAGCCGGTCGATGATATCCGGGTCCTGACAACACGGTCAACCGGAACCATGGGACGGGCAATGGCTCTCGAAGCGTTTCGCCTCGGGGCGGATGTTACAGTAATCCACCAGGACACATTTCCCTGCATCAATAACATCCATGCAGTATCCGCAGCAGACATGAAAGATGCCGTGCTTGGTTTTTTCAAGGACCACGGAGCCGATTTTTATATCAGCGCAGCCGCAATCTCGGATTTTGCCCCAAAAAGAGTGGCAGGCAAGATCCCAAGCGGTAAAACCGTGACCCTTGAACTCGCACCACTTCCAAAAATCATCGATATGGTTCAGGAAAACTATCACCCGTTTACTATTGCCTTCAAACTCGGACAGGATCAGGAAACGCAGGCACAGAACATGATCGTGCAGGGAATCGATATGGTTCTTGCAAATTCTCCGGAAACCATGGGGAGTAATGACGGAGAATATGTCCTGATCACAAAAAAGGTCAGGCTCCGGTTGTCCGGCACAAAAGATCATATCGCGTCAACAGTATGGAACCAGATCCTTGCATAAAATTCCGGGAAATTCCACGGCATATCAATTACCCCAACGTTGATGTGATTGGGCACCAAACCTGAATTCCATCATGGTGATCGCTTTTTGTCCGGGGCATATCTCCGGCTACTTCAGGCGCGTTGAAGGAGCCACCCTTGCGACCACCGGCAGCATCGGGGCAGGAATAGTCATAAGTGAGGGGGTCAGGTCAACAGTAACACCTGCGGATGTTACATCTATTGAGATCCTTCAGAAAACATCTAAGGGAACAACCCGCACGATTGCACGCGAATCCCCCATTCTATCCTCAGTACTCGATAAACTTGGAGTTTCCGTATCCGTGGTTACCGAATGCCGTCTTCCTATCAGTGCAGGTTTCGGACTCTCCGCTGCAGCACTGATCTCGACCATTACAGCCACAAACAGGCTCTGCAATCTCGGACTAAGTACCCATGAGATTGCACTCATAGCCCATGAAGCGGAGGTAACATTCCGCACGGGTCTTGGGGATGTATCCGCCTGCCAGGGCGGCGGCATGGTTATCCGGAACGGCCCCGGGATTGATGCAGAAATAGAACGATGGCATCATTTCACCGAACCACTCTATGCCGTAACGTTTGGTCCGATCAACACTCCCACAGTTCTGGGGTCCCCGGAACAGATGGCCCGTGTCGCGTCTGCATTTCCACAGGTTCGACCAGATAATGCGGCCACCCTTTTCCGGCTTTCCCGGGAATTCACGGAACGCAGCGGCCTCATGACCCGGGAGGTTGAAAACGTTCTCCGATGCTGCGATGAAAATGGAATACTGTCCAGCATGACCATGCTTGGGAACGGGGTGTTTGCCTGCGGACACCATGCACGGGACATCCTCCTGCCATTTGGAGAAGTATTCGAATTCCGGGTCGCACAAAACGGGGCCTGTATCCTTGAAGGTGAGATCGTATGATACCCCCCGATCATCCCCGTTACCGCTCTCTCGTTACCCGGGAACAGATCGCCAAGTCCGCACAGGACGGAGTTGTGGCATGGGAGGGACTTACCGCCCATGGGAGAGGGGAAGCATTCGATTATCTTCTCGGGGAAAAGACCACGGAAAGTGCTCTCCTTGCAGAACAGACCGCAGCAGCAGTTCTCCTTTCGGCACAACATCCGGTTATATCCGTGAACGGGAACACGGCTGCCCTTGCAGCCCGCGAAGTCGCAGACCTGCAAAAAGCGACCGGTGCCCTTGTCGAAGTGAACCTGTTTCATCGCACCGAAGAACGGATCGCAAAAATTGAAGCGGTGCTCACAAATGCCGGCGCTGACGTTTTCTCGGGCCCGGCTGAACGGTTGCTCCCGCTCTCCCATGATCGCGCATGGTGCCGCCGTGACGGGATGTATTCAGCCGATGTCGTGCTTGTACCTCTTGAAGACGGGGACCGGTGCGAAGCACTGGTTGCGATGGGAAAAACGGTTATCGCAGTCGATCTCAATCCACTCTCGCGAACAGCACGGATGGCAACTCTTACGATTGTTGATGAGGTTACCCGCGCTCTTCCCCGTATCACCCGTGCCTGTAAAGAACTTCCCCTGGAAAGGCGACAGGAGCTTCTGCAATCCCACGACAATACTTATTTTTTATCAGAGGCAATACGTGAGATAACACTGAGGCTTGCCCATGCTCTGGACTGAAAAATACCATCCAAAAGACCTTGGTGAAATTCTCGGGCAGGACCATGTAATCCGGCACCTTTCCTCGTTTGCCAGCAACAAGACCGTCCCCCACCTCATCATGTCAGGACCGCATGGCACCGGCAAGAGTGCAGCAATACAGTGTTTTGCGCAGGCACTCTATGACGATGACTGGGAACTCAATACATCCGTATTCCAGACAGCCGACCTCTTTTTGCAGGGAAAAGCATTCCTCGAGCAGGAAGAGCGGTATTCACACATATACCAGAAAAGCCAGTCCCTCATTGTCAATTTCAAGCATATTATCAAATGGTACGCATCAGTCCGACCTCTCAATGCCGAATTCAAGCTGATGGTCTTTGAAGATGCCCATACCCTTACCCGGGAGGCGCAGCAGGCACTTCGGCGTATCATGGAACAATCGAGTTCTACCTGCAGGTTTGTCTTTTCTACAACGAACCAGAGCGCGATTATTCCCCCAATCACCTCCCGCTGCCTTCCGCTTTTTTTTGGTCCGATCGGGCAGGACATCATGCTGCCCCATATCCAGTCAATACGGGAGCGGGAGCCGTCATCTGTTCACACCTGCTCGCAGGATGACATGGAACTAATCGTCCAGGCGGCGCAGGGCGATATGCGCCGTGCAATCCTGCTCCTGCAGGTCGCTCATGAAACCGGGCGATGTGGGGATCTGTTTAACGTTACCCAATCAGAGACCGCAAATGTTGCAACATCTGCTTTTTCCATTCTTCGGGAAGGGGACACGAAAAACGCACTCCGCAGGTTCGAATCGCTCATGATCGATTATGGTTTATCCGGCAGCGAAGTTTTTGGCGAGATCCGGGAGATCATGAAACGGGAATGTAATTATCCGTCCCTGGCAATTGCCCTTGCCGATGCGGAGCACCGCCTGCACCACAGCAACAACGAGTATGTCCAGCTTGGGGCATTTACGACCGGCATACGGGAGAAAATTGCATGAGCACCGTCAAACAGGAAAAGATCCAACAGCATTACGATACCATCGCCGATGTTTACGATAACCATTATGACCGGCGAAAAGGACGCTGCTACCACACTCACATCAGTAATAATGTCATGAAAACACTCCCGAAATCAGGAACCCTGCTCGATCTCGGGTGCGGTACCGGGCTCTTCGTTGAAAAATATCTTATGTACGGGGGCAATGCAGTCGGGATAGATCTCAGCCGCAAGATGGTTGAACGTGCACACCGGCGATGCGACGGTTGTAATTTTGCGGTAAGTACTGCTGAAAATCTTCCTTTTGCAGATGAATCATTCGATGCTGTTTCCAGCCTGCTGGTTTTCACGTACCTGAAAGATCCTTCCGCGATGCTTAATGAAGCGTTCCGGGTTTTAAAACCGGGGGGATCGATTGCAATCTGTACTCTTGGGAAAAAATTCATCACCAAGGGGATCCCGGCGTTGTACCATATCAGCGAGAAGATCAACGTCCGTCACGTTGTGATGAAAAATTTCGGGGAGCGGTATTACGATGAGAATGAGATGTATGATCTCTTCTCTTCTGCAGGGTTCGGGGGGATCGAGGTTAACTGGTGCTCCTTTGCCCACATCAACATGTTCGATCCGCTATTCCGTCTTGCACAGACGGTCGAACCGTTTGTGGAATCCTATGTCCCCCAGCTTGCCTACAATATCTGCGTTTACGGGAAAAAACCAGAAAAATAAGATTACATGCGAGCCTGCTTCAGGCGCAGGTTTTTCAGGACGCGCTCCTTTTTTGCAATCGCAGCATCGGCAGCTCGCAGGACTTCCGTTTTCATTTCATCAAAATCCCGCATTTCGGTATCGACAACTTTCTTGACCGGGGTATAGGCAGCCTCACGGAAGCGGGGCGCAAACTCCCGCTCTTTCCCATCGACCATAAGGACAGATTCCGGTTTCCCGCTCTCAACATACCCGATCCGGCCCATTGATACCCCGGCGGTCTTCACTACCCGGCAGATCTCATCCGCCACATCTTCCGGAGCCACAACAAGAAGTGAATCCAGGGATACCCCGAGATAATCGATCTTCAGGTTTTCGAGCATATCCCGCACATGAGGTTCGACGTAACGGCCCGTTGCTTCCGGATCGATCACAATCCGGCAGTTGGCAGTCTCGGCAATCTCGAATGCGTCACCCCTCAGACCCCCGTTTGTCACATCGGTCATTGCGTGGATTTGGGTGAAAACATCACTTTTCATAAGGGTTTCGCAGGCAACGAGGAAATTTAAGTTGATAGTCTGCTCGACAACTTCCGGAAATCCCGAATAAATAGCAGCAGTGGCAATCGTTCCTCCCCCGGCACCTTCACTCATCAGCAGGACATCTCCCGGCCGGGTTGCTTTTCTTGCGGTAAGGTGCTCTGCAACACCAACAGCCCCGACACAGCCGGTCAGTCGTTTGCCTAGCACCATATCCCCGCCGATCCTCAAAGTTGAGCCGGTGACAAGGGGAACATCCATTGCCTCACCAACGGTTGTAATCCCGGCGGTATAATCAAAAATTTTTGCCACATCGCCATCGTCGGCAACGTGAATATCGGAAAAGAGCATGACCGGTTTTGCTCCCATGACATAGGCATCGCGGAGTGTTGCCCGGGTAACGTGGAACCCGGCAAGGAAGGGGTAATCAGAAAGCCGGGAATGCATCCCGTCTACGGTACAGATGATATATTTCCCGCCGGCACAAACGGCACCGGCATCATCCATCTCATCAACACCGACCGACGCAGAAGTCTTGCCGATAATCCGGGCGATCTGGCGATGGGCAAAGAAATCGCCATTACCACGGGAGCCGACACCGAACTCACCCATCCTCACATTCGCGGGTTCAAACGTAAAAAAATCGCCATCGAGACCAAGAGTGTTTTTCACTTCTTCAATAACCGCTTGTGAAAACCGGGTTGCAAACGCAGGATCGACGTTTTTAAAGGAAAGAATATGCCCGGCAAGGCTTTTTTGTAGGTCTTCTTCGTGTATGCCGTCTGCAATACCTTTGCGGACATACTCCTCAACATCCATACAGTTCTGTACGTTTACGAGGCATAAAAAAGCAAAGGATCGAGTGGGAGAACAGGCTGGGATGATCCATAACCGGATCTGTACAGGTTTCAACGCAGCAGGATACCAAAAACGTCAGAAAAACTCCGGAGCGCTTCATCGAATTTACCGTTCTTCAAGAGAGAGAGTCCCTTGACAAAACCACACCTCACATCACGGGCATCAATGTAATACGCCTCATCGAAAGCACGGGCGGATTCTTCAAGACGGCCCAGCATAAAGCAGGAGTTACTCAGCACAACCCATGCATCGGCATTTGTTGCATCGAGTTCAAGAGCATGTTTAAGGCAGGATACTGCTTCTTCGTGCCGGCCCATCAGGCTCATGCAGAGACCCTTCCGGTAAAGGGCTTTAGCATGTTCCGGCTCCAGGGACAGAGCACGATCCAGATTTTCCAGTGCCATAGTATACCGCTTGAGATTGATAAGCGCGATCGCTCTTTTAATGAGCGCTGACTGAAAATAGGGATAGATCTTAAGCGCTCGGTCATAACAGGCAATTTCCTCGTCGTATCGTTTCAGCTTTCCGAGCGCAAATCCCTTGTTGACCCAGGCCGACAGGTACCGTGGACGGATTTCAAGGGCACGATCACAGCTCCGTATCTCGGCTTCGAATTTTCCGAGCATTCCCAGTGCCACCCCTTTATTGTTCCATGCCGTTGCACTTTCAGGATCGATTTGTAACGCCCGCTCACAACAATATACCTTGTCCATGAACTGGTCGAGCTTCCCATATGCGAATCCCTTGTTGATCCAGGCATCAAGGCAATAGGGATCGAGATCAAGTGCGCGATCACAGCATTCGATCTCCTCGGTATAGTTCCCCAGTTTGCCCAGTGCAAAACCCTTGCCAACCCAGGCAATCGCCATATCCGGCTCGAGAGAGAGGGCATGAGTAAAAGAACCGAGTGCCTCTTCATGCCGCCCATCCTTTCCAAATGCAAGACCCTGAAGGTAAAGATCCCGGCTATTTGCCGGGTTTTTCTGGTCATCCGATGATTCAGAATGGATCAACATGAAAGAATCCCTTGTCCTGTTCGACGTCAAATGAGATCTGTGGCTTTCTTTCGGCTATTTTTATTTTCCGATTATTAAAACCATTTCTTTTTGGGATTAAATGATTTTCCGCACTTAATTGATTTGTATTTCCGGAATCAGATAAGAAAATGGACTATTGTATTTACCGGATAGTCGTCAGCCCATCCATAATTATCCCCATTCTCGTGAAACGGTATGGATCGACCATGAAAGCATATTGCCAAAGAGAATACAAGTTTATGCAGTGATGAGAGGTCCATGGGAAGCGCATACTTAAACAGCGGTGAATCTATCATTCTGACGACCCATCGTGTGAGCGTGGATGCCGCAGAATATGATATCATGCTGACCAACCGGCGGATCATCCTCATAGACAGTAGATACACCAGTTTCGAACCCCGTTCAATAGCACTCAGCGAAATTATATCCGTAAAAACCGGGATCACCGCAAAAGGAGAGCCGGTAATTTCTGTTACCGGGAATGATACGGAGATTTTATCCAGGGATCAACCTCTTGATCTGGTTTTTACCCAGCAGCTATCAGAACAGAGAAAACCGGAATGTGATACCTGGCTCAGGCAGATAATGGAACAGGTTATCGCATGCCGGCAGGATACCAGATCCACTCAAACGATCAACCCCCCCATCGAACAGGAACCGGAGAGCCGGCCCCGTGGTGCAACACCCCGGGGAATCGAAATGGTCCTGCCCCGGACCAGCCGTATCGATACTGCACCAAAACGGCCAAAGATTATCCTGAGCCCGGACCAGCCGGAGTTCCCGGTCGCCCCAGTTGAGGGTAGTGAGAAACCAGTACAGGATGAAGAGACTGCCATAGAGATTCCGAGCCCTGATCCGGTCCGGCAGATCCGCTGGCCGGTCCTAAAAATTTCAGAAGAGTCTCATGGTGTCAATCCACAGGATTCAGAGGAGCCCGGGTCAGAATATCCGGATCTGACGGAGTATATTACTGACGATCAACGGTCTGCCCCACCGGATACGAATCTGGAAACACCTGTACCTCCCGCAGTACCTGACCTGGATACCAATGTGCCATCTTACTCATTCCCAGCTTATCCTGGTGAAGCAAAAACAGACACAGGGGCCATCCTCACAGAACATGCAGACATCACAGAGCCTTCACAAAGAGCATCAGACCTGCCGGTAGTTCCTCCCGTTTTTCATGCCGGTTCACATCAGGATGAAGCGGTTACTGGGGCACCGGATCAGGATGTCCGACCCGGGCATCCCGATAAAAAATCCAAACCCTCATCAGGACATTCCCTGGGAAAATGGGGTAATCTTGCAATCATTACAGCAATAATCATCTTTGTGATTATCATCCTTGCAGTTACCGGGGGCGTTTTTTCAACACCTCATGATTCACCAGTCCAGCCGGTCATAACAACACTTCCAACCACCACACCCATACCTGCCATCACGACAACCGCTGCCCCCCTGCAAACAACACCGACACCAGCGATCATAACAATTCCTCCGGAGGGAACCTGGGTCCGGATCAGTTATGCGGGATACTATATCGGAAATGTAGGAAACCCGGGTAGTTTGCAGACCGTCAGCGGTACCGGGGACCAGTTTTACCATATCCGTGAAACCGGCAGTATCGTCCAGGCATCAGTCCAGAAACAGGAAAATTCCGGGGATGTGCTTACGGTGGGAATCTACAAAAACGGGAACCTGATTACAAACCAGTCTGTCCGTACTCCAAAAGGCATGGTTTCACTCCTGATTGACACGGTAACCGGGTTACCACCCGGACTCGATCCTACCCAGACAAGCCCGTCAATTGTTATCCGGAGCACAGATAACCGAATTTCATATCTCTGATCCGCTTCCCTTATCACATGAGAAGTAAGAAGGGTGTATTTCAGAGATTTTTTAACACCTGTAAAGAACCGGTTTTTCAAGAGGGACCATAAAAGCATATCATTCCAGAGAGCGCATACAAGAGAAGAGGAACGTTGTACAATGGCAAATCCGTATCTGAACCGCGATGAAAACATACTCCTTGCGACAAACCGGGTAATTGTCAACACGATCACATCCGATGCAATACTCACGGAACACCGTCTCATTCTTGTCGACAGCCTGCATGCGCAGTTCCGGCCGCAGACAATCCCCCTTGCAACAATTGAAGCAGCGATTGAAGGGGAAAATGGTGCCGGCAATCCCATTATCACCCTCTCCATTGCCCCGATTACTGGTAACGAAGGAGCGAAACCCCTCGATCTGGTCTTTTTACAAAAACATGGTGAGAAAAGGGCAGGGGAATGTCATGACTGGGTAAAAAAGATCAAAGAACTGAGCGTACCGGCACGAGAGGAAGCGATTCGTACCGGGACACTTCCCGATTATCCGGATAGTGACACCAATAAAGATCAGGAAACAAAGGCACCTGAAGAGAAAAGTGAGAGCGCCCCCAGGCAGGGATCCGACGATGCTGCTTCAGTCCCAATCATTCCAAGAAAAGCATCTCCGGAGGTCTCCCCTGCATCCCCTCTTGCAGAAATCATAAGGAAACGCTCCGGTTCATTATCCCAACATCCATCGGCACAAACTCCCCGGCGGAAAGCACGAATCTATCCTGCCATTGCAACACTTGTCATTCTCATCGTCGCAGCAGTGATCGGGGTGTATATCCTGTCCGGCGGCATTCACATCCCTGACGGTCAGCCAGCAGCGACACCAACGATGACCCTGACACCGGAACCAACATTCACTCAGATCGTAACCCCGACACCAACACAGACCCCGGTTCCTGAACAGACTGCCATTTCGGCAACCGCGATAACAACGATACCGGCTCCTGTAGTCCCGGAGACGGGAGTCTGGGTCAAAATCCAGTCTGATGCACCCTACACCGGATCTATTGGTACTCCCGGAAGAATGCGCGAAGTTACCGGCAGCGGCATTCAGATATACCAGATCTTTACCCAGGCTGATCCGGTATCCATCTCATTCCAGAAACAGGATGGAAGTGCAGCACAAGTCATTATCGATGTGTATAACAATGGAAATAAAATCAGTCACCGGGACACAACCGCACCTTGGGTAAAGCTCGATTACCAGGTTGACCTGAAAACGACCTGATCATCCTTTTAAAATAATGTTCAACGATTGTCTTCCGCATCCCGGTTTAAGAAATATTTAACAAGACTTATCAGGGAAAATAATAAAATTTAGAAAAATATTGCTCCGATCGTATCCAGAGGATGATGCAGTCTCACCGGTTATTGGCATTGTGCTGAATGTTGCAATTGTCATGATTCTGGCAATGCTTGTCCTGCTGATGTTTCATCTTCCTTCATTATACGGGGATAATGGAGGTATACCGGTAATTTTTACCATCACATCGGTTGATAGCATCGATGAAATAACCCATACTATGAATTTTGATAGCAGAATTGTTATTCTTCATAAGGGTATGTCAAATTATCCAAACAGAGATTTATCAGCAAAATTTTTTAAAAATGGGGTTCAGGTCAACAGTCGTATCCTCACCATGAATGGTCACGACTTTATCGAAACTACTCATACCGGGGTACAATGGATGGGGGGATCAGGTTGTTCTAATGATTTCTGGAGGCCAGAGGAAAGGATCTGTATTGATTTTACTGATGGTACATTCCGACCGGGAGACTCGATCCAGATGGACATTATCGACAAAAACACAAATAGTGTGATCTCACGGCACACGTATGCTTACAAATGAAAAGATTACTCATCAAGCCGCTTGAAAACTCCTTTTTTGACCTTATAGATCTTGCACTCAGGACAGTACCAGGTATCCGGCAGATTCTCAAATGCCGTACCAGGAGCAATTCCCTGCTTAGGATCGCCCTTTGCGGGATCATAAATATAGTGACATTCAAGACAGACCCAGCGGGGAAGTTTTGTTACCTGTGTCATAATTTAGCATCTCCTTAATCCTGTTCCGATCATTCTTACATTCTTGGTTTATATGAATCCTGCCATCAGGGCAGGATATCGCAAATACCAGATCCATTCATATGACCCGATACATGACGTGCACATAAACGGGCAACCCGCAGAGGTTCGGGGATCTTTCCCTCAAGTGTAAAATCCCTGCAGAGGCGGGCAGCATCATCATATCCAATACCCCAGCTCCGGATGAAAATCGTGGTATCTGCCGTGAGATTTACCGGCTGTCGATCACCAAGACGGAGATATGCTTCCTGTCGTGCGGTATCATCTGGAAAATGATAACGGATATCCGACAGGAGCCCATCCGATTCTTCATAGGTCACACAGATAACCGGAAGATCGGTTTCATCAGCAATCCGGCCCGGATCAATGATATTGAACCATGCAATCACACAACCGGACAACATGATCGCATTCAGATCACTTCTCCGGAGATCCCGTACCATCTGCACAATGATATCGGTTGCATCGGTTCCCCCCACCGTAACCTGCCCGAAGGCAAAGCCATCGATCCGGAGATCCTTGCGCATCACAACTCCGGCAAGCGTGGAACAGGTACGTCCCGCATAACTTTCGGCAATCCCAAACGCACGCAGCCCTTTTTTGGGAATGTGCATAGAAGCAATTATCACAACCGATTAAAAATACTATACCAATGAAATTCAACAAAGATGAGGTTTGCATTTTAATTCCCACATTAAATGAAGGCCCCACCGTTGGCAACGTTGTCCGCGAATTCAAAGCCCTCGGATACCAGAATATCCTTGTTATCGACGGAAAAAGTACGGATAACACCGTGAAAACCGCCCGCGAGGCAGGAGCACAGGTACGTACGCAGTCAGGCAAAGGCAAGGGTAACGCCATTATCGAAGCATTCGAGATTATCGAACAGCCGTATATCCTGATGCTCGATGGCGATGGCACCTATTCAGCAAAAGATGCAGAAAAGATGCTCACGCCCCTTTTCCTCGGGTTTGACCAGGTAATCGGGGATCGCCTCATCAATGCTGAAGAAGGATCTTTTTCGCGCATTAACCTCTTTGGCAACCATATGCTCAATCTCCTTTTTAAGATCGCCCACAGCCGGGATCTCCATGATATCCTGTCCGGGTACCGGGCATTTACAAAACTTGCCATCCACCAGATGCACCTGAAAGAGTCCGGGTTTGAGATCGAGACCGAGATCTCGGTAGAAGCAGTCCGGAACGGGCAGCGGATCATGGTTGTACCCATACGATATTTACGGAGACCCGGGACTGCAACCAAACTGTCACCATTCCATGACGGTATAAAGATCGTGAGCACAATTTACCGGCTGGCACGGGTCAACAACCCAATGTTCTATTTCGGGATGATGGGGGTATTTACTTCGATCCTCGGCCTGCTGACCGGTGTGTATGTCCTGCTCGAATGGCTCAACAACGTGGATCACATCCCTCTGACAATTCTTACCGTGCTTCTTATTGTGGTTGGTATTGAGATCTTCATGTTCGGTATGATCAGCGATATGCTGCTGGTGTTCCACCGGGAGATAATCCGGGAGATCCAGCTTCAGCAACAGCCAAAACAACCAAAATAACATTTTTATCTTCTCTTTTTGCCCTGAATGTTGAGGTAACTTCTAAGCACACATGAATGGTAGATCCGCATTTCCTGATCGATTCATTCCCTCAGCAAAGGGGGGGAGGAGGGGGGGTCCCAGCCGTACTCGTTATAATCAGACCGCCCCCACCTTTGATCAAGGAAGGGGTACCCCCACCCCAGATTCCGGGTCTTCCGGCGTGAGACTTTAGATTTTTGTCAGATGTACATTTGATAATCAATTGTACATCTGATAATCAGCTGTACATCTGCCTACCGTATTTGGGGTAACAGTTCATGAAAGGGGGGGGAGGGGGTACCCCTTCCCGCAAAGCAATAAAGACAAGATGGCGGGGGAATGAAAACAAAACGGATGATAGTTTTTAGGAATTATGATTTTCCAAAAACCAGAACATTATAAAAAATCAGCACAGGCATCTTCTGAAATTGCATTTCAGGGAAAGGACGCGGCAGGCATGCTCTGCAAGGGACGTAAACTGGTAAGCCTCGTCAAGGTTTTTCCCAGCCGCAAAGGTTCCATGGCCGCGGACAACGACCACCGGGTACTGAGTGAGAGCACGGGCAACATTATCGGCTATTTCCTGTGTGCCCGGAGCGCCGGTCACAACCGTAATTTTTGGACAGAACATCAGGCCCTCGCTGTCTTCAGGAATAATTTCATCGAGAACGAGAGATGCTGCAACAGAATACGGCGGATGGGCATGCACGATTGCACGATACGAACTCGTTTTATAAACCTCGCGGTGGACCCGGTATTCGCTTGAAGCTTCCTTTGGGGCATCACCGGTAAGCCCGACAAACACGGGTTCTCCTGCTACATCAAGATAGGCGCCGGTATGCTTGATAAGAAAACCATCGCGGCCTTCCTGTACCCGGACACTGATATTCCCAAAATTCCCGCCAACGAGATGCTCGGCGAACAGGCGCCGGCCTATTCTTTCAAATTCTCCAGAATACATTCATTGCACCTTTTTTTCCCACAATACTCTTTTGCGTACTCAACAATATGTGCATGGGCCCGTTTATACGCATCAGGATCCTGTGGCAGCACATCTTCAAACAGGGTTTTTAGCTGATCACGCCGGTGCAGAATACCACAACAACTGCAGATTTTCTCTGTATACGCATCGATGACAAAACTGGTCCGGGAAAAACCGTAGCAGAGAATACTGTCAGCAGTCTCTGCTCCGACACCCTTAATTTTCAGCAGCCCGGCTCTAAGCCGGTCCGAAGGTTCACCAGTCATTGCATCAACACTTCCGTAGGTTTCCATAACGTAAGCGGCGAGTGTTTTGAGCCGGTGTGTTTTAAGCCGGTAAAAACCTGTGCAGCGGACCAGTTCCCCGATCTCGCCACTATCGGCCCCGTGAATGGCAGAAAGAGAACAGAGATTACGATCCCGAAGATTACCGAGGGCTTTTCTCACATTCTCCCAGCGTGTCTGCTGGGTCAGGATCGCACCAATCATCACTTCATCCGTATCCCCGGGCCACCATGAGATATTTCCATAATGGCCCGCAAGGATCCGGAGTATTTCCCGGATCTTAAACGAACTGGATCCCGACATCCCGGATCTTATTATATCGTGCTATATTCAAGAGGAGCGGGGTCAGGGACTCCACCAGGTTTGAGGCAGAAAGCGGACCTGCATCAAAAGCCTTAAGCCGGGAAATCTGGTTCACAATATCCATGACCTGATGCTTAGCATCCGGATCATCCCCGCAGACCGGAACCGAGTAGTCCAGCTCCTCATCCAGGGCTTTCCACCGGTTTGCAGCAATAGTATTGAAGGCCGAACAGATCCGTGTTTCTTTAGGGAGCAGTCGTTTGATCATCAGGGCAGCAGAACCATCCTCCGGGGGAACGAACATGAAATAGTCCCGTTTTTCCATAGGGTTGACCGGGCTGATCACGATCTTGTCTTCAAATCCTCCCAGGGTCTCCAGCGTACTGGCAAGATGTTTGTAAGGAATGGCAAGAATGATGATATCCGCCTCGTCGATCGCCTGCTGGTTCGAAACCCCTTTGAGAGAACATTCCACTCCCCTCCCGTTAAGGGTTTTCCGGCTGATCACGCAGGTTGCTTCCGCCTTTTCCCGCTCCCTCGACCCCACAAGAACTTCGAACCGGGTGGACAGGCGCGTGGCAATGCCTTCTCCGATATCCCCCGTCCCGCCAACAATCCCGATCTTCACTTAACCCACCAGCGGCGCAAGGAGCTTTTCGAGTGTGGCAGCATCCGTGACGCCTTCGAGGGACTGGATGACCTTGCCATCCTTTTCGATAATCAGGGTCGGGACAACACGGATACCGTATTTTTCTGCAAGATCCATATGCTGGTCCACATCGATCTTTTTGATCTCGACTGCATCTCCCATTTTTTTGGCCAGGTCTTCGATGATCGGGGTCTGCATTTTACATGGCCCGCACCAAGTGGCAAAAAAGTCAAACAATACCGGTTTGCTCATACAACGTACCTGGAAGAATAGTCGATTAAAAAAAAGATAAATCTATGGTATTATTTTGAGAGGATCTGCATGATGATCTTGCCATAGGCTGGACGGGTGATGATCACACCGACCAGTACACCAAGGATGGTAATGATGGCAAATCCCTTGAGGGTTGAGAGATCCATGAGTGCCAGCGGCAACATGGCAATGAATACCGTTGCTGCGGAAGTCACGATAATACCAAGTGCCCGCGAAAGTCTCTTTAAGTAGAGGTTCGGGGACGGCACCTTGCCTTCATGCAGGATTTCATCGGTAATAACCACCAGCTGGTCGATACCCGTCCCGAGGACTGCGATCAGACCTGCGATGGTCGGGAGATCGAGCTGGAATTTGATCATGCTGATGAACCCGAGCAGGATAAGAATCTCGGATGCATTGATAAAAACCATCGGCAGTACAATGCCGGGTTCACGGTACCGGTAATAGACAACCAGTCCGACTGCGATGAGGGCGAATATACCAGCAAGGAGTGCCATCATCTTGTAGCGTTCCCCGAGAGGTGCTGAAACTCCACCCGAGCCGGCTATATTCACATCGACCGGCAGGGCACCGGCCCTCAGGTGAATCTCAAGAGTTGTTGCCTGCAGTTGCCCGGCTTTGCCGGTACCGGTCGAGGCAAAGAGTTCCCGTATAGGGGTACTGCCCCGGAGTTGCCCGGCAAGTTCATTCGATAACGGGGCGGAATAAACAGTCTTGTTATCGAGCACCATCATCAGATAGTGATTGGCAGGATCGGTGGTGGCGCCGTACTTGATTGCACCATCACGGAATGCATTTGCACCTGCTTCACTCAGGGTGAACGCAACACCCCAGTTATCGCTGCCGGCCGGGCTCTGGCTGGGAGTCTGGACGCTGGTAATGGAATCACCAAAGAGGACATGCTCGGATTCGTTGCCTGCAGTCACGATCCGGATCTCGAACTTGCCCTGTTTTCCGACAATCTCCTGAGCCTGTTTCATATCAACGCCGGCAAGTTCCACACGGATATACCGGGAGACATCATTCATACCGGTCAGGGTATTGACTTTTGCATCCTTTGTGCCAAGGGTGTTAATCTTGTTCTCAAGAATAAGTTTTACGTCATCAGCGGTTTCTTTTGAAACGCCCTGCTGGTAGCTGGTAATAGTTCCGCCGGCGGCTGTAAAGATCGGTTCAAGACTTTCCTGAGAATAATATTTCTGGATTTCCAGGTGATTTGCATCGATCTGAATTACCTGGGTGTCAAGTTTTTCCGACAGGGTCGTGATGAACGCATCAACCGGTTTATCGGTTGTAAAACCAACAACTTCAGCCTGGTATTCAAGCTGGAGCCATGCGCCCTGCTGGAGATCGAGACCGTACTGGAGATTGGTGGTCAGGTTTCCGTTGCTGTCGAAATGCGGGTAAATCGCTACAACGGACAGTACAATAAGTACGAGAAGAATAGCAACCCGCCAGTCCTTTACGAGGGTCTTTATTTCATCGGCGTTCATTTGCCACCTCCTTTCTGGACGTACCATTTGAGGATCGCTGCATTGGTCAGCCAGGTATTGAGGATATCAAATACCAGCCCGATCAGGAGTACCGCTGCGATTTCGGTAAGAATCTGGACTGATCCGATCCAGGCAACCACAAGCATCGCGATGGTGGCAGCAAGGGTCGTTGTGGTCATGCTGATACCGGTTTCGAACGCACCTTTGAGTTTTTCAGTAAGTTTTCCCTGCCGTTTAAGAACCCGGTTGGTCAACAGGACATCACTGTCGACCGAGTACCCGATGAGCATAAGAAGTGCGGCAACCGTTCCGAGAGTTAACTGGATACCGATAAGATTCATCATCGCCGCAGTCATCACCATATCGGCAAAGGCTGACAGGATTACTGCAACAGCAGGAACAAAGGTCCTGAATGATATGAAGATGACAATTGCCATCCCGATAAACGAGAATATCAGGGCAAGGACTGCCTGGTACTGAAGAGTTTTACCAAACGATTCACCGATCTGGTCGATCCGGGCATCGGGATATTTCTCAGTAACGAGTGCAGTCAGGGATTTGAATTTATCATCATCCATTGCCTCGAACTTCAGGAACTTGCCACTGTCTACACCCTCGCTGATATCAACAAGGGGATACGATTCAAACGTTGATTGTAACTGCGCTTTACTGTCAGAGGTATATATGGTTACAGCGGTTCCACCGGAAAAATCAATACCCGGCGTTACCGGCATCCCGGTGGATGTGATGTTGAATCCAATCAGCACCAGGGATATTACCAGAAGCAGAAGCGGGATTACTACCAACTGTTTTGGGGAGTATTTCTCGATATTATAGTTGATCAATCCCATGGCATAATCATCTGTTTTGCGGACAATTAAATAGTTACCAGACTCTTCTTTTAAATTCGGTCAATTGCGATTTCTCACAGGGAGATGGCGGATAAAAATAAATTTCGCAGAAAAATCATTGTCCGCATAAATATCGGCCCGTTTTGCGTTCTGCGATTTTAAATTGCATAAAATCAAAATATATATATAGTGAGCCAAGCGACACGTAAAGTATGAGATCTCCCCAAGAGATCAAGAGAGTCGTTGAGGGTCGGTTGAAGTCATATCTCTCACGGGATAAGACAGGTCTCCGGCGTGAAGTGCTCAGGCTCTTTGTCAGAACCAAGTCTATCACCATCGCAAAGATTGTTGCAGAACTGCAGAAACAGTTTTCTGTTACATTCCATGCAATTGCCTCGATGGTTGGTATCATTGCTTCCCGCATCGGCATTCTCCGCGCAACGCGGAACGCTGATGGAATGAACACGTACGAACTCAAGGAAAAGTATGTCGACGTTGTGGTCAGGATTATCGGACCCTGTTAAGTCATATTCCTGATCCATAACGGTTTTTACTGCATGGTTCCAAAGATAATAGAATCATGTACCCCCATTCTCAGGATGCTTCTGGCATTACCGAAGTTGCCATTGCCCCGGAAGTCATTGAATATATCAATCGCCGGGACTGCGATTTTCGTATCTGTACTTCCTGCGGCGGCCCGATTCTTCTTTCAACACGAGTCAAGCCTCCTAAAAAAACAGATCTTCTCTTAAAAGCCGGTGATCATACCATTTATGTTTCTATCCACCAGGCTCGGTTCCTTCACAGTATCCGGATGGACATGATACCGTTCTTTGATGAACAAGATATATCCGGATACGACCACTGATGAGTTTTGAAGAACTCCCCCATACAGCAGACGTAAAAATACGGGCCCGGGCCCGGACACTCAATGAGTTGTTCTCTGAAGCGTTCCTTGCTCTCATGCAGGTAATGTACGGGACTGATCGCAAAGCGAAGGTGAAACGGGAAATCCTGATTGATGCAGCGGATCCGGAATCCCTGCTCTGCGATTTCCTTTCAGAAGTTCTTTTCATTTCTGAGGTAGACAGCATGGTCTTTTCAGGAGCCACTATCAGCATCGACGGATCACACCTTTCTGCAGTTCTTGAGGGCGAATCGTTCGACCCCGCCCGGCATGCAGGTGGGACTGAGGTAAAAGGGATTTCGTACAGCGGGTTGTCCATAACATGGGATGCGAATGGATATATTCTGGATATCTTATTTGATGTATAAGGCATCGTGAGGAACTTGAATGATAGATGGGGTATTACGAACCGGAGAAAATGAATGGGAAGTTCCCGTGGGGTATGTTCCCGGTATGAGGGTTCCGGGAAGATTCTATCTCTCGGAATCACTGGGTAATACGCTCGAACAGGGTGCAGTCCAGCAGCTTGCCAATGTCGCGACCCTTCCCGGGATAATTAAAAATTCCCTCGCCATGCCGGATATTCACTGGGGTTACGGGTTTCCAATCGGAGGAGTTGCAGCATTCTCGAGGGAGGGAGGGATCGTTTCCCCCGGGGGAGTCGGTTTTGATATCAACTGCGGGGTTCGTCTTCTCACGACACCCCTTGCAGAAAAAGATGTTGCCGGCCGCCGCGACCTTATTGATACGCTCTACCGCACGGTCCCGACGGGAGTGGGTGCCAAAAGTGCCCATTCGCTCTCGCCCCAGGCAGTAGACAGCATGATGATCAAGGGCGCACGGTGGGCCGTTGATGCCGGATACGGGGTTTACCGGGATCTCGAACGATGCGAAGAAAGCGGTTTCATGAAACAGGCCGATATCAGGGCGGTGTCGGCAAAAGCAAAACAGCGGGGTGTTCCGCAGGGGGGCACCCTAGGGTCCGGCAACCATTTTCTTGAAGTCCAGGTTGTCCGGGAGATTTATGATCCGGCTGCTGCGGCGGCATTTGGCATTTCTGCCGGTCAGGTTTGCGTCATGATTCACTGCGGATCACGGGGACTGGGACACCAGACCTGCACTGACCACCTGAAGATCCTTGAAGGTGCGACAAAAAAATACAAGATTACCTTACCGGATCGCCAGCTTGCCTGTGCTCCCATAACCTCACCGGAAGGACAGGCGTATTTTGGCGCAATGGCAGCTTCTGCAAACTATGCATGGGCCAACCGCCAGATGATCATGCATGCGACCCGGAATGTACTTGCAAAGATGTTTTCTCTTGAATACGACGACATGGCTCTCGTATATGACGTAGCCCACAATGTAGCAAAGATGGAAGAGCATACTGTAGAAGGAAAACGGGAAACGGTTTGTGTTCACCGGAAAGGTGCAACCCGGGCATTCGGGCCGGGTTCAATAGATCTTCCCGGTGATCTTACCTCTATTGGACAACCGGTTATTATCCCCGGGAGTATGGGCACCTCTTCCTACATCCTGAAAGGAACGCAGACTGCCATGGACAAGACCTTTGGATCAACCTGCCATGGCTCAGGGAGAGTCATGAGCCGGACCCAGGCAAAGAAAAAGATGAGTGGAAAAGAGGTTGCTGCAAAGCTCCTGAAAGAGGGTATCATTGTCAAAGCACCAAGCGATAACGTGATTGCCGATGAATCCCCCGAGGTTTACAAGCCAAGTGATGAAGTTGTCCAGGTCGTACATGATGTCGGCATCTCCCGGCTTGTTGCCCGGCTCGCCCCCATCGGAGTGATCAAAGGATGAGTTGCAAGGCCGGATTTGTCTGGGAGACACCCCAGCACTTCAACCGGTATATCGAGGATTGTGGGATCACCTGTGAACTTGTCACCCCGCATATGCTTGCTGCACCATTCTTCCGGGGCTCATTCAATTGCCTCATCATCCCCACAGGTTTTGGGAACAAAACATATTCCAACCTGCTTCCCGCACTCAGGGCATCCTCGTCACGCATCCGCAGGTTCGTGGAAAACGGTGGGAATCTCCTGGTCTTTGGTGCTGCCGTGGAAAAACCGGATGCATATGACTGGTTACCCTTCATGGTCACCTACCGGCATGAATTCAACCCACGATGTATATCCTGTGAAAAGTCATCGGATAATGCCAGCACCCTCATCGAAGATTATGATGCAACCTGTATCGAATGTGACGGCACATTCCCAGTCCACGAAGCAGAACGGGCCGGTGTTGCAGATAATGTCGATGTCATCATAGAAAAAAAAATCGGGCTCGGCAGGATTCTTGTTACCAGTGTCCATGAATATCCATCCCGTAATTTTTTAAAATCGTTCTGCTCATCCGCAAAAGAAACCGTTTTCTGATGCAGACCGGATAAAATCCGGCTGTTGCCTGAATCTCATTTTTCTATCCACTGGAGACGCAAACCTTCTTCTACCCAGAGAATGACCAGAGATAGGAGGTATGTCCGATGCACCGATATACGCTGTCTTCCTGCGCAGCTGCAAGTGATCTCGAACCATTTGTCCTTGCGGTACACGAATTGATCCACCATTTACCGGTAACGGCAAAATCACTCGAACAGAGCGGGATCCGGGTGGAAGACGGAAAGGTGATCGATCGGAACTATAACGGGCCGGTTCTCATCGAAGTAATTGAGAAAAACATACCGATCCAGACGACACCGTCAACCGGTGCCTACAGAGGGGTTCCGGTCATCGTCACCCCGATACGGGATTGCAACGGTGCAGCGATCGGGGCCATTGGCGTTGTCGATGTTACCGGTATATTCGATCTTGCAACACTCATGGAGCATCAGTCTGCCATTATCAAACAGGTCTGTGGGAAAGATCCCTGTCCGCTCCCGAGTGAGCAAATCGACTCGAAGAGGTGAATCTGATGCCGGACACTGCATTCAGGGTACTGGAAATTCTTGAACGATCCGATGAACCCGTTTCCGGGGAAAAAATGAGCAATGAACTGGGAATCACCCGATCAGCGGTCTGGAAAAATATCAAAGAGCTTCGCACGATGGGCTACGATATCTCTTCATCCCAGAAAGAAGGATACAAACTCACCCGTAATAGTAACAAACTCCTCCCCTACGAAATCCATAAAAAACTCAAGACCCTGGTCATCGGCAAGAAAATGCGGTATTTTGAAGATACCCCCTCAACGATCTCAGTTGGAAAACAGATCTGTTCTGAAGGGGATGCCGAAAAGATGCACGGCCTTGTCATCATTGCAGAGGAACAGACCGGAGCAATAGGCAGAATGGGACGTGCATGGATCTCCCCGAGCGGGGGGATCTGGATCACGATCGTTCTGAAACCAAAGATACCCGTTGATCATATCTTCATGATCACCATGGCCGGATCAATTGCTGTAGCCCGGGCAATCCGGAAAGAGTATGATCTTGGCGCCCTCATCAAATGGCCCAACGATATTTTCATAGGTAACAAAAAAGTCGGCGGCCTGCTTCTTGAACTTTCAGCTGAAGCTGATGCGGTCCATTACTGCCTCCTGAGTATCGGCATCGATGTAAACATCCCGGTCAGGGATTTCGGGCCGGATCTGCGCAACGAGATCACTTCAATCAGTGCTGAAGTGGGCCATGATGTTGACCGGGCGGCACTCCTTGCCCGGGTGCTCAAGGAATTTGAAAGCCGGTACCTCCTGATCGAGAGCGGGGAGTACGAAACCATTACCAATGAATGGAAAAGCCTCTCCTGTACTCTTGAAAACCGGGTCCAGATCCGGACCATCAGGAACAGCTTCGAAGGAGATGCAATCGATATCGATGAATTCGGCGCTCTCCTCATAAGAAAAGAAAACGGTAAGATCGAACGGGTCATCGCGGGAGATTGCTTCCATCACTAGGAAAAGGTACGTTTTTATCGTCAACCATTGATTTAATTATGGTTGACGATGTTCGGGGATCTGGAAAAATCAAGGACAATCGCATATTCTGCAGCTTTTATCGGGCTCATCACGATTGGTGGATGGGTATCCGTGCCCCTTGGCAGCATCCCCTTTACGCTTCAGACACTGTTCGTATTACTTTCCGGTACGGTGATGCGTCGTTACGCAGTCATACCGGTAACTGCCTACATTCTCCTTGGAGCCCTCGGGCTTCCGGTCTTTCATAACGGGACTTCCGGTCTCGGGGTTATTCTCGGTCCGACCGGAGGATATATGATCGGCTTTATCTTCGCCGCCCTTTTTACAGGTCTTGCCTATGAACATACTACACCGGTTATCCGGATAACCGGGCTTGTCGCAGGTACCCTTGCAATCTATATCTGCGGGGTTGCCTGGATCATTTATTCAACCGGGCTTGGAATACCAGTTGCAGTAGCAGCGGGAGCACTTCCGTTTATTCCCGGGGATATCATCAAAGCAGCTGCCGCATACCTTGTTTCCCGACGATTATCATGATAACAATCAGGAATCTCCGGTACCGGATCCTTGCCATTGATGATCTGGAAATCCTGCCGGGCATCACAACGATCATCGGGCCAAACGGCAGCGGAAAGACCACCTTTCTGAAATTGTGCAGCGGTATAGCCCTGCCGGATTCGGGCTCCATTATAATCGACGGACTCCCTCCACGGGAAAGTGAGATAGGCTGGGTGAACGAATTTCCGGATCGGAATATTCTCTTTGAAACGGTTGAGGATGAAATTGCATCGTCATTACGCTTCCGGAGGGTTCCCGCACAGGAAATTAAAGCGATGGTAAATGCCTGTGCTGAATCAGTTGGAGTTATTCACCTCCTCAATCGACCCATGCGGGAATTGTCCGGCGGGGAAAAAGTACTAATTTCCCTTGCAGCGGCACTTGTCCATAAGCCAAAAATACTCATCCTTGATGAGTGCGATTCGCATCTCGATGCAGAACGTGGAAGGGAAATGGAGACTGTGATCCACACGATGAACCCGTATTATGTGATCCGGTGCACGCAAAACGTGGACTCGGCAATCCTTAGTGATCAGGTTCTTTTTTTTGAAAACGGGCGTATCGTGCATTCCGGAACACCGGGACAGGTTTTCAGTACATTAAAAAATACCCCGTTTTATCCGATGACATGGAGGGTTTGCCCATGAAAATTTCTCTCCACAACATTCGTGCCGCCCGGCAAAACTGGTCGCTTGAAGCTGACGCCACATTCACGGAAGGGCTGCACCTTGTAAGCGGTGATGTCGGAAGCGGGAAATCAACTCTTGCGCTGTTGATGGCACAACAGACGGATCCTCTGGAAGGCAATATTCACCGCGAAGACATCCACTCAATGATGCTTTCGTTCCAGTTTCCGGAATACCACGTGACCGGCCTTACAATCGCTGATGAATGCGAATCCTGGGGTCTTGAACCTGATACGATTCTTCCGTCTCTCGGACTGAACCTTCGAAAGGATGATTCTCCACTATCCCTCAGCCGGGGGGAACTGAAACGGTTCCATCTCACCTGCGTTCTTGCAAAAGAATACGATCTGCTCCTTCTCGATGAACCGTTCAGTTCCCTGGATTGTTACCAGAAGACGTGCCTGCGCACGCAGCTTGAAACGAGATCGCATGGGATCACCGTGATCTTTTCTCATGAACAGGCAATCCTGCCGAGAGTCAGCCACATCTGGGAGATAGAAACCGGAAAACTCATAGATTGCGGGACACCCCCGGACGCGCTGATGCAGTGGCACCACATACCCAAAATTATCCGGAATCTCATCAAGTCCGGCAAGGTACCAAAGAACATTTCACCAGAGGATCTTGAGGAGGCTGCATGCAGGACCCGCGAATAAGAGTTTTTTCCGGAATTATTCTCTCACTTGCCGCCTTCATCAGTATCCCTGGAGCTGCGGCAGTATTCATATGGTGGCTGATTTTTACACCGGTCCGGACCCAGCTAAAACGAATACGACTCGTCATATTCATGGTAATCGTCATTGCGCTCTTCAGTCTCCTTCTTGAACTCACTGCAGGGGGAGGAGGCATCTCATATTTTACCCGTATGATGGTTATCATCCTCATCGGCATGTGGATGTTCACAGAATACCAGCCAGGGGATTTCCTGAAACTTGGAACATGGTTGTTTGGGGACAGGACAGGGTTTGAACTCGGCATGCTCGCAGACATGGGAATGCAGAGCCTTTCCCAGCTCAACCTTGATTTTGACCGGATCCGGCTTGCGGTAAAACTCAAAGGCAATCAATGGAGTATCCGCAATCTCGTGCCTGCAACCTTGGTACTGGTCCATGGTGCGCTCATGCGGGCGGAAACCACCGCAGAATTGCTTGCCATCCGAGGATTCACCAGTGGGGGATCCCTCAATCCTGAATTTTCGCGGACGAAGAAAGAGGTAATTGCTGGTGTTTTTGCCATAGTCGCTGGATTAATTACAGTATTTCCCGTTAGTGAATTTTTTATACTTTCCTGATGAACTTTTGAGAGGCTTGTTCTGATCGAATTGTCCCTCTTGAGGCTAACCCATGTACTCTGCCAATTCCCATAAAGTTCACATCACGGACACGACGCTTCGTGATGCTCATCAGTCGCTGATTGCAACACGACTCAGGACAGAGGACATGCTTCCGCTTGCACGGGAATTAGATCAATGTGGTTTTTTTTCTGTGGAAGCATGGGGTGGAGCAACCTTTGATACCTGCATCCGGTTCCTGAACGATGATCCCTGGGATCGTCTGCGGGCGCTCAAGTCCGAGCTTAAGAAGACACCAATCCAGATGCTTCTCCGGGGACAGAACCTTGTCGGGTACCGGCACTATCCCGATGATGTCGTAGACCATTTCATTGCGGCATCGCATAAAAACGGGGTTGATATTTTCCGGGTATTCGACGCGCTGAATGATATCCGGAACATGAAGAGGTCCATGGACCAGATCAAAAAAGCGGGCGCGCACCTGCAGAGTACTATATCCTACACCACGAGTCCGGTCCATAATACCCAGACATTCATCGATATGGCAAAAGAGCTCTATGCCCTTGAATGCGATTCCATCTGCATCAAGGACATGGCCGGGCTCATCATGCCGGAAGCAGCAAGGGACCTGATCCGGGGAATCAAAAAAGAAGTGGATGTGAAAATCTGTCTTCACAGCCATTCAACAAGCGGAATTGCACCGATGAGTTACCAGGCTGCAATTGATGCAGGAGTTGATATCCTTGATACGGCGATGTCGCCCTTTTCGATGGGCACATCCCAGCCGCCCACGGAAAGTGTTGTTGCTTCCCTGATCGGAACACCACGAGAGACCGGAATCGATTTGATTAAACTCAGGGCCGTGCGCAATGCGTGTATGCAGATCCGCGAGAAATACGCAGGTTTGCTTAACCCGATTTCAGAGCGGGTTGACAGCGATGTCCTCATCTACCAGCTCCCGGGAGGCATGATCTCGAACACCGTTTCACAGTTGCAGGAACAGGATGCCCTCAACCGGTGGGACGATGTCCTTGCCGAGATTCCCCGCGTACGGGAAGATCTCGGATACCCGCCCCTTGTCACCCCTACAAGCCAGATTGTCGGGACTCAGGCAGTACTCAATGTACTGGTAAATGGGGAGCGATACCGGAATGTTACCAAGGAAGTCAAGGACTATGTGCGGGGACTCTATGGAAAATCACCTGCCCCGGTCAGCGATGAGATCCGCGGGATAATTATCGGGAACGAAAAAGTAATCACCGTCCGTCCTGCGGATCTGCTCGAACCGGCTTATGAGAAAATGAAAGCCGAAGCACTCCAGGCAGGGTTCGTTAAAAAAGAAGAGGATATTCTTACGTATATCCTCTACCCGGCGATTGCCCCGTCGTTCCTGAAAGGAGAGCGGCAACATGAAGGTATCCCCAAAAAGCAAACCATTGTAAAATCCGAGTCACATACCCCGAGCCAGATGGAGGTCGAGGTTGACGGCGAGGTCTTTACAGTCCGCATCGTCTCAGTCGGGGGAAATGCCGTCGAAGTAGCCAGTGCGACACCCCAGAAGATCCCGCGAGGGGAGTATGCAGGCGGGATCAAAAGCAACATGCAGGGCATGGTTCTCAAAGTGAACGTGAGCCGGGGTACAACTGTCAAAAAAGGAGAAACGCTCCTTGTGCTTGAAGCCATGAAAATGGAAAATCCCATCCACAGCCCGGTTGATGGCAAGGTAACCGAGATTTTTGTGGATGCCGGCGATGTCGTCCAGAACGGCGATGTCCTGCTGGTGGTTCAATGAAATTTTTTGAAAAACTTCTGATTGCCAATCGTGGTGAGATTGCAATCCGCATTATGCGGGCATGTCGCGAGCTGGATATCGAAACGGTGGCGATATACTCAACAGCGGATAAGAATTCCCTCCATGTCAAATATGCTGATGAAGCGTTCCAGGTTGGCGAGGCCCACCCGTCAAAAAGTTACCTCAACATGGAACGGATTATCGATATTGTCAAGAAAAGTGGAGCCGAGGCGGTTCATCCGGGTTATGGCTTTCTTGCAGAAAATTACAAGTTCGCAAAACTCTGTCAGGATGAAAATATCACATTCGTCGGCCCGCGCTGGACAACCATCAAAGCAATGGGATCAAAAATCGGCAGCAAACAACGGATGAAGGATAACGGTGTGCCGGTCGTTCCCGGCACCGATGGGGGCATAAAAAGCCTGGATGAGGCAAAACGGGTAGCCTCAGAGATCGGGTACCCGGTTATTGTCAAGGCAAGCGCCGGTGGCGGCGGCATCGGGATGCAGATCGTCAATGACGAAAAATCGCTGGAAGATGCAATTTCCGCCAGTATGCGGATAGCAGAATCCGCATTCGGGGATGCCACCGTATTTATTGAAAAATACCTGGTCAAACCCCGTCACATCGAATTCCAGGTGCTGGCCGACGAACACAGACACTCCGTCCACCTCTTTGAACGGGAATGTTCAATCCAGCGCCGGCACCAGAAACTGGTCGAAGAAGCACCCTGTCCGATCATGACACCGGAACTGCGGGAACGGATGGCAGCATCAGCGCTCAAGGTTGCCGAAGTATCGGATTATACTAATGCCGGAACTGTTGAATTCCTGTACAGTGAAGGGAACTATTACTTCATGGAGATGAATACCCGCCTCCAGGTTGAACATACCATCACAGAATTCATCACCGGGGTCGATATTGTCAGGCAGCAGCTGGCGATTGCCGCAGGGGAAACCATCCCGTTCGAACAACCGGATCTGTCTATCCGGGGTCATGCCATCGAATGCCGTATCAATGCAGAAGATCCGCTCAATAACTTCTCAGCAGATCCCGGAAAAATTGTACGTTACCGCTCTCCCGGGGGACCGGGTATCCGGATTGACAGCGGCATCCACATGGGATACACGATTTCCCCCATCTATGATTCCATGATATCAAAATTGTGCGCATGGGACAGTAACCGCCCGAATGCAATCAAACGAATGCGTCGTGCAATTTCAGAATACATTATCCTGGGAGTTAAAACAACCCTGCCTCTTCATTATGCGATTATGAACAACCAGCAGTATATCGAAGGCAATACCCATACCCATTTCCTGCAGGAAGAGCACATCCTCAGTACCCTTGAACGCTACCGCAGGGATGAAGAGACTCGGATGCAGACCCTTGCCGGAACATTTGAACAGGGGAAAAAAATAGCAGCAATCTCAGCCGCGGTCAACATGTACCTTAACCAAAAAAAGGAATGATCATCTCAAAAGAGCGGGATATCAGAACCTTTAATAGTTTTTAGGGCTTTCTTACTATGCACTTTTGTGCTGCGGTGGCCTAGCTGGTTAGGGCGCCAGACTCATAGGGTTTACAACGCTATCTGAAGCGTTCAGCTTGAGACATCTGGAGATCGGGGGATCGTAACCCTCCCGCAGCATACCGTTTTTCTTTGTTGCTCATTTTCCGTATTTTCGCAATTTAAGGAACCTCCGCCGCTTAAAACCGTATACACGGATAATCCTCCCGTTTTTCCTGCATTCCCGACGATATATTTATTATCAGATTCATCTAACAGATTTACGGAATCTGTGGTGAAACCATGCTTCTTGAAAACATTGTGGTTGGAATTGTCCAGCTTGTAATTGCCATTGTCTTTGCCGTTGTGGCATTGTATATCGGCTTCTCGGTGCTCAACAAGATCACCAAAGGTATTGATGAGGAAAAAGAACTTGCAAAGGGAAACACCGCCGTTGGTGTCCTCGTCGCAGCAGTGTTCATTGCCATTGCAGTCGTCGTCCAGTCAGGAGTCACTGGGCTTTCGGTGGGTATCAACAAGGCAATCAGCCTTGGGATTTTATCTGTTGACGGAATCCTTGTCGTCATTGCTGCCCTTCTCCAGCTGGTTCTGGGAATTGTCCTTGCAATTGTCGCAATCTACCTTGCCCTTAACATTCTCGACAAACTTACCAAGGGTATCGAGGAGTTTGAAGAGATCAAGAAGGGAAATGTCGCAGTTGCACTCGAAATGGCAGGTGTAATTATTGCAGTTGCTGTTATCATCCAGTCCGGTGTAATCGGAATCACTGCAGCATTAATCTGATTCATTCTTTTTTTGTTTTGATTGGCCGGACCAGATCAGGTTTCGGTACTTCCTGAATTATACGATATCAGACTATTCGGATCAATTCAGGTTTGTACAGGAAATTCAGGCAGAACAAACACGATTCCCGGGCGGAATCCGATTGATTGGGACACAAGGATATTTTCAAAAAAACAGGAACCGGGATTCAGCAGCCATACCGGTTGATAGTCCGTATAAGCTCAGCGAACCCGTTCATTTCCATCTCAAGAACCTGATCCCGGGTCATGCCCATGCTGGTTTCTGCATCAGCAGTCAGCATCTCCGGGCCGCGAACAGCCGTACGGGACATACCATCTCTGCTGATGACTTCCTGCAGTTCCGCATCGTGAACAAATGCCCGGCCGGGAATAATTACCGTTTGTTCAAACGAACGGGGATCAAGAGTCCGGATATCATCAATAGTTATCAGGCAGGCAATCTCTTTTTTCACATGAATAACCGGCACCTGGGATCCCCGGCATGCGAGAATTTTCTGGATAAAAGGCGCGGCCACACTCCCGCTGATAACGGTTGCATTTTTCTGGACTTTCGGTAATTTGTCCAGAAGGGCTTGCTCGTTCAATAACACAAACGGGGATCCGATATCAGGATCCCAGAGGGGTGTGCCGGATATTTTCATCCGGAATTTTTTGTTGAGATCCGATACAATATCCCGGAACGATTCGACCGATTGTGTAACCTGATCGTTCAGGATTGGCGCATTGCCAAGTATAAGGCCCTGTTCGGTTGAATTTGCAAACCGCATGAGGATAATCCCTTTTGCTCCGCGCTCATCGAGCCATTCGCAGGTTTGTTCAAGAATCACCCCATCGTTGATTCCCGGGATGATAACGGCTGCAGCATAAACATCGACATGCTCGCAAAGTTTTTCAAGGATCTGCAACGATGCATCAGGGGTCGGGTCATGCATGTAACGGGCACGAAGAGCCGGGTCAGATGCAAAAACCGTAAAAGAAATTTCAGAAAGCCCGTTGTCGATGAGCAGATCCGCAATCGCCGGATCGTCCCAGCCCTTTCCGCTCGTGTACCCGATATGCAGTGGCGCTTCCATGCTGCCGAGGAGCTCGATCAGATCCGTAAATTCCGGATAGCAGCTTGGGTCTCCACCCCCACTTATCGTTATCCGGTCAAGTTCCCCGGATTTTGCCTGGAGACTGGCAAGAGTTTCTTCCGCGATAGTTTTCAGATCCTTAAACCCGCTGTACTCTTCCTTGACACCACGGGTACAGTAATCACATCCTTTCTTAAACGGGAGACAATATCGGCAGCCAAATGGCTGGACCCCCCGGACCTTTTTGAAATAACAGTATTCGCAGAAGCCGCGGCAGTCAAGCCCCGGTCTTCCACCGATATCCACGGTCAGTTGGGTCATCTGTGTATGTGATCTCCGTTTTTGTGCATAAAATGTGTTTGGAATTGCGGGCTGGAGATATTGATTTGCCATAAAATTGGAAATATATGAATCGATTATTCAGGGTTTGAAGAGAAGATCTCCAGTACCATAACCAAAAATACCCGCTCAAAAAAGAGGGTACAGGAAGCCCGCTAAATTGCAGGATCTAACGCTCGTATAAACAGAGCGATTTGGAATTAATCGGATTTACACAGTATTTTCCGTGCGCGTGGACACCATTTCCAGTGGAATCGGATTTTAACCCTCCCTTTTGGAAAATCCGAACCCGCAGAAGGCTTATTTTTCCACATTTCCCGAGTGGATCGAATACTCTGCAATGGTGTGATTAAGGGAGTCACGCCATTCCTCTTCCCGGAAATGAGGGTTCGTATACCCGTCATTATGATTGAATCCGATTTCTGCAGTAGTATCGTTAAAAATTATGAACCGTCGCCAGGACCGTTCGTTCTGCGTTCTTACCCACAGTTCCCGGATTACACACGGGGGAAACGGAAGCAGACGCAGACCCTCGACATCATCGGGATACTGATTTTCGATAAACGTGTTTTCATCAACCGCATGCCGGATCTTCTTAACCCTGACTGCAATAATTACCGTCTTCCGGAACATGAGGGCATCGAACGGCAGCGCCGGAATTGTATTAGTTATCCAGTTGTATCCCATCTTCTTTGCGCAGCACTCTGCTTCTTCAACTGCTTTTGTTGGCCTGACTCCCCGCATTGAGCACCCTCGGTTTTCCCGGTTTTTTCACGAGCCGGTGTACTTGATAGAAAGAATCGAAAGGGGATACGCTTTGTTGTTGAACAGGTTGAGTAAGTAGAAGAACAGGAGGGGTTCGTGTTCGAATACCAGAATGCGATTTAATGATTGGCGAGAGAGGGGATCTCAGATAAAGCAGAGTCCTTAAAAAAAAGAATACGCATTTCCAGAATTTCTAATCGTTCATCATATCCACATCAAGAACGTATATCGATCTGCAACAGTCAAACCTTGTCATTGATTATGATCCATGCGATGCCGCGGGAAGCAGAAACTGGCTTCATTTCATTCAGGAATAATTCAAAACCAGCACCATCTTTTTTACCATTAAATTCCTATAGTATATGGCGCCTCAGTGGCTTAGTTGGCAGAGCGGCTGACTTGTAATCAGCAGGTCCCGTGTTCAAATCACGGCTGAGGCTTTCCGACATCATGTTCGAATCTTCAGAAAACTTCTTTTAGCCCATCCACACACGCTGTCTTATGACAGCTCGTACCCCACGTGCTATTTCCAATGATGCCTTTCATCAGATCAAGGCAGATTACCCCGAACGATCCTTTGCGAGAGCATTGAAGGAAGGAAAAATTACCGAACGTGATGTCACGCTCATCCGGTCCTTCATCGCTGAGCTGCAATCATCCCGCAACACCAGCACCAAACGTGCGTACAAAATCACGTACACGCTTGTCGGCTGGCGACGTTTCATCGGCCCGTTCGAACAAAACGATATGGCTGCACTCTATGCCGGTATCGCTGCATTGAAATCCGGCAAGAGCAAGCGGGGCCGGGAGTTCATGAAGAACACGATCACCGACCACATGATCATTCTCAAACAGTTTTACCTCTGGCTCATCGAGAACGAGTACGTCGCGATTCCGGAAAAGAAACTCAAGGCCCTCAAGACACCTCATCACGAGACCATGACCAAGGTTGCCTCGGACCTGCTCACGACCGAAGAGATCACCGCGATGGTGGGCGCCTGCACCCGCAGCAGCGACCGGGCCATCATCATGATGCTCTACGAAGGCGGGTTCCGCATCGGCGAGATCGGGGGAATGAAATGGGGCGATCTCACCTTCGACAAGTGGGGCGTTATCGCGAACGTGAACTTCAAGACCGGCAAGCCCCGGTACGTCCGGCTCATCATGTCCCGCGAGGCCCTGGCAAAATGGAAGAACGACTACCCGGCAAAACCCATAGCGAACGAGATGCCGGTCTTCATCACCGAGCACCAGACCGCACTTACCCACGGGTCCGTGGCCATGCAGCTCAAGCGGCTTGCGAAGCGGGCCGGCATCCAGAAGCATATCACCCCGCACATCTTCCGCCATTCCCGTATCACCCACCTCATCAAAGAGAACGTATCAGAGAGCGTGATCAAGCTGATGATGTGGGGCAGCCTCACAACCAACATGTTCCAGACCTACGCCCATCTCACGGGCAAGGACATCGACAACGAGATGCTGCGGACCTACGGGATCACGGAGACCGAGACGGGCGAAGGGATGAGCGAATTACGCATCGAGCCCCGCCAGTGCCCGCATTGCAAGCTCATCAACGGGCCCATGGCCGAGTTCTGTAATTCCTGCGGGCGATCGCTGACAGAAGTTGCAGCTGAAACCGAAGATGATATTTATGATAGCATTTTAAGGAATCCGTCATCGCTCAAGAGATTTATTACGAGATACGAGGATAAGATGGCGAAAGGGGAGATTGTAGTGTAAGGTTCCGCAGAAATTCCCCCTCGCGTACACCAAAATTAACAAAAATGTTAAGGCTGGTGTCAATGAGGGGGAAATCCGGAGAAGGAACAGACCATGATAAACAAGCAATCCAAGAGCGGGAATATTAATACTACCCTTTTTATGGGGTGGCATCCAACAACCGGATTGAAATTATTCCGTGAAACAATATGAGTCCACGAACGCCAGCAATAAAATACCAGGAATCGGAAACCGTGGAGCTGAAGGCATCCCTCGCCGAATTGGACGCAGCCCTCGTTGATATCTGCGCATTTCTGAATCACCGGGGAGGCAACCTCTATTTTGGTGTGAGGCCCGATGGCCGTGTGGTCGGGCTCACGGTCGCTGACTCCACATTCCTGAAAATTTCTCAGAAGATCCGGCAGAAACTCAAACCAGAGATCATCCCGGAAATAAAGGAACGGTCCGAAGGCGGTAAATCCATTGTTGAAGTGATCATCAGCGAGGGAACCCACAAACCCTATTTTGTTGACGGGGTCGCCTACATCCGAAGCGGCAGCGAGAGCGTGAAGATGCCGCCGGATGTGCTCACCCGCCTTATCATGGAGCAGCAGGGGTATGTGTGGGACCGCGACATCTGTGCCGGTGCCACGCTGAACGATATCGACCCTGCTCTAGTAAAATCCTACCTGACCCGGGCCCTGCAGGTCCGGCATATCGACCTTGACCCGGACACTCCGGCAGAGACCGCCCTTGAATCCCTCGACCTACTCAAAGAGGGTAAACTTACCCACGCCGCTATCCTCCTCTTTGGAAAGAACCCGCAGAAGTTCATCGACACTGCAGAAATCCGGTGCGCAAAATTCCGGGGCGACGATGTTACCCAGCCGTACGCGAATATGAAAGTTATCCGGGGTGCGATTGTTGCCCAGATTGACCAGACCGAGCAGTTCATCCGGGATAACATCGCGAAGGCCGCATGGGTTCCGAAGGAAAAATTCGAGCGGGAAGAGTCCTGGGAGTATCCGCCGGATGCCTTCCGCGAGGCGGTCATCAACGCAGTCTGCCACCGGGACTACCAGTCCTCGGGAAACGTTCAGGTCAGCATCTTTACAAACTCGCTTGAGATTATGAACCCCGGATTGTTGCCTTCGACGCTTACCATTGAATCACTGAAACGGCGGCACAGCTCGAAGCCGAGGAACCGTCTCATAGCAGAGACGCTGTTCAAGATCAAGTATATCGAAAAGTTTGGCTCCGGCACGACAAAGATGATCCGTGTCTGCCGGGAGGGCGGAGTGCCGGAACCGGAGTTTCATGAGCAGGACGAGGACTTCATGGTTACATTCCGGCGCTCTTCGGTGAACGTGCTTCTCGACCAGCCCGATCTGCTGAACGGGCGGCAGAAGCAGGCGATTGAATTTCTGAAGACCCATGAATCGATCACTTCCGCTGAACTGGCTCAGCTCGCCGGATGTGCCGAACGCACCGCCCGCCAGGACCTTAGTAAGCTGGTTGAGTGGAATGCAGTTGAGGCAAGAAAAGAGGGAAAGATTACCCGGTACCTGTTGCTTCCTGCGTTCCGGCATTTCCCCGTTTAGGATGGATGATGAGTCCCGGTAAAAACCGTAAATATTGGATATTTTGCCTGACAGCCTAATAATCTCTTTTCTTTTTCTCCTGGATTAACCATCGCGGCATGATCGCGGCACATCGCGGCATACGACGAAGGAGCCGGTTATACACCCGGTGCAGTATATCGGGCCTTTTTTGAAAAACGGTGGCAGAATATTCGAGATCGTTGCGGCATGATCGCGGCACATCGCGGCACGGTTCCGACGAACCGGAAATTGCATGAAGGCTCGTCATCAGGCCGATTCGCACCCATCATTTTCTCGAGCTCGTTTTTCTTTTACGGCACTCCCGGGTATTCCGGCATGGTTCCGGCACGTTCCGGCATACCGGAAAAAACCGGAAGAGATGAGACGCAATTCGACAATCGGACCAAACCGAAAAAAAATTCACATGAAACGATCTTTTTTCGTTTTTTGCGGCACCTCCCGCCCCTCCAAAACTTTCAACCACAATATTGATTATAGCCTTTTCACTTTTCAAAAATTCAGCCGCGCACCGCATTCTGGTGCAGCAAAATCAGCCAATTGTCTTACACTTGTATGACAAAAATCGGTCATGTAACCCGCTGGTTCAGAAAACCTCTTAAACAACTGCGGATTTATAAAAATATTACAATGCTGTGCCACTTCCTCACACAGACGAGTAAACGGATAAGGACTGCGGCAAATTCGATCAAGGATCGGATCATTGGTTTATTCCGCAGGCCCGAACCCCGTGCTCAGAAAAAGTGCCAGGTTGGGATGAACAGCGTTGCGTCCGGAACCGGATGCAGCATGAACACGGGCCAGTGGTGCCAGCTGACGGACAGCCACGCCCCGATATTCTCGCTCTTCACGTACTTTGGTGATCGTCAGTAGTACCGCGTAATCTCCGCACGGATTTCTGTCATGATGCGAGTCCAGGAGGCCACCTGCCGTTTCGAGGAAAACGGCAAATGGCCGGACAATAGCCATGGCTCAATCCGGACGGACCGGCCAGAACCGGAAAAAGGAACATCGGGATGTGAATCTCCAAAAAAATCGCTGAATCGTCATTGAACGCAGGGAAAAAAACGGTGGAACAATGAACCAGACAACACACGAACCGCTCATCGTCACACAGGAAGCAGTTGATGCATACGAGAAGAAGACCGGATTCTATGGAATCGGGCAGGTCATGGTTGAAGACGGGCACTGGAAGATCGTGACCCGGCAGGAATTTGCAGAACTGAAACGGAAAAGTGGCAGCTCACCCAGCTCGTTACCCCTAACTACCGGTGAGACTGCCAAACAAAATCTGACATACGGACATAAATCCCTGCCTCAAGCGTCGGAGATGATCGGAGGGAGAGCATGACCGCCTACGCTGCCGGCCAGATCATGTGCGGTGACGAAGGCCGGGTACATATCCGCATCTGGGGCGACCTGCATTACATCTGCCCCGAAGAGCTGGGGATGCTCTTCTTTGTCGGGGATCACGTGCCGATCCTGAAAAAACCGAAACTCGTACCGGAGATGCCGGTAGTTTCCGGCAGCGCGTATCTCAGTCCCTCCGGTCGGGCCGTTATCCTTGCGATGGGCAGGCAGCGGTACATGGTCCCGCGTGACAAGTTCCTTGCCGTTGCGCTCGGCGAGGATGTGTCCTGCATCTTCTTTGAAGTGCCGGGGAACGAACCGGAGATTGAGATCCTCTCTCCGCACAAGGGAGGTGCAGCCTCATGACCAGCCGGCGCGGAACGCTGGTCGAGGAGGGAGCCCGCGAGCTCCTCCAGGTGCATGGGTACCGGGTCTGGATGGTCCCGCCCGGCTTTGACAAGAAACTGCCGCCGGCTCATCTGGTCGCGGAGCGGGATTCAGGAGAAAAGCGGTTCATCCGCATCCGGAAATTCTCACATCTTCCCTCAACGGTCGATATGGTCATGCAGAAATGTGGCCTCGATCTTGCGCAGTTCCGCAAGCACATCGCCCGCCACATTGGCCATGCGGAATATCATTACGAGATCTGGATTTACTCGCTGACCCACGGGTTCCGGTGCTTCGAGGTCCTGCGGGACAGCATCCGCGAGATCCCGAAACTCTCGCTGCACGGGCCGGTGGTATCGCGTGCGGGGGGTATTGCATGATTGCGAAGAGCACGTTTGTTGTCTCACTGGAACGGGCAACCGAGTTGCTCGTCTCCCGTGGTTACGAGCCGGTCCTGCCGGTCGAGAGCAGTTTCCTTGCCCGGTATATTCCGGTCCACCTGGTCGGGATACGGGGCGATTATGAGACGCTCGGTGTGAAGATCCGGGCGGCCTATGGCAGCGTCAGTGAGCCGTATGTCGAATCGTTCTGCCGGTTCGAGATCTGCCAGTTCCGTTCACTCCTGATGATGAACCCCGGAAACGTCTTCATCCGTTGCGAGGTCTGGGTCATCTCGCCGAATGGCTCCATCCACTGCTACGAAGTTCTGCCCGACTCCCTCCGGGAGGTGGCTGCCTATGCCCGATGAGCAGAAGAAGCCGGCAGTCACGACCGAGAAGATCGAAGGCATCCCGCTCTATCTGATCCCGAAAGCGATCGCGGATCAGATCAAGAAGAAGGGCGAGGCGGTCTTCCAGATTCTGGTCGAACGTAAATTCCATCACCGGTACACCGTCAAGGTCGAAACCTTCGATGAGCACGCCGAGCGGGTGAAGCAGGAAGACCCTGCCCCCCAAGAAGGCGAAGGGCATGGCTGATCTGGCATTTTTTTCACAGCAGACCGAAGCAGGGACACGGGTGGTGACGTGTGGATGGTCTGCTTCGTGATGCCGTTAGTCGATTAGCCGGGCCCAGGCAGGTCGTCGAGGTCCGGGCACTCACCGACCAGTACACCCACAGCGGCTACTTCAGCGATCACTATGCGCTCATACGAGCCGTGGAGCCACTCGATACTGACAGCTCAGTACACGGAATCTACATCACGCTGAACGAGGTGAACCCGGCCCTGCTCTCGCGCCGGGCGAACCGAATCAAAATGCGGCTCGGCAAGAAGGACAGCACAACGAGTGACGCGGATATCCTGCGCCGCTGTTGGTTGCCGATCGACATCGACCCGCTGCGACCGAGTGGTGTATCAAGCACGGATGAGGAGCACGGGCTGGCCCTAGCGAAAGCTGAAGAGGTTGCCCGGTGGATGACCGGGCTCGGCTTGCCGGAACCGGTCCGGGCCGACTCCGGTAACGGGGCCCACCTGCTCTACCGCATCGACCTGCCGAACGATGAAGCGGCAACGGCTCTCGTGAAGAGCTGTCTTGCCACGCTCGACGCCCTCTTCTCGGATGAGCGGGTGACCGTGGACACGGCAAACTTCAACGCAGCCCGCATCTGGAAACTGTACGGTACGGTGTCGCGGAAGGGAGACAATACCCCGGACCGCCCGCACCGGAGGAGCAGGATTCTCTCGGCCCCGGAGGAACCGGCGGTCGCGACGATCGATCAGCTCAGGGGCCTCGCGGCGAGGCTGCCGACCGAGCAGCACGCACAGGAGCCGCCGGCAACGGCAAAGGACAAGCGCTTCAGCCTGAGCCACTGGCTTTCGGATCACGGCGTCGGGGTGCGGTCGGAGAAACCGTACAGCGGCGGCACACTTTTCATTCTCGACCAGTGCCCGTTCTCGTCAGCGCACAAGGACGGGGCCTTCGCGATCCAGTTCGGCAACGGTGCGGTCTTCGCTGGTTGCAAACACACGTCATGCGGCGGCGGTAATCAGCGGTGGCATGAACTCCGCGAGCAGTTCGAGCCGGACCTGGCAACGAAGCGGAAGGACTGGGAGCAGAAACAGAAGACCTGGAGAAAGGACCGGGCAAAGGCGAAAGCTGAGAATGAAGGTACTGAGGCTACGGGCCCGGCCCCGGATCTGGCAAATCCCGATGCCCGGGCAGCGGCACTCGACATGCTGGAACACGGCGACCCGGTGGCGCTGATGCTCACGGCATTTGCCCAGGAGCATGTCGGCGATGAGATTCTTGCCCGGTGCATGATCCTCTCGATGGCCTCACAGGCCGTGAAGAATTCGGACGGGCTGCACGTCTCCGTGACCGGCGACTCCGGCAAAGGAAAGACCCACGCCTTCCGCAAGATGATGCGCCAGGTCCCGGACCGGTACAAAGTGAAAGGAACAGTGAGCAACAAGGCGCTCTACTACATGAAGGACCTCCGGCCCCGCACGGTCCTGATGAGCGACGACACCGAGCTCTCGGACGGGATCCAGGAGATCTTGAAGTCCGCGACTTCGAACTTCCACGAGCCGATCACACACACGACGGTCACGAAGGACCTTAGCTCCCGGGTTTGTACAATACCGGAGCGGTGCGTCTGGTGGATCGCGAAGAAGGAAGGGACCGGCGACGATCAGGTGATGAACCGGATGCTCACCTGCTGGATCGACGAGTCGTCCGAGCAGGATGCCCGGGTGCTGGCAGCGAAGCAGGTCCGGGAGATGCTGGACCCGGACTCATTTATTGATGAAACCGCTGAGCTGAGGACCTGCAGGGCTATCTGGGAGATCCTGCATGAGCAAACGATCTGGGTGATCATCCCCTACTCAAAGCGGATACGGTTCAACGCAATTTGCAACCGGCGCAACCCTGACATGCTCTACGACTTGATCAAGAGTCACGCGGCCCTCTTCTTCATGCAGCGCCAGCAGAAGACGAGCGAAGACGGGACTCTCTGCGTGTATGCCGATGAGGCGGATTTCGCAGCGGCGAATGAGGTTTTCACGCTCCTAAACGGCACGGCGGGTGGGCAGGAATCGAAGATGACAAAGAAGGAGTCGGACCTGCTCACCCTGATCCATCGGGCCGACCGTTCCGAATTTACGATTCAGGAGCTTCAGGAACTAACCGGCTGGCCTTACATCAGCATCTACCGGGCCCTCAAAGGCTACGACAGCCGGGGAAAGAATTACACCGGGCTGCTGGAGAAGTGCCCGGCCATTTCATTCACGGACCGGACAGTGACAGTCAGCGATGAAGACGGGATCTCGATCCGGCGCAGGACCGAGGCATTTTCATGGAGCCGGGAACTGTACCGGCAATGGTCCTTTGGCGGGATGTGCTGGCTTGATCATGAGAAACATGATGATCAGGATAATGATGATGACAATGATGACAACAAAAACAAGGGCAGCGACAAGAGCATGGACAACAACAAGGTCAAGGACAACAAGAGAGGCAGCAACGACAGTGGCGCAAAGTCGTTTACAGCATTACAGCACGTTTACAGCACATTTTCAGCAACTGCTGAAAAACAAAATGGTGCAATTTCTGCTTCCGGATTTCCTGATTCCTTAGTAAATAATAATAATTCTGTACTAAGAGAAGGTAATTTACAGCAAAAAGAGAATGCTGCTACCCAATCGGAACCCGGTTTGCAGAGTACTCAGTGTGTGCATAATTCCGCAATTGCTGTAAACAAAAAACGATCTCAACAAATTTCCGCGCAATCTGGAAATAAGATACCAGAACGCTCTCCGATGACTTACAGCACGTGCTGTAAAACTGCTGAAACGAGCCCGGATTCACAACCCCCTGCTGTAAAAAAGGACCAGCCCCGGTCCATCCGGGCCGGTGATTACAAAAAACTCGAGATCCCGGAACCGAAGACCCCATGCTATTCCTGTGGGAAGAAAGGCTCCCGGTATATTGAAAAATATACCAAGGAGCGCCGGGCCCGGCCCAGGGACCAGCAGGAGGCCCGGCGGATCTGCCGGTCGTGTTTCAACGAGGCAATGAAAGCAGAGCAGACGGCTTCGGTCCCGCTACCGGGAACGGTTGATGTTTCCCGGTGCACACGGGTTACGGCGGATGTCGGGAAGTGCTCGGTCTGCGGAATTGCGAAGGCGGTGTGGATTGACCGCGAGGCGGGCGTGAAGCTTTGCGAGCATTGTTACGGGAGAGGTGTGCGGGAAGATGCACGGGAGGCTGGTCTGGTGTGACTGTCCCGCCGGCCTTGCTCTCGCACGAGAGCACGGAGCATTACACGCCGCAGTACATCCTCGATGCAGTGATTGCCTTTATGGGCGCGATCGATCTCGACCCGGCCAGCAACAGCCGGGAGATCCCGAACGTGCCGGCAGCGAGGCATTACACAGGTCAGGACAACGGACTTATCCAGCCGTGGGAGGGGCGGGTGTTTCTCAATCCCCCGTTTGGACCCGGTGTCGAACGGTGGTTTTCAAAATTATACCAGGAGCGGTCCGCTGGCCGGACCACGGAGGCGATTGTGTTATGGAAGTCGGCGACCGAGACCTCGGCATGGAAGACGCTGACGGCGATATCGTGCCGGGTGTGTTTTCCTTCGGCCCGTATCCGGTTTGCCGGTCCTTCTGGCGATAGCGGCCCAGGGCCGACATTTTCACCGGCGTTGTTCTATGTTGGGGATGGGCCGGAGCAGTTCGAGAGGGCATTTGCCGGGATCGGGGCGGTGTGGGTTGTGCCTGAAAAGATGAAGAATTGAGTTATTCCGATTTGATTTGAATTTGTTTCTCTAATCGCTCAATTTTTTGTTCCAAATTTTGAATTAAATCTAATGAATCTTGGAAATCAGGAAATTCAATTTTTCCCGTTGGTTTTCCCTCGAATAATTTTTTCATCTCTTCATGGAATTTTTTATCTAATAGTAATTCATGAACGTCAGCTCGAATTTTTCCTCGGCTTCTGAGGGAAGGATCTAAAATATCGAACGCAATTTTTTCAGCAGCCTCTAAAATAGGCCTATTAGAGAATGTGGGAAATTCCCACCATTCAATTTTTGTAACATAATCCGGATTTAAAGATACGATTGATGTGCCTGTAGTAATGCTGCTGTCTCTTCGGATAAGGTGCTGACTGATTCTTTGTTTTAACTTATCTGCAACACCGACATACGCGACAAAAACGTTTGATCCTTTTCCTCCATACAATGCATAAACAGCAGGATTATTTGGCAAATCAGAAATTCGAGGGATTTTGTGCATTTTATCATGGAATTTTCTATTGTCAATAACTTAATTGTTTTGAGCTGATTCATTTTTGAGCCATTGTAGCATTTCAGATCTTTTCTCACCGATTTTTCCATCTGCATATTTTGGTATCAAATGACGGGGAAACGTAAAATCTTGTATACTATCACGGTATGTTTTTCCCAAATTGATAAAACATTCAAAAAAATTCTTTTCACAGACATATTTCTTCAATTTCTTTTTCATCTCACTTCTTAGTAATTCCGATTGTTTCGCGGTCATCTTTTGATCATAATATCCGATCAATTGATCTGGGAATATCATACCATATTTTGCAGAGATTATAATTATCTGCACGTCGTCGGGAAAATTATTAGACCTTTTCATTTTCTTGATAGAACGATAATTGGGGCCATCATAAATATTTAGTGCAGTTTCAAGACGGTCAAATTTATTTTTTTTATTGGAACATCCGATAATTAACAACCGTCTACGAAAATTTGAATAAACCTGCGATTCGATATAATTTCGAACCTGGGCAAATCTGTAATCTCTTAATTGTTTTTCCGTCGAATCGTAGATCATTTTTATTAGGTTCAATCGATTAGTATATTCCTCACCAAAGAAGGCTGACTTTTGCTCACGTAATCCAATAATTTCTCTGTCAATTTCTTTGATTTTCTCTCGGTATTCGTTTTTTTCTTCAAGAGACACTTCTTTGGAATGCAAACTAAAATTTAGAAATGCACGCGTTTGGTTTAATTCTTCTTTAACGATTTGTTCTTTTTTATTCGCCTCTATCAGTGACAAAATTAGATGTTCCTTCTTAATCCAATCTTCAGGAGGATCATATTGGAAAATCCAGCCTTTGTAATCCCCGCCAAAAATCCGATATTCTCTGAAGATGTGATGCCGTCGTGGATGATAGGATCCCAATAAAAAAAGCCAGTCATTTGGGTAAATATCTCGTATTGCCGAGACTACATCAACAAGAAATTTTTCATCGTGAACTTTGACATATCTTGCAGTATTCTCTGCTTTTTTCAGAAGCCCGCCGATAGCGATGTATTTGAATTCCAAGTCTTTGAGAGATTGATAACAATCAAGGTAATCTTGTATAGTATTTCCTTGGGCCACACCAATCAGTTCAAAAGGATATTCTCCCTTTTTGTAAGCATCTATTGCATTTTGCGCACTGATTATGGTTTTTTCTTTATCTTTTAAAATATCAATCATAATCCCATAATCTGCACCCATATTTACATAGGTAGAAAAAAGGGCAGGATATCCATTCATGCAACCATTTTTGGTAAATACTCCTGAATCCACAATTTTTTTTACATTTTTCTTATTAAAATTACGAAATTCTATTTGAAATTCCGGACTAGTGTTTGCATGACCCATTAATCCGAGGGTAAATGATTGTTCATTGATTTGACAATACTCAAGTATCCGCAATGACATTGGTCTATCAACGACAAAAAAGGGGATTGGTTGGTAATTTTGCTCCGGATCCATTAACCAACCTCTATAAGAACATAAATGCCTTTTATTCGAATTTTCAACTTTTATATCAACGTAAGGTTTGATAATATAAAACCACTTTGAAAGAGGTTGTCGATTCTTGGAAGAGAGTTAAAACACAACATTAATCGAAGGCAACCGCTATCTCATTTTTAATGTTATTGGCCCTTAAAAATGGTTAAAATGATCGCAATAGAATCCAAGGATGAAGTCATAGACTTTATTCAACAAGTCCGATATGAGTATCTTGAGCGTATCAATAAGGGAACTGCAACACAAAATGATTATGCAAAAATTATTGATTTCTTCAGATCTTCTCGTCCTGTGAATCCATTCCAAAGAGTAATCGATGATAACTCATTTCAAGGAACTGATTATTTCTCCCTATCCTCTCATGAATTACAAAAATATGTGATTATTGAGTTGTTTTCGTATTTTGAACCGAGACAAGAGGAGTTTAAAGAGATCTGTCCAAATGCACAATATGTGATATGGAGTACGGTTTTTCCTTGTGTTGAAAGCCTGAAAAAAATTCAGGCCGAACTAAAGTCAATCAAAGTATATCAAAAGGCCAATAATTATCCAGATTCATGTGAATTTGTTGAATTATATCTCCATAAGCTTGCTCGGGCATATAGTCTGATGGTAATTCTGGAAAATCAGCTTGGGATTGAACGCTATCTCGCGACGACTGGTCTAGAATACGATGTAAAATTTATTCATTCACTTGTTCAAGATATCCGTCGTGAATCGAACGGAAAATTAAAAGACACAAAATTAGAGTTCCAAGCGCATTGGAATCTTACCGCGATATCAAAAATTATTAAAAAACTTTTAGGGGAACAGATACTCGAAGATTCGATTACATGTAATTTTGCGAAGGATCAGGAAAGAGTAATTTTTATTTTGATTGATGGAATGGGGTACGCTCAGTACCTATGGTATCGCGAGGGGATAAAAAGTCAAAAAAATTCTGCGTTCGGTCTGAATATTTTTGAATGGCTTTCTCAATTCGATGAATATAATGACACTTTGGTACTCGGATCAACATTGATACCAGACACGGGTTCAGCTATTGCAAGCATCTATTCTGGAAAATTGCCATCCACACATGGCATTTATGCGTCAAATATGTATGATGGTCTTAATTCGATCAATATTAAAAAGATTGACGGCGAGAATTTTGATAAATTTGTGGAAACCTGCCCGGATACATTCTTATCAAGTTTAAATAAGACCACAATAAAAATTTTAGATGGTTCGGGCTCATTTACGAAAAAAAACAAAAATTCCTTTACAAAATTTATTTTTGGGGAATTTCCAAGAGAGCGGATAATACCTCAGGATCGTTTATTTAAAAAAATATCAGGAGCAGTTCAGAATTCATCAAATAAATCATTGATTCTTGGTTATTATCCCCTTATTGATAATACGAGTCATTCCATCGGTGCATTCACAGCTTTTGAATCTGTGGAATATGAAAAATTAAATCTGATATTTATCGATATGTTGATCGATCTCGCGAAAAATCAGTCCGTTGCTTTTGATGGTAAGACCACAATTCTCATTTCAGCAGATCATGGAATGTTCGAGATTTCATCTAAAAAAATTTCATCATCTGAGATAAAACAAGTGTTTCGAGATGAAATGGCAATTAGACCATTTGTTTCAATAAACACACGTTCAATTTTCCTTTACAACATACCGCTCGACAAAATTAAAAAGGCGAAAGATGTTTTACAGGACTTTATTGATCAGCGAAAAATAATTGCTGAAGTCTATACAAAAACCGATGAGATAATTCAGACTTTACTTCTGAATAGTGAAAGATATGGTCAAACTCCAAGTCCGGATCTCATACTTATTATTGAAGACGAAGGTATAGGAGTATCGAATGATATTGAAGATGCCTTGATTTTCCATGGGGGTCATGGAGGATCTAGTTGTGAAGAAGTATTTGTTCCGTTAATCCAAATTCGACTTACCTCACAATTGCGAACCGAAATTATGAATCATTTTGCAAAAATTTCCTGAAAGAGAGGTGAAAAATGGTTAAGGTATGCTACTCTCATTTATGCGAAGAATCGCTAAAAAATATTAAAAATGATACTGAAGTGTATGACTTTACTGGAGATCTGTTAGGCTTAATCTCGTTGATAAATGATCTTCATCCTGGTTTTCGAAATCTAATTATCGATTCGAAGAACTCACTTCTTTCCTCTTGTGCTATTTACAGTGGAATCCAAATATCTCCTAACCAACAATTTTTCGACACTGCCGAAACAAAAATCATACAATCAGTTAATGAAGTGATAAAATATGAGGATACTCTGTTATTCTCGATTTATAATCCCTTACGAATTCAATTCTTATTAGAAAATACAATTCAACACCCGGTTACGAACTTTCATTTTTTCAAATTAAATACAATAACTCCTCAAACCAAAGATTACCGACAATATATTGATCAAATCACTGGTCCAATTTGCGAAGTTGTAAAAGATTTTCAACGAGGGGAATGTAGTTTAAATGATCTGAAATATGATGAAAACGAAACAATCTCTCTTGAGTTTCAAGAATCAAAAGATATTTTCGATATTTTTCAGAGAAAAAAATCAAAAGCACTCCCAAAAGCATTGGTAAATGCATTTGAGGCTTTATGGGAGTTGGAAGCAGAAAATATTCATCTCCGAAGACATCAGGAAGACTCCCTCTTTTTCATCTTAGGAATGCTTCGATACCCTCAAAAATTATCGTCAGAAGCCTTGCTTCTTTCAATTCCTACTGGAGGGGGTAAAACAGAATCCTTCTTCATTCCGACAATCGCTCATATTTACGATATTAAAAGTAAAAAAAGAGAAAACGCTGGCCAAAAACCGCGAGTCAAAGTAATAATCATTTATCCGACTAAAGCACTTGCAAATGATCAGGCAAACCGCTTTGTCGATATTCTGCATGAAATCAATAAATTTTCTCGACCGGATCAGAAGATAACCTTGGGAATTTTTACCGGGGACACTCCAAACCAAGCGTACAAATTGCGCTATAATAACATTATTCAACTTTGTCCCAATTGCAATTCATCGGTTTTTGATTACGACAGCGAACAAATTCGCCCAGAACTATCGATAACTTTTATGAAATGCAAACGGTGCGAAAACGAAATGCATTTCTTACGACTCACCCGTGAGGATATTATTCAAGACCCTCCGGACATTTTGATTACTAATCTCGATATGATTAATCAATCTCTCCAAAATCCGCAATATCACCAGTTATTTTCAAATCCTGTTGATTTAGTTATCTTTGACGAAATTCATCAGTGTGAAAGTATCTTTGGATGTCATGCAGGTCATCTTCTACGACGACTTGAAATGGCATCTCACTCTCGCCCGCTCTATGTAGGCGTAAGTGCAACAATCCATAATGCGAAAGATTTGGCATCGATATTATTCGATGTTAACGAGGACAGGATTTTATATCTTAATGAAATCGAACGTCCATATCTCAGTAGCGATCCACATCATTATCGCTATCATTATGTCCTTACACCCCATGAGTGGGCCCCCGAAAAATATATGCAGGTTCTTACCTCGACATTGAATTGCGTCGATATTTTAGCACATTCGATAAAGGATCCACATTTCAGAAAGACTTTGATTTTCTGTAATTATCGTCAGGATACAGATGACTTCATCAAAGATATCCGCGAACAGGAAGAACGATATTTTGGACCTTACCAGGATGATATCCGCCAAAAAATCCAGAATGGAAATGGTCTCAATCAGATTGAACAAGGAGTTGCATTAGCTGTAGGATGCTGGTATGAATATCTGGAATCCTATAAATCACTTTATACAGGATTTCTGGAAATCGGATGGCATCGCGGAGGCCTTGAGCAGGAAGAGCGATTAAAGTCAATTACACGATTTTCTACATCCAAGAAAATTCAATGGGCCGACGATTCAATTGCTGATCCAATTGATATCATGGTTGCAACAAAAACCCTTGAACTTGGTATTGATATCGGGGATGTTACTAACGTTTTCAATCTCTCGTCACCGTTTACAACGAATGAATATGTTCAACGGGTTGGGCGTGGAGGAAGAAAGAAAGATGCCTCAGCGATTACAGTCTTAGATCCTTCAAATCCCCTTGATTTTTATTTTAGAGATCATTTCAACATTTATGCGAATCCTCATGAAAGAGTATTCGAGGATGCCCCAATTATCATTACAAATGAGAGCATCGTGAAATCACATATTCATGCAATTATTCTTGACTTCCTTGCCGATCATTTTCTCGAAAATCGAAAGGAGATCAAAGTCGAGAATCTGCAAGAACTCACCTTTAGCTATAAAGGTGCAAGTATCCGGTTTATGGATCATCCTGAGCAATTCGCGGAATTGATATTTGACACATATTTCAATTCTCCAATAAACGAGTTGGATGGGTCCTCATTAACGATGCTTCAGAGATATCAGAGATGGTTTGCGCGAGAACATGCTATTCTTGGGGTAGATCTCGTTGAAATCGACAAGGAGAAGATACTATCAATTTTACAAGAAAAGTGCAGAGAAATTCGCGATGCCATTCGATCGGAACATCTCAAAAAATTTGATCCGTTGAATGGTATGTCCTCAAAAGTTCCCTCGTTAACTCCGAATTTGAGGGCCTCTGGAATAAGCTGTAATATTAAATTAAATCGAGAGAGAGATTACGAAATTAAAGACAAGGTATCTCGACGACGGGTTCTAACATCTATGCCAAAAGGGGGCTTTGCATCTCAGGGAGCCAATACATTCAAAGTAGAAGATTATGAGCGAGACCCGAATACAGAAACAAAGATCAAAGAAACATTGTATCACGATAGAGAAGCTAGCTCTTTCTTCAAAAAGCAATTTTTAGATCATTTCCCTGACAGTATATTTGCTTTAGATGTCCAAACGCCCTCCGAGGTTAAAGTCCGCTATTACCCGTTCCGTTTTTATTGCACTGGTTGCGGCAGGACATACACACATCTACGAAGTATCGATAATCGCTGTGAATGTGGAAAAGAGCTTCGTCAGATTACTGAATTATATGTATGCGGAAATGATAATTGTTGGAAGGTATATGAACCCCCGGTCCCGAAGGTCTGTATCAATCCAGAACATTTAAGGAGAGATCCGGAATTTCTGAATAGTGTCAAGCAATTAAATCCAAAATATGAGAAATTCAAATTTAAGGCACTACCTGGATTGAATTGGCAATGCAGGGATTGTAAGGCTATCTGGAATTATCATAAACGATATCTGATTGAAGGCCTCCCACAAAAATTTTTAGCTAAACCATTCTCGGAGAGATCTTTTGATGACGCTGACGGGATCGCAAAACATTATCAGTATCGTCCAGAATCAACGAAATACAGTAAGCACGAACTTGATAAATATGGTATTAATTATGCCCATTATACTTGCGAATACTGTGGTACCGGGAAAGTCCAGGCTCAGAATATCCCGACGATAAGAACTTCACTTCAGGAATTCATTGTTGGACTTCACGGCCAGAAAAACAATGTTACAAATTTAATCAGTCCCTCTAAAGACTTCTCAGTGGGTTCATTGACTTTCTTAAAAGTCGATGTAATCGCTCTTGGAAGAGAGTATTCACAATCTTTTTACAAAGGTGAAAAACCCCAAATAAAAACAATTCCGATATTCGATACAAATAAGCCGAACAGTTTCGTCGGAAATCATTTCAGTACACATGCAATGGGTTTCGATATCCATGAAAGTTTACTTAATGAATTCTTGATATCATTAACAGAATGCAATTCGATAAAATGCGAACAGTGTACAAAAATTCAAACGATAAATCGTTGGAAAGACCTCTGTCCGAGATTAAAATTAGAGGAATATGAAAAGGTAAAAACGTCAGATATTCGGAGGAAATGGTGCAATAAAATCCCCGAAAGAAAATGTACTCGGGACTATTGTGACGGTTGTCCAGAATTCATCCGAACACAACATTTAAAATATCTTCTCCTTCATTCCCTGAAACACGCCTTGATCCTTGCGATGCCCAAATATGTTGGCGTAAACAAAAACGAAGTGAGGGGCATAATCTATCCAAATGATAAAACAACACCCCAAATTTTGTTTTTAGACGTGCATGAAGATGGGTGTGGATCTGTCTTCTTGATGAGAAGACACTGGGAGCAAATATGGAAATTATCAAGGGATTTAATGAAAAATGCAAATGAAAATAAGGGAACCTTGATGCTCCCGTTGTTCTGTGAACGTTACAATATGGATCTCTGTCCAATTATCGGCGTAAAGTTTTTCGAATTTCTTGAGAGCCGAGGCCTCATGTAATGGTTGGAGAATTCCAACGTTTCGCTGAAAGAATTGGAGTGATTTATGGATCAATATCGGTAGATCTTCAAGATTTCAAAAACAAGGATCCCCAAGACATTGATTTCTCTGAATATTACGAGGATTTAAAGGAATTTTTTCAAGAAATCTGTTCTGAAAGACGACATTTGTTGCAAAATAAAAAAATCCAAGATCTCTTTCTAATTTTTTCAATTGAGATTTTTAATAATGAGCGATATCATTCAAGTTTTTGGAAAACGTTGTATGCAGAATTGGGTACTGATAGTAGTATTTACACTCCTGCATTTAGAGCATTATCGAATGCACTAAATGAATATCAAATACCGATTCGTAAGGGATTTGATGACCGGAATTTAATAATCTACACTTTACGAAGAAAATCGTTAAGAGATGCGACATATTGGGAGTTAATTTGCGATTTTTTCTTAAAGTATTACAAACTTAATCGGATGAAAACCGTTAAGGAATATTATAAAGAATACTCCGATGAAGTTTCTTATTATCCCTTTTTAGAAGCAGAAGATGATATTATCGATTATGTTGACCAGGCAACCCAATCTTTTTCAAAATTAATTGAAGATCAAAATGAAAACCTCGATGATGAGACTTTTATTCGATCTTTTTTGAAGGATGAAGGGCTATCGTTAGGTCCATTCCGACATAAAAGAATCACCTCAATTATCAAAGATTTATCAAACCGTATGACTCCAGTGGAGTTTAAAAAAACCTTAAGAAAATACATCAATTCCGAGATAATAAACCCTGAAAAACAAAAAATGCCCGTTAGACAATTCCTCACCACGACAATAGATTTTGGTGATCATTATCTTGATTCATGTAAGTATCAGATCACTCCAAATCATAGAATTGGGGTGAAGGAGATGATTCAGTGGGAGCCAGGGAAAGTTGGCGAATACAAAGGAATTTCCTATTACAAGAAATTATCACCATTTGAAGTGAGGTTCCAAGAGGTTCGAAGATGTATTTCTAATAAGGATATTTTTTTCATCTGGTGCGGGGTTTTACCCATTGGAGCTGGAATAAAAATTGATAATTTTTTTGAAAGAAGAGAGGGTTTTAATTGGGATCCCAAGTTCAAAATGACATATGGATCAGAAGAAAGTCCTCCTGCAATAACAATTGAAACAGGCAATGTCGTTTTTTTTGGAAAAGGTGATGTTGGGAAACGATTAAAAATTGTTATCGGCTCCAAGATTTTTGAAGATATTACTGGTGTTGATGGATATTCATCTCGATCATACATCTATCATTTTGAGGATAATAACACGGAATTTCATGTCTGTGCTCTATTAGATAATCAGCTGATTCGAGAGAAATATCTTAATTTAGATGAGCACATCCTTTTTTCGAATAATACACGGGAGCTGCTTAAAGGTCAACGGGAAAACTCTCATATCGTTTCAAAACGTTTCGGTGAATCGCGATATACACTTTTCTCAAAATATAGTCCGGAAATTATTGACTCTCATATACGTATGAAAAACTGTCAGAAATGTGAGTGCAACTTAGAATTTTTTGATTATTTCATCTACGAGATTAACTGGGAGAATGAACAGGAATTTGAACTGAAGATTGATAATTTTATCTGGAAATTTCAAATTAAAAAGGAAATCCATCTTACTTTTAAAAATTCAAATAATGTTTTTTCTGAATTTGAACAATTCGATCTTATTATTGATATTACGAGCCCGTCTGAAAATGATAGTATAACCTATCAGATTTTTAATATTACATACCAACCGATTTCTGATCCAGTATTATTGGAAGAGAACCGGTTTATCAATGGGATTTACCATCTGACCGGTAATGAACTGATCGAGAATTCGCTTGGATTTACATTATATCCTGGCGAATATTTTATCGAGATAGCCTGTGGAGATCTTTCTGCACGACAACAATTTTTTATCATCCCGGCAATTGTTTCTCATTGGCCTTCGTTATTACCAGAAAATGAGTTAATTCCGATTGAATTTACATCTCAAGAAAAAATCTTTTTAAATTTAAAAAGCGGAGAGCCAACTGATACAGTTTCGCAAAATTTTATCGGAAAAACTGAGATCGATATCAACGATCATCATCCTATTATCCTTGAAAAAAAGGCAATTAACATTCGATTAATCTCCCCCAGAATAACATATCCCATTGATGTTCCAGAAATACCGATTTTTGGATTTAGATTGTATGAAACAATTCAACAAAAAAATAGCCCCACACCCCATTGTATTCCTCGACAGGAATTAAATTATTACGACTTACCTCAATCGTCATTATTACTTTTCTCCAAACTTGGTGATACCCTTTCGATATCGCGTGACAATTTGAAAGTTGCAGATTTCAAAATTTTAACAAGAACTGATTTAATTATTGAATCATTATCGTCGTTTCAGCAATTTTGTAATAATACCGTAAATCAATTCGCAATTCTTTCTTCCGAAGGATATCGTAAGGATTTTAAAATCTACTGGAATCCGAAAATTATCGATATTATTTGCAATATTAGTCGTGAAAAGAATTTACTTCTGAACGTTAAACTTCAATATCATGGACCCAAAGATTCAAAAATTAAGATCATAATTTCCTCACATCATGTGAAAATTAAGGAGATAGAAATACAAGGCAATGGTAAACAAAATACCTTTGAAGACCATATCGAATTTGACGAATTTAGTCAAGAAAAGGTCTTTTTTGTTCAAACGTATTTATGGTCTTACAAAAATGAATGGGTGCCCTCTAGACAGGTTATTGTCTCGAATGAATATTGTTATCACGTTACAGTAAAAACAGGGAAAACCTTTGAAATATCAAAAGAAATTCCGTATCGCTTATTTTTAGATGAAATTTTTTCAGAAGGATATGCTAAAAAAATTATTTCACATCCTTTACCTGTTATCATCGAGTTATCAACAGATCTTGAAACAACATCTGTGATGAAAAAAATGTTGTTATATTTTATTGAGGAATTCGGTGATCTTCATACTTGTATTTTAGGCGATTCTGAATTGTCACGAAATCTAAAAAATTCATCATCTTTCATTCAAGGACATGAACGAATCCATTTTTTTGATTCTGCCGAAGAACACATTGTAAAAAATATCAAAAATACTTTAATCCCATATTCAACTCGACAAGTAGTAAATACAGGATTAGGGGTATCGTCTGTTGGCATTTGGGAAAATATTGAAGATTTATTTCCCCGAATTCACCAATGCATGATATTTGAAGCACAAAAATTGAGTCCCGCAAATCTTAATCAAATAATTAAGTCAAATCCCGATACCAAATTTATTATTATCAAAAGAGTAGGCGAATAATCAAGTCAGTAATTGATTGTCAAGTGAAACGTTAGATATTGTCGTCTAAAAAATGATTGACAAATTCTCTTGTTGGACAAGCATCAACACCTAATAATAATAGGTTTTTTGCTTCGTTAAAATCTAAAATCCGCAGGGGTTTTACAATAAAGAATGTTTCTTTCTCGACAATGATTTCTCCTTGGACAATTTGGTTATTATTTAATTTTGAAAAAATCGGTGCATCTTTTTCAAATAAAACGGTTTTGTTTTTGTATTTACTAATGACGTTGTTTATGTTTTGAATATTAGGATTTTTTGGATATGTCAAAAATAACTTCATTTTTTCATTTTTTACAATTGAACTGGCGTCAATCACATTCTTAAAAATCTTCTTTGTTTGAACAATTAGTTCAGCCCAATATTCTTTATCAGAGAAATGTTTCTCACATTCTTCTAAACATGAGACCATTTTTGTACGAATTTGAACAATTTTCGTTCCTTTGATTTTCGAAGACTTAAAATTTTCATATATTTTTTCAGAAATTTTTTTGATGTTGAAATTGTTCTTTATTTCTGATTCACCGAATGTAAAAAAATCATTTAAATACCCCTTAATTTCAGTATCAAAATTGATTTTATCGTATTGTTCAGAAAAGACCCAATCATAAAAGATATCAAAAATTGCATCTGATGAGGGAGAATCATTAATACCAGTATCAACTGTTTCTGGTTGATCGGTGGTATCAATTTTATTTGATGAATCTGTATTAGATTGTAGATCATCAGAAATGACTCCGAACAAATCTTCTATTAATAAATCAATGCCGCAAATTATCTTTCCGTCATAATTTTCAAACAAGTTAATCGTATTTTTTCGCGGATCAAAGTATTTCGAATAATTCTTTTTCAAGTAGTTTTTAAATAAATCCGTATCTTCAGGAGTAAGGCCTAACTCTTCAAATTGAACAAAATTTGCTCTCGTATTGATTATCTGAATTAATGCTCGAAGAAATGCTAATCGTTTTCTCGCATTTCCATATATTTTTGGATAGTCGATGAATATTGGTTCTTTTCCACGAGGAATGCGAACCTCTTCAATTTTTACCATTTAAATCCACTAGAAACTCCTGTTAATTCTAGATGACGTTAAACCTTATGTGATTTGTTAAAAATGATTGGTTGTTCAACATTTGGGTTACTCACTCTCGAAGATCTGATTAATTAAAATTTTTCTATCCTCCCTTCCCTTCAGCAAAACCTAAGCCCCCCGTCCTATAGAGTAATATTCAGCCCAAGGGCCCAAGGGCGGGAGTGAAGTATGGCAGATTTCGTACAGAGTGCAAATGTCAAGAGTGCGACCCGCACCCTTACCGAACCCATTGTGGATGTTGCGACGTTCAACACGATCGTCCAGTCGGTCATCACCGACAATCCCTTTGAGTGTGTAGCGTATATGACTGCCGGTGAGAGCCACCCCCCGGTCGAGAAGACCAAGGAGGCATACACCGCGAAACTCGTCTATCAGGACACCGATGCCAAGACCGTTGGCACGGGCAGCCACAAGTTCGACACCCTGGCAAAGTTCAATGCCGGTGTGACCGCACTGCTTGCCGCTGCTGCGGTCAGCACGGCACACGGCGGGTCCGTGGTCCACGATCTCGGGAAGGACGCATTCTCTGCGACCCTGAGGTGCCATGACGCGAATGGCGAGCTCTACATGGTGAACTTCAGCCGTGACCGGGTCACCATCACCTCGTACTCGGATGACGCAATCCGGACGAATGTTGAGACCTGGGCGGACACCGTGGCAGCTCTCGCCTAAAACCGTTTTGACGAAACGACCCGGAGGGGAGGAGACCTCCGGTCCCCTCTCTTTTTGGTCCTCTCGTCTTTTTGCGGAGGACCGCTATGGAAATTGAAGTTTTAGGGATAGTTCTCGGGACCGTTCTCCCGCTCTATCCCATGTTGTTTGCCATCTATCAGAAGATCGGTAAATATGATGAGATCGTCGAGGAGTTCAAGAAACTCCGGGACGAGCACGAACAATGTAAGGAGGACTATCATGGTTTCTGAGAACGTGCAGCCGGTCGCTACCGTGACCGGGCTGTTCCGTGGAAAGTTCAGCGGTCTTGAGCCGCTGACAGTTGACAAGCCGCTCACCCGCGATGAAGTGCGGCGTAACCCAATCTTCTATGAGCTGGACCTGCACCCGGAGCAGGATGATGAGAACCTGATCATCGATGTGATATACGACAACATGTCGCCCCTGCGCCTTCAGGACCTGTACCGGGGAACGGATATCCCGCGAGGGATCCGGTTCTGGCCGGACTGGTTCGACATCCCGCCTTACATGGAGATGCGAGACGTAGACGGGCGGCGGGTGTATCCCCGGGCCCCGGGCATCCACACGGTTCAGATCCGCACGGGCCGCCGTAAGTGGGCCCAGATGGGCCGGGTCCGGGATTTCAGCCCGGCAAATGGCGGTTACACGAGCCCGGTGTTCCAGATCCGGATTGCGGAGGAGACTGATGTTTGAGAACGAAGTGCAGACCCGGTGCGCCATCTGTGGGACCGGGATCCTGCTCGGGCTGGTCCTGGTACTGGCCCACCTCCCCATCATCCTGCTTATCGGCCCGGTCATCATCCTATTCCTCGGCATCATTGCCGACCCTGAAGAGACGCACGCAGTTTGGTACGGGATGCTGAACACGCTCGGCATCTTCGATTTGTCTGCGCTGACGGATATCGAGCGGCTGACCTATGCCGAGAAACGACATTACTTCTGGTTCGGCGAGGTGGAGATGGCCGCGATGCTGGCCGGTGTCTTTGCGGCACCGGTCGGGATCTTCCTGGCGGGCCAGACCGACATGAGCCTGGCATTCATCGGCGCTGCGGTCCTATTCCTGCCGCTCTTCGTGTTCCTTCCCAAGCTGATCCAGCGGGCGATGAAGGCGGACACGGATGCCGCGATCGAGGCGTTCGGGAAGAACGAGCAGGTGAAGAAAGTCTTCTGGACCTTCTTCATCTCCATGGCCGGGCTGGTCCTGGCCCGGGTCGTGGACCCAGTGACAGCTCATCAGATAGTCGGGCTGATTACGGGGATGGGGATATAATCTCTCTTTTTCCCTCGTCAGAGGGCCCGAAATTGAGGGGTTAAATCCCCAAGGTAAAATAAGCCCTATACGGGCTCCTTTTCCTTCCCTTATCTCCGGGCCAATACCGGAAAACCCCGTAAAACACTCCATTTTCTTTCCTGTGGAGGATAAGCCCTATAATCGCCCCGTTTGCCAAAATAAGGCAGAATTGCATCTCGTATAAACGCCACCAAAGGCCCTTAAATCGTGCCGGTTTTTGCCACTTATTTTACCCCATCCGGAGCCCGGAAAGGCTGCCGGAATGCGATTATGAAGGTCTTTTTCTCCGACGGAGGTTCCAAAAATAGGGATATTTGGGATATTCAGATATAATCTCGCATTTTCTTAACGAGAGCAAGACGTTCAGCTGCCTCGTCTTTTTTTGCTTTTTCAATCGCAGCAATAATTTGTTTGATTGGTACAGCGAGGGAATAGATTTTCTGTGGTCGGCCTTTATGCTGGGACGGGGCCTCACCGCTTTTAATCCAGCCGTGCCCAGACAGATATTTTATCGCAATGCTTACTTCGGGCTGGCGCAAATCTGTTCCGCGTTCAAGGTCCCGGGATGTTGCTGTCGGAGTATTTGCAAGGAATACCAGCATTTGTGCAACGGTCTTCTTTGTGCCGATCTCGATGAGGAGATTTACAAACTCCTCCTCCTTATCGGTGAATAACTGAATGGTTTGTTCTTTCATCTGTCACCCGTTTCCGGATTGCTTCAATTTGCTTTTTATTATAACATTAAAGCCATTCTGGTCGAATTTCGAGCCGGTCCGCGTAGCATGTGCGAGTGCGCCGTAGGTGCACGAAGCGTGCGGAGCGGGGCGGCGATCTTCCCTCATCAGATCAGGAGATATGAAGACGCTCGGTCATGTTCACTCGTCCTCGCTGAGGCTCCGGCTCGCTTCACATCACCTCGCTGTTTTTCTTCGGTTGATCGGGCAGATGAAGACGCACCCCCTTGCTCGCAGGCTCGCGGCGGGGCTTGCTGTTCCGGCCCGCTCCTCACACCATGCTCCGCATCGTGTTCGTCGCTGTTGATCGTACTCATGTCGCACGTTCAGTGACTCACTCGCACGACGCATCAGGGGCTCGG
>Ga0074198_1000227_pt1 | contig 75243 bp, 86 predicted proteins | sample EPASupsiteSAE323_FD_64527 | JGI IMG/M metagenome (GOLD analysis project Ga0074198, IMG submission 64527) | Bioremediated contaminated groundwater from EPA Superfund site, New Mexico - Sample SAE3-23 | ecosystem: Environmental > Aquatic > Deep subsurface > Groundwater > Contaminated ... | reverse complement strand
ATAATAAAAAAAAGATTTATCAATAAATTCTATTGGAACTATATGCTAAATATTATTTTAATTTTAAATTGACACTGGCGGAGAAGGTGTTTTGAGGTTGGATTTTTTCTGGATTTTCGACGAAACCATTTACATCTCGCATAACTGGTTCAATACAAATAAAATTTTTATCGGACATCGACCAGACCCAAATTTTTTGGTATTCAACGGAAGGACTGATAATGAGTGTACCCAAAGATGGAATTTTAACTTCTAAATTTGCCGATTGATCGGCTAATTTTGGGTTATTAATAGAAGTGGTGCCATCATTGGACCATTTTTCAGTTTCGTTTTTAACTATTTCACCGCCAGGGAAATTAAAATCAATACCCCCTTTTTCATTCGATGGGATTTTGAAATATGGATGAATACCCATGGAAATTGGCATTTCTTTATCGCCATGATTTTTTACTTCTTGGGTTAAGGTAAAAGAATTATCTTTTTCGAATTTTCCGATAACAGAAAATTCAAATTTGTAAGGGTACTTTTTCAGAGTTTCTGGATTAGATTTTAATGTTTCGATGAAGCCGTTTTCAGTTTTTGTAAAAATCCATTCATTTGAATTTCTAGCAAAACCGTGTTGTTTTAAATCTGAAAATGGAGAATCGATAGTGATTGGTCCAGCTTGAGGAAAAAGGAGGGGGACTCCACCTTTGACACTGACGCTAGTATCTTTGAAGGTTGATTCATCTAAATAGAGAATTTCATTACCGTTTAATTTAAGAGAGATAATGATACCACCGCGCTCGGGACAAACAGAAACTTCGTTGTTTTTGAATTTAATAGTTTCTATTTTAAGAAAATCAGAATTGATTTCAGGTGAAGTATTTTCTTTCATTATTTATTTTAAAATATTTTGGGGTGGTATACCGGACTTGAACCGGCAACCTCAGCTTTCACAGAGCTGCGCTCTAACCAATTGAGCTAATACCACCATGAGATAGTTGCTTGGCTATTATACCAAGCTTTGGGGACTTTTTAAAAAGTATTTATTTTTTAGGAGTTGGAGTAGGGGAAGTTGCGTTGAGATTTGAATCGAAGGTAATGATTTGGGAAACATTAAAAGTATTGGCAGTTTTAGCGTCTGGTTGAATTACGACGATAACTTTTTGGCCAGATTTTAATTTATTGACAGCTAAAACATTCCCATCTTTATCAATAACTTTGGTTTTTGAGTCGGTTTTTATTTGATATTGAGTATTTTTATTTTTAATAGGAATTAAAACTAAAACATTTGAAGTTTGAGAAATGTCAGCGATTTTTCCAAAAACTATTTCGTTTTTATTCCCAATAGCGTCTGAGCTGGTAATAATGATTCTTTTGGCTTCGAAATTGCCATACTGATTATAATACCCCATAGATATGATAATTTGTCCAGATTTAAGATTATTAATACTGATTTTCTTTTTTTTAGTATCAATAAAAACAGTATCATCGGAAGTTGTAACAATCTTTGAATTATTTTTATTGGTGACAGTGATTTGATTATTTTCGATTTTAGAAATAGTTCCAACAATGGTTTTTGGAATAGTAGTTGAAGGAGGGTTGCCGGTGTTGTCGTTTTGTTGAATTTCTTTTACTTTTTTGGCAACCATTTCTCGAACCTCTTCGGTCAAATTTTTATCAGAGGCTGGAGTGGCGGTGACCGTTTCTGCAAGTACCTGATAAGGAAAAACTAAAAAGAGAAGCAATGAAAAAAATAAAAACATATTAAATTTTAGTAGTTGAATAAGTAAGGGTCAATTCAGTTTCGTCTTGATTATCATCCAAGTCGATGCTGTTGATTTTAATTAAATTGACACCATCATCGAGCTCAATACTAACATTAAAAACACCATTGGAGTTGGCTTTATCGCTAAATGTTTTAGAAGGAGTGGAAATTATTATTAAACTATTTGGTTTAGCATCACCTTTTATATTGGTTTTGGCAGTGGAAACGACTGAATCGTTTTCAGGAGAAGTAATATTAATGGGAGATTTTTTTTCGGAGGCAGATGGAGTGACAGAAATTTGAGTGGACATTTGTGTGTCAACAGGAGTAGGGGAAATTTCGACAGTATTTTGTTGAGTATTGTTTTGATGTAAGGCAAAATAACTTCCGGTAATACCTAAGCCTAAAATTGTGCCGAGAATAATGGCAATAAAATATTCTTTTATCATCTGAGTAATATAGATGATATCACAAAAAGTTTAGCTTTGGTGATAGAATTGGACTATATGGAAATAAAAGTTTTAGACAATCAATCGGTTTATTTAAAAGGTAAAAAGGAAAATATTTTAATTAATCCGAGCAAGAAAGAGAGAGAGAACGTTAAATATCCTTCGAGAATTTTTTTATTTACGGCAGAAAAATATGATGGAATGGGTTTTGGTGGTGATAAAATTTTGATTCGGGCTCCAGGGGAATATGAAGTCGGTGGAGTGGAAATAAATGGTTATTCTGCTGGCGGAGAGAACACATTTTTTGTTATTCATATTGATGGAATCAAGGTAATATTTTTAGGAGATTTGGATGATGTTTTGAGTGATAAAAGAATTGAAAAAATTGATTCAGCTGACGTACTTTTGGCCCCGGTTTTAATAAAAGATAGTTCGAGTGGAAAGTTGGTTTTGGATTGGGCTAAAAAATGGGGGGTTAATTTTTTAATTCCGATGGGCTATGACGATGAGAATAAAACTAATTTAGATAAATTTTTGGATCAGGCTGATCAAGAGGGATTAGAGGCGGTAGAGTTTTTAAAAATTGATAAAAATGATTTACCGGATGGTTTGGAGTTGAAGGTATTAAAAAAGGTATAATACGGTTATGACAACAGACGTGATAAGATTACCGCCCAGTTCGGAAGAGGCTGAAGTTTGTGTATTAGGGTCGATTTTAATTGATAATGATGCGGTATTGGCAGTGTCGGAGTTTTTAAGGTCGGAACATTTTTATAATTCAAATTATGGCAAAATTTATGAGGCGATGATGAAGCTTTATGAAGAAAGAATGCCGATTGATATTGTGACGGTGGCGGAAAAATTAAAAGAATTTAATTTTTTAAAAAAGATTGGAGGCAAAGGGTTTTTAACTAGATTAGCAAGTGAAGTGCCAACAGCGGCAAACGTGGAAAGTTATGGACATATTATTAAATCATTATCGGCTAAAAGGGAATTGATTTCGGCGGCTGGAAGAATTAGTGAAAAGGCTTTTGATCCTGGTTTACCGGCAGATCAATTGTTGGACATTGCCGAACAAGAAATTTTTTCTTTATCACAAAAACATTTAAAATCGATTCCGACTTCTTTAAAGGAAGTATTAACAGCAAGTTTTGATAGATTAGATGAATTACAAAAAATGGGAACAGGGTTGAGAGGGGTGCCGAGTGGTTTTAATGGATTAGATAATATTTTGGCGGGAATGCAGGATAGTAATTTGTTGATTCTAGCAGCTAGGCCAGGTGTGGGTAAAACGGCTTTTGGATTGAATATTGCCCGATATGTGGCGGTGGAAAAGAAAATGCCAGTGTGTGTGTTTTCTTTGGAAATGAGTAAAGAAGAATTGGTGGATAGATTATTAGTAAGACAGGGTTTAATTGATGCTTGGAAATTGAAAACAGGGCAATTATCAGTTAATGATTTTGATTCGTTATCAGAAGCGATGGGAGTGTTGGCAGAAGCGCCACTTTATATTGATGACACACCAGGGTTAACAGTGACAGAATTAAGGACTAAGGCTAGAAGACTCCAAGTAGACAAGGGAATTAAACTTATTGTGGTCGATTATTTACAGTTGATGCATGGAAATACTAGAGATAATCGGGTACAAGAAGTGTCAGAAATTTCTCAGGGGTTGAAAAATTTAGCAAGAGAATTAAAGGTTCCGGTTCTAGCATTGGCTCAGTTATCAAGAGCTATGGAAGCAAGAGGAGGAAGGCCTAGGTTATCTGATTTAAGAGAATCGGGAAGTATTGAACAAGATGCTGATGTAGTGTTCTTTTTATATCGAGAAGATGAAGAAATTAGAGAAATGGTGACTTGTAACGTAGAAAAACATCGAAATGGTCCGACTGGAAGTTTTAATTTGTATTTTAATGGTAAACAGGTGAGTTTCTTTGATGTAGAGAAAAAGCAGTAGGTATGGTATAAACAATTGTTTTAGTTTTTGGGAGAACTTTTACATTATAAAATAAGAAAAGAGAGAGGGTGTTGTTATTGGGAACTGAAATAGTGGCGTTAATTAAAGGGTTGGAGAATAGAAATTGGTTCATTAAGGAAAATTTGACGTCTTCTTTTATGGCAAGGGTTGGAAATAATTTTGTGACGGTTCATTTAGAGATGGCTTATTGTGAAGGAGCTCAAGAAATTTATCGTATTCCAACTATTATAAGAGATATTGTTGAAGTAAAATTAAATGTTTGGGAATGCGGCTGCAGGGGTAGAGCGACTACTGTTAGTAATTTAAATGGAGGAATATTAAAACCTCTTCGTTTAATGAAAGATGGAATGGCGATGTTTTCAATGGCAGAAAATAATAAATTTGTTAGTGTGACTGCTATTAAAAAAAATCGTGTAGTTATTACAGAACATTCTATTTTAAAACAGGCAGATCTAAAAAATGTAGGAAAATTTATTGTAATCTATATGAAGAAAATTATTTATACTGGAAAATGGACATCAAAAACACGTAAGTCTTATCCGAAATATCAGGATGTAGTGGAAGCAGCGATGAAAAGATCTGAAATGAAAGAAAATCCACCATATCCTTTATATGCTGATACAAGTATTTTTTTTTAATTCTTATTTTAATTAGCCTGGGTGGTTTTTAGATATTGTCGTAAGACAAAATCAAAAAAACATCTGGGCTTTTTTATTTTAAAAAATTGGAGGTTTGTGAGATAATGATTTACTTTGCCGGAGTGGTGGAATGGTAGACACGCACGACTCAAAATCGTGTGATAGCAATATCATGGGGGTTCAAGTCCCTCCTTCGGTACAAAATTAGAGTATAGATCGTAGGTTATAGATCGTAGTAAAATAGGGTATGAGTTTAGGAATTATTAGAATTTTCGGAGTAATACTTTTTGCTTATCTAACTTGGAGAAGTTTAAGGGAAAATTACGAAGAAGATAAAATTGTAAATTATTCCTGGATTGCTTTGTTAAGCTTTTTTGTTGGCGGAAGGATTATCTATGGATTGGTTAATTTTGGTATTTGGAATGATAGTTGGATGAGTTGGTTTTCGGTTTGGAATAAGCCAGGAATGGACTATGTTGGTGGATTTTTAACTTTAATTATCGTTAGTATTATTTTTTCTAAATTAAATAATTGGAAAATTATACCTTTTTGTGAAGATGGACTGACAAATGATCTGTTGTTGCTGATTTTTTTAATGACAGACGAGTTAGTGAGAACAAAATTTGAACTTAAAGTTGGCATATATTTATTGTTTTTAATTTTAGTGATATTTTTTGTGAGATTAGTTAAAAATAAATACAGATCTTTGGTTTGGTATAAGAGTGGCAAAAAAGGGTTTGCTTTTTTGTCGGCAATGTTTTTATCTTTTTTGATTTTGGGTTTTTTGGGGATATTCTTTAAAATTGGTATAATTTATTTGATTTTATGCTGGATTATTAGTTTGATTTCTTTAGTGGAATTGTGTATCTTAGGTGAGGTTTTTAATTTTTTAACGATTAATAAAAGGAAATAATATGCAAAAAGAAAAAGATAAGGTAGTTTTAAATTTTCCGAGTCGACTATTGTCACCAATTAAATCATTTTTGGAAAAAGAATTAATTAATCTTAAGAGGACCAAAAGACAATTAAAAAAAGATGATCCTTTTTTAGATGAAAATAGAACTATTGAAAATTCTTTAGAAGAAGATGTGGATGAACAAATTGGCCATTTTGATAATGAAATTAAAACCAAATTTTTAAGCAGACAAATTGCACAATTTAGAACAGCATTGACTAGGATAAAAATAGGTAAGTATGGAATTTGTGAAGAATGTGGGAAAATGATTGACACTGACAGATTGGCGGCCAGGCCAGAAGCAACAAATTGTATTAAGTGCAGTAAAGAAAGCGAGGTCTAATTTTTGCTTTATGGTCAAAAATTATGGAATAAGTTTTGGAATTGATGGGATGGTTTTTATTGTATTAAGTGTAGTTTTTGTTTTTATTTTTTTGATTTTGAGTATTAAAAAAGGTCGATGGTATTGGTTGATTTTTATTGGTGGTTTTTTAAATTTGACAGAGAGGATAATGTTTGGATATGTGAGAGATTATTGGAATTTTTTAGGAATAGGGCTTTACAATAATATTAATGATTGGATAATTGGAGTAGGAGTTTTATTTTGTTTAATTGATTTATTATGGAAGAAGTCAAAATAATTTTTGAAGATAAAAATATGATGGTAGTTGAAAAACCACCATTAATGACGACAACTAAAGAAAGAAAAGGGGAAGAAGGGACATTGGAAGATTATTTGAGAAAAGTTAGGCCAAATGATTTACCAAGAAACGGAATAATTCATAGATTAGATAAAGGAACTTCTGGATTAATTTTGGTGGCTAAAACAGAAGAGGCCTTTTTGGGTTTAAAAAGGCAATTTAAAGAGAGAAGTTTGTCAAAAAAATACTATTGCTTGGTTGGGGGAGATGTTTCTTTTAAAGGAGAAATAGATCTACCAATTGCAAGATCAAAATATTCCTTTGCTAAATTTGGAGTGAATGAGGAAGGAAAAAGAGCTTTAACAAAATTTGAATTAATTAAAAAATATAAGAATAATGGAAAAATTTATAGTTTATTAGAAGTTGATTTGAAGACTGGGAGGACTCATCAGATAAGGGTTCATTTAAGTCATTTAAGGTGGCCATTGGTGGGTGATAAAGTTTATGGAGGAGAAGTGGTTAATGGTTTAAAAAGGCCATTTTTACATGCATTTAAAATAATTTTTAAACATCCAATTGATGGTAAAAAAATGAGAATAGAAATAGATCTATCTAAAGACTTGGTTGAAGTTTTAAAAAAATATGAAGAATGTTAAAGCAGTAAAAATATTAAATTTAAAATTATTTTTAGGAGTGGTTTTGTTGTTATTTTTGGTAATTTTAATTTTAGTCGGATTTTTAAAAAAAAGAGATAAAAATGAAAATTTAGATTATAAATTGGGAATAATTGCACCAGATGGAATTGCTTTAGTATCGATTTCTAATGAAAGGAAAATGATTAATGTATTGAATTTGGGATCAGAGGTTGATGTTTGGATTCCAAATGGAATGTCTTGGTATAAAAATACAAAAATAAAAAATATTCTAGAACAGGAGAAAAAAACGGATTTGGCGAAGGATATTTTTTGGTATAATTTTGGGTTTTTAACTGATAAAATTTTATTTTTAAATTCGGTGAATGATTGGGAAATTGATTCAATTTTGGTTAATAATTTGGGATTTTTAAATTGGTTTAAATATAGAATAAATTATGACAAAATGTTGTTGAAACGAGAAAAAATAGATGGAAGTTTGGGTGAAAACGAAATATTTTTAAGTGAAATTATGGTTAGAGATTTTTCGGAAAGTAAATTGAATAACGAGGAGCTAAGATTGTCGATTTTTAATAACACAAGTGAAGGTGGTTTGGCTAATTTTATGACAAAAAGATTGGAATGGGCTGGGTTTTCAGTTGTTTCAACTGATAATAACGAAGAAAAAATAGATAAGTGTTTAATCGTTTATGGAGATAAGGTGGATTTGAATTATGGATGGAAAATGATGAATAAAATTTTTAATTGTGATAAAAAATATGATCAGACTTTGAATGAAAATGAATTGGAATTATATTTTGGCGATAGTTTGGCTTCAATGATAAAATACTCTAGTTATTTAAATAAGAATTAATTTATGTCAGGTCATTCTAAATGGTCAAATATTAAAAACCGAAAAGGGGCCCAAGATAAAAAAAGAAGTGAAGCTTTTACTAAAATGTCTAAAAACATTTTGACAGCTATTAGGATCGGTGGAGGAATTACTAATGCTGAAGGTAATTTGGGATTAAAAATAGCGATTGAAAAAGCAAGAGAAGTCAATATGCCGAAAGAAAATATTGATAGATTGATTACTAGGTTTGAGGAAAGAAAGGCAAATTTAATAACAATGACAATGGAAGGTTATGGTCCCTTTGGAGTACCGATAGTGATTGAATTAGAAACTGATAATAAAAACAGAACTTTGGGTGAAATTAAATTAATTTTTAGAAATTTTGGTGGAAGCTTAGGAGAAAACAACTCAGTAATGTTTCAATTTAAAAGAGTTGGTGAGATAGAGTTGGAAAATAATATTCCAGAAGATAAAGAATTGGACTTAATTGATGCTGGGGCAGTTGATTTTGATGATAATATTGTTTTAACTGAGCCAAATGATTTAAATGATTTAGTAAAAAAAGTAGAGGAAATGGGTTTAATAGTGACAAGATCAGAATTGGTTTTGAGATCAGATAACCCAACCATGCTTAATTCAGAAGAAGAAGTCGAAAAAATTATGGAGATGGTGGAAGAATTGGAAGAAAATGATGACGTAATAAATGTTTTTGCGGGATTTGATTATAAGAAGGTATAATCTATATAATGTCGAAAAGATTTAAATATTTTATTTCATCTTTATTAGCAACAGTTGGTTTTTATTTCTTTTTAGGCTTACCTTACGAATCTCATTATTATGGATTATTAGTTGGTATTGTTTTAATAATTTTTTGTTTTTGGTTTGGGTTGGGGATCGTGTTTGATAAAAGTGTTTATATTCGTTTAATGTCAGCAGTGATGCCAACTGCCTTTTTTGTTGGTTTTTCTTTGTTTGCAATTTTATTACCCCAAAGTTTCTTATTGACCTTAATGTATAGTTTATTTTTTGGAGTTATTTGTTATGTTATGTTTTTAGTGGAAAATGTATTTTTAGTAGCTATTGGGTTTAGGACACCACCACTTTATAGGGCGGCTTACACTGTGGGATTAATTTTATTATTATTGACTTCGTTTTTTTTGTTTAACAGCTTATTTTCTTTTAAATTAGCGTATTGGTTAAACATGCTTTTTATTTTTGTAATATCGATGATAATTTTTTTATATATATATTTTAGTGTGACAATAGAATTGGCTAATGATGGTAAAGATAAAAATATTTGGTATTACATTTTGGTACCATCACTTTTAGTTTCAGAAGTAGCTTTAGTTTTAAGTTTTTGGCCGGTTGGTATTTTTAAAGGATCGATTTATTTAGTGATGATAGTTTATATAATAAATGGTTTGCTGCATGCTGAATTAAGAGGAAGATTGTTTAAAAGGACGTGGTTGGTTTTTGTGTGGGTAGGAGTGGCAACTGTTTTAGGAATGATATTGACCGGAATTTCAGGGAGTTAGTTTTGAACTGAAGTAATGGCCACAGTAGTGACAATATCTTCAATACTACATCCACGAGAAAGATCATTGATTGGTTTTCTAATACCCTGAGATAATGGTCCATAAGCTTTGGCATTAGCAATTCTTTGGACTAATTTGTAGGCAATGTTGCCAGAATTTAGGTCGGGGAAAATTAAAATATTGGCTTGACCGTGAAGATTATTTCCAGGAAACTTACTATCGCAAATATCTGGAACCAGGGCGGCATCGCCTTGTATTTCTCCTTCAATAATTAAATTAGGATTTTTTTGTTTGACTAAATCGGTGGCCAATTTAACCTTGTCGACCATTTCACCTTTAGCACTGCCATTGGTGGAAAAAGAAAGCATCGCAACCATTGGAGTTTTTTGAGTAAGAATGTTAAAAGATTTGGCCGTTTCTATGGCTATTTCTGATAATTCTTCTGCAGAAGGGTTCATATTCAAACCGCAGTCGGCAAAAAATAAAATTCCTTGTTCTCCAAGATTAGGGTTATTAGTTTCCATAATAAAAAAACTGGAAATCATTTTTGAAGTTGGTGAAGCTTTAATAATTTGAAGGGCTGGTTTAAAAGTTTCAGCGGTGGTGCTTTTGGCTCCAGAAACCATACCGTGAGCAAGACCGAGGTGAACCATTAAAGTGCCAAAATATAGAGGATTTTTTACTAATTTATTAGCTTCATCAATAGTTAATCCTTTTTCTTTTCGAAGATCAAAAAGAGTTTGAGTGAATTGATTAATGAGAGGAGAAGATTCTGGATCGATATCGCAATTTTTACCTAGAATGATAACATCAGCGATTTTCTGATTTCGAATAATTTTGGCGGCTTCTATGGTTCTTTGATCATCACCTTCAGTAAGAACTATTTTTTTGTAATTTACTTTAGATTGGTTATAAATATTTTCAATAATTGGATTCATTTGAGTATTATATATAAAAATAAAGGCACAAAATAGGATATAATTAGATTCGATCAAAATGAAAGATAACACCAAAAAAACACTTAAATATTATTTAAAAAATATGGGCAATTATAAATTGCTCAGTTTTAGTTTGTGTTTTTTGATTATTGTTGGCTCGGTATTGGAATCAGTAATTCCTATTTATTTTAAGAATTTTTTTAATGTTTTAACTGAAAATCAGCCCAAAGATATTTTAGTTGCAAGCTTATTGTCGATTTTATTTGTAATCACAGTGTTGAAATTACTCAAATGGTTTTTTTGGCGGGTTGCTTTTTTTATTTTAAATTTCTATGAGTCAAGAATCATGGCAGATTTAAATAAGAAGTGTTTTTCTTATTTACATTATCACTCTTTTGCCTATTTTTCCAATAGTTTTACTGGCTCTATCGTTAAAAAAGTTAAAAGTTTTGTTGGCGCTTTTGAAGTTTTGGCAGATCAATTTTTTTACCAATTATTACCATCGTTTATAAAAATATCAATTATTACTATTGTTTTGGGTAATATTAATATTTATTTGGGGTTGGGGTTATTGGTTTGGATAATATTATTTTTATTAATTAATTGGATTTTTACTAAATATAAACTAAAGTTTGATATTCAGAGAAGTGAAGCAGAAACGGCTACAAGTAGTTTTTTAGCGGATACAGTAACTAATAACGCTAATATAAAGTTATTTAACGGATATAAAAAGGAAAATAATAGTTTTTCTAATTTGACGGAAAATTTACACAAAGTGAGAAGATTTGCTTGGGATTTGGGTGCAGGGTTTTATGGTTTACAATCGCTTTTGTTGGTGTTTTTGGAAGTGGGAATATTTTATTTTGCAATTAATCTTTGGAATAGAAATATCTTAACTGTGGGTGATTTTGTGTTAATACAGACTTATATTATAGCTGTAATGTCAATGGTTTGGGATTTTGGCAAAATAATTATGAAGATATATGAAAAATTGGCTGAAGCTGAAGAAATGACAGTTATTTTAAATACTCCACATGAAATTGTCGATATCAAAAATGCTGATGATTTAAAAGTGAAATTTGGAAAAATAAATTTTAAAAATGTTGGCTTTGCTTACGAAGAAGACGAAAGTATAATTGATAATTTTAGTTTAGAAATCAAGGCAAAAGAAACTGTGGCCTTGATAGGAACATCTGGTGCAGGAAAGACGACATTAACTAAATTGTTGTTAAGGATGTTTGATATACAAAAAGGAAAAATATTGATTGATGGACAGGATATTTCAAAAGTTACTCAAGAGAGTTTAAGAAAAAATATTAGTTTAGTGCCACAAGATCCGATATTGTTTCATAGGAGTTTGATGGAAAATATTCGATATGGTAAGTTTGATGCGACTGATGAAGAAGTAATTAGAGCAGCTAAATTAGCACATTGTGACGAGTTTATAAGTAAATTACATTTTGGTTATGATACTTTTGTTGGGGAAAGAGGGATAAAACTTTCTGGTGGTGAACGTCAAAGAGTGGCTATTGCTAGAGCAATATTAAGAAATGCACCAATATTGATTTTGGATGAAGCAACTTCAAGTTTAGATTCAGAATCGGAAAATTTTATCCAAGATTCACTAGATGAATTAATGAAGGATAAGACTGTAATAGTTATTGCTCATAGATTATCGACTGTTAAAAAGGTCGATAGAATAGTAGTAATAGAAAATAAAAAAATTGTTGAGGATGGAACTCATATAAACCTAATTAAACTTAAAAGAGGAATTTATAATAAATTGTGGAATATACAGGTTGGTGGGTTTATTAAATAAAACATATATTTCTTGGAAAGATGCGTATAATTTGATGGTTTTTGTTCTTAAAACAGGGGAGTTGGGGATTAGGATTTAGGTTATGGATGGTAGATCGTGGGTTATTTTTTAATTTATAAAAACCGGATTTAGGTTCAAAAGCGGGTATTTTAATTTAAAGTTAATGTTTTTTTAATTTTTTTTAAGACCAAATGGGTAGGGCAGAGGGGAGTCCTATAATATGTAACATCCTATAATATTTTCACGAAATAACCTATAGTTTTCACGGAGCAGGTGATATAGTGTGATATAGTCTATGTGGAAAACCCATTTTTTACCGAATATATCAAAGAGGACTGTCCAAGAGGGAGGAGCAAGAGTTAATTAATGGAAATATAATTAATGGTAATTAATTAATTAAACAAAAAAGCTGAGGGAGAGAGAAGAGTTTTAATACCTATCTCCTAGCAGAAGGTGGTTAAATTTGCTATGTCGCACAATGTATCTTTTGCGACACTAACGAAAGAGTTAGGCAGGGGGAGTGCTGTTTTTGTCTTTTTTAAAATTTTATTTTTTCTTTTATTGTGGCCATATCTTTATTTATTTATTTTTAATAATTAATTAATAAACGAATTCCCTATTTGACTGGCCTGCTTTATAAATCACCTTTGGGTTTAAAATTTGGTGGTTGACTCCCCTATGCTATTTTAAAGAGGAGATTTTGATGATTGTGCCTAAAGATAGGTAAAATGAACCTAAGACGTCATTAGAGCCCCTAGAAATGAAGATTAAAAAAAATCCGATTCACTTTACCTCTCATTTAATAAATTAAATGGATCTGTCGCCAGAAACTGATAAATATTTGATAAAAAAATATTGTTATGGCAAAAAAGGAATTAAGGGCGGTAAGTTTTTTTGAATAAAATGTTAAGATTGGTTATATGGAAAATGATTTGAATATTTTGATTAGGCGATTTTTGGAACATTTGGAAATTGAAAAAAATTGCTCGAGATTAACGATTAGAAATTATCAACATTATTTGGAAATTTTAATGAAATTTTTATCTGAAGAGAATAAAGATAAAAAGATAACAGTTAATAATATAACTAGTGATGTGGTGAGAAGATTTAGATTGTTTTTGGCCCGACAGAAGGGAACTGCTGGAGAAATGAAATTGGTAACCCAAGGGTATTATGTGATTGCTTTACGATCGTTTTTAAAATGGCTGATTAAAAATGATTATAAAGTTCTTCAGCCAGAAAAACTGGACGTGCCTAAAGTTAAAGATCATTCTTTAAAGTTTTTAGATGTTCAACAAATGGAAAGACTTTTAGTGCAACCACTCCCCTCTAGTAAAAATGGTTTTAGAGATCGAGCAATTTTGGAACTTTTATTTTCGACTGGATTGCGTGTTTCTGAATTAGTTCATTTGAATCGCGATCAAATTAATTTAAAAACTAGAGAGTTTGGGGTGATTGGAAAAGGTGGAAGAGCGAGAGTGGTTTTTATTTCTAAACAAGCAGCTAACTATGTCGCAAAATATTTGATGAGTCGCGAGGATAAATACAAACCGTTGTTTATTAGAAGTTTAAGACCGAATGAAATTCCGTCTAGTGAGGAAAAAACAAGATTAACGGCCAGATCAGTTCAAAGATTAGTAAAACATTATGTAAAATTGGCCAATTTACCGGTGGATGCTACTCCTCACACATTAAGACATTCGATGGCCACTGATCTTTTGAGATCTGGGGCTGATTTGAGATCAGTCCAAGAACTTTTGGGGCATAAAAATATTGCTACCACTCAAATTTATACTCATGTGACAGACGCCAGATTACGTGAAGTTCATGAGAAATTTCATTCTGGTAATAATCCAGAAAAATGAAATCATCCTCTACCCTATAGTAGGGCAAAATTTCGGAATTTGACTCCCCTGCACCGTTTTGATATTTTTTGATTTAATCAATGGCAAATTTATCCCTAAATTAGGGTAAAAGTAAAAATATGGGGTATATTAGCAGTCAATTGTATTGAGTGATAATATGTGCTTATTAAATGTGTATACCCTATAGTTTCACCATTATTCCCCTACTCTATTTTATTTTTTCTTCCTCTTGAGCCGAATCATTTTTATCGATGATGGTCATGGCATTTAATTTGTCGTCAGTGGACTTGAAGCGCATAAGAATTACGCCTTTAGTGTTACGACTAAGGGTAGGTATATTTTTTAAAGGTAGTTTAATGGTAATAGCTTTTTTGGAAACAAGGACAACTAATTCGTCGCTTTCGGAAACTACTTGAGCGGCAGCGATCTTGCCTGATTTAACGCTAAGATTGGCTACTTTAATACCGATACCGCCTCTTTTTTGGGAGGGATAAAGATAAACGTCAGTTCTTTTTCCAACGCCATTTTCAGTAACGACTAAGAGATGTCTGAAAATTCCTTTTTCTTTTTTATCGATAACACTTGGAACAACATCCATACCAACTAAAGTATCGTTCTCTTTGAGAAGAATACCTCGAACGCCTCTGGTTTGACGGCCCATTGGTCGACAATCTCTTTCGTCGAAACGAATACATTTACCATTTTTAGTAACTAAAAATATTTGATTATCACCTTCGGTTAATTTAGCCCAAGTAAGTTGATCGTTAAGATCAAGTTTGATGGCGGCTAGACCAGTTTGGCGGATATTTTTAAATTTATCGATAGAAGTTTTTTTAACGACTCCATTTTTGGTGGCAAGTAAAATAAATTTGGCTTTAGTGTTTTTACCAATAGGAAGAATGGTTTGAACAGTTTCTCCTTGGATAGTGTTAATTAAATTAACAACAGCTTGTCCTTTGGCTTGTCTAGTACCTTCTTGAATATCCCAAACTTTGGTTTTGAAAACTCGACCACGGTTGGTAAAAAATAAAAGATCGTCGTGAGTATCAACAGAAAGCATGCATTCAATTTCGTCTTCGTTTTTAGTAGTCATACCAACAACACCGACGCCGCCGCGTTTTTGAATATGATAAGTTTCTTTGGCAACTCGTTTTATATAGCCAGTTTTAGTAAGAGCAACAAGAACGGCTTCATTAGGAATTAAATCTTCTTCACTAAATTCTTCTAAACCATGGGTATAAATTTTGGTTTTTCTGGCATCGCCATATTTTTCCATAATTTCATTATTTTCTTGTTTAAGAACACTGACCATAACTTCTGGTTTAGTTATAATGGAGGTTAAATAGGCAATAGTTTTTTCAATTTCATTATATTCGTCATCGAGTTTTTGTCTTTCAAGTCCAGAAAGTTTTTTAAGCTGCATTTCAAGAATGGCTTGGGCTTGAAGATCGGTAAATCCGAATTTATCCATTAATTTAGCTTTTGGATCTTCATCCGGTTTGGTGCCACGAATGGTCTTAATAACTTCATCAATAACATCGAGAGCTTTTTTAAGACCTTCTAAAATATGAGCACGCATTAAATCACCTTTGAGATCAAAAATAGTGCGACGACGGACAACGTTTTCGCGATGACGAAGAAAAAGAAGTAACATCTGACGTAAGTTTAAGGTTTGAGGAACATTGTCAACTAATGCCAATATATTGGCAGAATATGATGATTGAAGAGCGGTATATTTGAAGAGTTTATTTAAAATTGATTTTGGTTTACCAATTTTTTTAATTTCAACAACAACTCTAATGCCATGACGATCTGATTCGTCGCGAAGATCGGAAATACCAATTATCTTTTTTTCATGGACAAGGTCAGCTATTTTTTTGACGAGTTCAGCCTTATTAACTTGATACGGTAATTCAGTGATAACAATTCTGATTTTTCCAGATTTAGTTTCTTCAATGTTGGTTTTTCCACGAACGACAAATTTACCTCGACCAGTATTATACATTTCAATAATTCCGGTTTTTCCGTAAATTTCTCCAGCAGTAGGAAAATCTGGACCTTGGACAAACTTAACTAGATCTTCGATATTAGCATTGGTTTCGAAATTAAAATGTTCTTTGGCTAATTCAAAAGCTGGTCTTAAAACTATTTCTTGAGTATTTTTAGGTGGAGTTAAAAGATTATTTAATTCTTCTTTGGCTTCAATTTTTTCTAATCGACTGTGATCTAAAATAAAATCAATCGCTTGGCAGAGTTCTTTTAAATTATGAGGAGGAATACGAGTAGCCATACCGACGGCGATACCATCGGCACCGTTTAAAAGTAGGGTTGGAATTTTAGTTGGAAGAACAGATGGCTCTTTTTCAGTGGCATCAAAATTATCAACCATGTCGACAGTTTCTTTATTCATGTCAGCTACTATTTCAGTGCTGATTTTATCCATTTTAACTTCGGTATAACGCATGGCTGCTGGAGGATCACCATCGATTGAACCGAAATTTCCTTGACCTTTAACTAAAGTGTAGCGCATGGAGAAATCTTGAGCCAAACGGACAAGAGCGCCGTAAACAGACATGTCACCGTGTGGATGGTATTTACCTAAAACATCACCGACGACTTTAGCAGATTTACAAGTTTTTCCACCACTACCGAGACCCATTTTATCCATGTCGTAAATTATGCGGCGGTGAACTGGTTTAAGACCATCTCTGACATCAGGTAGGGCTCGTGAAACGATAACGGACATGGCATAGTCAAGATATGAGGTTTCCATTTCTGGAACGATATCGACTTCGAGAATTTTGCCGATAGGATTGGTTCTGTTTGGATCTTGGATTGTTGCGGCCATATTTTTGTTTTTTTAAATATCTAGTTTTGCTAAATGAGCATGAGTTTGAATGAATTTTTTTCGAGGCGGAACGTCTTCACTCATTAAAACTCGGAAAATTTCATCAGCCTTAGCGGCGTCGGAAACGGTGACCTTTTTAAGTATTCTGGTTTCAGGATTCATAGTGGTTTCCCAAAGTTGTTGAGGATTCATTTCACCCAAACCTTTATAACGTTGAACATCAAAAGATTTTGAAGTATCGATAGTTTTAAGATATTTTTCCTGTTCTTCTTCAGTGTAAGTATATTTGGCGGTTTTACCTTGTTTAACTTTAAAAAGGGGTGGCATGGCAATATAAACGTAACCACTTTCGATTAAATTAGGCAAATGTCGGAACATAAAAGTTAATAAAAGAGTGGCAATATGGGAACCATCGACATCAGCATCAGACATTAAAATAATTCGATGATAACGGAGTTTATCAAAATTCATGGTTTCACCAATTCCCATACCTAGGGCAACAATTAGATCTTTGAGCTTATCAGAGCCAACAACTTTATCAAGCCTCATACCTTCAGTATTAAGAGCTTTTCCCCACAAAGGAAGAATAGCTTGAAATTTACGATCTCTTCCTTGTTTGGCGGAACCTCCTGCGGAATCTCCTTCGACAATGTAAATTTCACTTTCAGCTGGATCTTTGGATTGGCAATCAGCTAGCTTTCCAGGAAGGCCTAAAGACTCAAAAGCGCCTTTACGCATAATAACGTCTCGAGCAGCTTTTGCAGCTTTGCGAATTTGGATAGTTAATAAAGCTTTACCAACAATAATTTTAGCAACATCAGGATGTTCTTCAAAATAAATTTCTAATTCTTCTTTAACAATTTTATTAACGATTGGTTGAACTTCACTGTTACCTAATTTACCTTTAGTTTGACCTTCAAATTGAAGATCTTTAGATCCCATTTTAATAGAAACAACTGCGGTAAGACCTTCACGAACATCATCACCAGTGATGGTATCATCTTTGGCTTTTAGTAATTCTTTTTTAGTGGCATAATCCCTAACTACCTTAGTTAAGGCAATTTTAAAACCATTTAAATGAGTACCACCTTCGTGGGTATTAATAATGTTGACAAAAGAAGGAGTATTTTCTTGGAATGAATCGTTGTATTGGATAGCAACTTCGACATCAACCCCCTCCTCTTCGCGATGAAGATAAATTGGTTCATGGGAAACGGTTTTATTTTTATTTAATTCGCGAATTAGAGAAATAATTCCGCCTTCAAAATAATAATGATGTTGAGTATTGCTTCTTTCGTCGTAAAAATGGAAGAAAATTTTAGAAGTAAGATAGGCACGATCTTTAATCGACTTGATAATTACTTTGGAGTCAAATTCGGTGGTTTCTTTAAAAATTTCTGGATCGGGATAAAAAGTAGTAGTAGTACCAGAAGTTTCTATGGGAATTATTTTTTTAAGTTTATCGATTTTAGTTTCTGGAATTTGAGTAAGCTTAGTCTTTAAAATTCCACGGGAAAATTCAATAAAATTAACTTGATTGTCACGACGGATTTCAACTTGAAAAAGACTGGAAAGAGCATTGACACAAGCGGCACCGACACCGTGAAGACCACCGGAAACTTTATAGGCGGCACCTTCAAATTTACCACCAGAATGGAGAGTGGTCATTATAACTTCGATGGCCGGCTTTTTATATTTTGGCATGATGTCGATAGGGATACCACGACCATCATCGGCAACAGTGACAGAATTGTCGGGATGAATAATAATCCAAATGTTTTTGGCAAAACCAGCAAGAGCTTCATCAATAGAATTGTCGATAATTTCGGTTAAACAGTGATGTAACCCTCTAGTGTCAGTGGAGCCAATATACATGGCTGGTCTTTTTCTAACTGGTTCTAATCCCTCTAAAACTACTATTTGTTCGCCAGTATAATCTTGTTTTGTCTGAGGCATGAATTCATTTTAACAGAGCAAAATTAGCTTTACAATAAGCAAATTATTCCTATCTTTAGGGTAAATTTTTATTAAAAATTATCATAAAAAATTTTAAAGATAATGCCGTACTTTAGGCTTTTTTATGTGTAAGTTTAGATACAACATCGAAACTGATGACGGAGGTGGCAACTAAAACATTAAGAGAGATATTTATCCCAAACATAGGTATTTCCACAACCTTGTCGACTAATTTTAAAACATCTTTGGAAATTCCAAAGGATTCACTCCCGGCAATTATAGCGACTGGAAATTTATATTCGGAGTCTAGGTAATTGACACTGTCCTTAGTTTGTTCACAACCAATGATTTGGTAACCTTCTTTTTTGAGTTGAAGAACACATTCTTTAGTTGTTTTATATTGTTCCCAAGGAACCCATTTCCAGGTACCAATGGAGGCGCGATGAATTTTTATATTTGGAGGAGTGACAACTGGTCCACAAAGACATATTTTTTCAACAGCTAAAGCGTCAGCTAATCTAAAAAAAGAACCAATATTATAAGTATCGAGAACATTATCTAAGACTAAAATAATTGGATTACGTTTGATTTGTTTTTGGAGTTTCTCTGACTCCCCTACTTTGGATTTTCTAATTTGATGTGAGTTAAGTTTCATAGAAAATTTTATCATTAAACAGCACCCCGATAAATCGGGGTCGTATAAATAGGCAAATTTTGTTCTTTTTATTCCAAAATTAGACCTATTTATACGAAAAACCCCGCATCTGCGGGGTTTTTAAAGTGTCTAAAAATTAGTTACAACCACCGGTGGCAGCAGCGACACCTTCTTTTGACGTGGCTGTTTCTATTATAGTTTTACATTCTTTTGGCTCTTTTCCAAAGCCAGTGCAGAGAGCGGCTTTGATTACATTTGAAGTGCGAGCGTCGGTTAAGGCAAAAACTTCCTTGCCGATTTTGATATTTTTATCAGCTGAATCGGTATCAGCTTCAGGTGGAAAATTTTTACCACCAATTGTTACTGTTGGCGATCCACTAATTTTATTTTTGGTAGTGTCGGCGATTTCTGCTTCAATTAGAGCGGCAGCATCGTTGTTGAAACACTCAGTAATTTTATTGGCATCAAAACCAGCCTTAGTGGCTTGTTCTTCCCAACAAGTGTCGGCATTAGTGGCAGTACAATTGTCATTGACATTTTTGACAAAATCCCACCAAAGTTTTTTATCATCAGCTAGTTTGTAAGCACAAAGTTCTCTAACATCTTGGTTAGCTTCAACTCGTCCATGAAGAGAAGAATATAAATTATTACCAATTTTTAAATACTGACTTTCAGTGTTACAAGTTTTAACCATGGCGGCAATTTGATTTTTACAATCATCGACATCTTTAAGTTGGCCATTACTGTTTTTGACATAATTGGCGCAGTTAGCGGTATCAGGGCTACTGTTTTTACAATAAGTGGCTAGATCTCCCTCGATTTTTTCAAAAATATAACGAGGCCTGATAGTGGCTTTATCACCAAGAAGATCAAAAATAGGGCGAAGAGTAGTTTCAATTTGATTGCCATATGGACAAAAGCTCATAACATAGAAATCCAACTCAGGTTTATCACTGTTGTCAGCGTCAAAAACATTATTTGAAGTTAATTTATTACTGTTAGTAACAGATGAATCGTCACCATTTTTAACTTTCAATAAAAAATAACCGGTGGCAAAAGAAGTTGCAACCAATAATAGTAAAAAAGCAATGGCTCCTATTAGGGGGATTTTTATGTAAACTTTTTTTATTTCTTTAACAGCTTCTTTTGGGCTGTCTTTTTTAATTGATTTTTTAGTTTTGACCATTTTAATTTTTAATTATTAATTATTGCTCTATAGTAATAGCACCAACAGGACAAGCCTCGACAGCGGATTTAATAGTGTCAGTTATAACTTCAGGTTGTTTTTTAACCCTAGCTTTATAGATGGTGATATCCATTTCAAAAGTTTCAGGATCCATTAGAGGACAAGTATTACAACCAATACATTTATTTTGGTCGAGGTTGATTTTTATCATATGTATTAAAATAACAGATTAAAAGAAAAATTTCTATGACAAATTTTTTGAATGATCCACTAATGGAAGAAAGTTTTATTAAAACTAGGGGTTTGATTTATAAATATCCTAAAAGAATTTTAATAGAATTAAACAATATTTGCCCTATTTATTGTCAATTTTGTACTAGAAAAAGGAAAACTTTTTTGGAAAAAAAATGGCAATTAAATGAAAAAGAATTGAAAGATATTTTAGTTTTTTTAAGAGAAAATAAAGAAATAAGAGAAGTAATAATTTCTGGCGGAGATCCTTTACTGTCACCAAAAGAATTAATTTTTTTGTTAAAAAAAATGGAAAGATTGGAAAATATAAAAGTTATTAGAATTCATACCAGAATGCCAATAACAGCGCCTGGAAAAATAAGTAACGATATTTTTGATTTTCTAAAAAATCTTAAGAAAAATATTTATTTATCAATTCATTGTAATTTAGCACAAGAAATTAATAGCGAAAGTGTTAAAACTTTTGAAAAATTTAGAAAAGCGGGGGTAATTTTATATTCACAGTCAGTCTTTTTAAGAGGAATTAATGATTCGGTAGAAAAATTAGAAGAATTATTTGAAAAATTATTAGAATTGGGAGTGAGGCCTTATTGTATTTACCGATGTGATCCAGTAATTGGATTGGAAAAATTTATAGTGCCTTTCAAAAAAGAAAGGGAAGTTATGACAGAACTTAGAAAAAGAATTTCTGGGTTGGCCTGTCCGATTTATGTAATTGATGCTCCAATGGGGTGTGGAAAAATACCAGTACCTTTAAATTTTTGGAAGGACGATAAAAGTTTTTTTGATTTTAATAATAAGTTGATTGAGATTGACGAATAATTTCTTTATTTTTGACTAAAAACTCCCCTGCTCTAATAATCGTTTTTAATAAAAGATCGATTCTTTCTTGGGCTTGATCTAAAGTTAAATCTTGAGATGTGTTGGGAAAATAATGAAAAATTTCATTTCGGCCAAATTTCCAAGCAGTCCAAAGATTTTCAGCCAATTCTTCACCATCATTATGAATATCAGCTAATTTTTGGAAAACGGAAAATCTTTTATAACGAAGAGATGGGTTTAAGGTTTTACCAACCCTAAAACGATCACTTTCGTAATCATTTTCAGAAATAATACCTATTTTAAGGAAAAAATCCTTTAAAAATCCTTCGTAGGCCTTAGAAATTGGAGCAACAAAAAAAGAATAATCATAAATATGGTCAACCGAATCAACCCTTTTAAGAACTGTTTCAACATCATTCAATAAATTTTGTTGATGTGGAGTCATAAATTTTTTAGCATCATCGAAAAGTTGGGGTGATGACATAATCATGTTTTAGATTTTACAAGAAGCAAAAGGAAAATAAAGAAGAGAATGCAAAAAATTATTAAATAATTCTTAAGAGATTTGATTAATAATTGTTTTTCTTCTCGGGCAAAAAGCCAGTTTTGAAGAAATTTTGGATTGCGTAAATAATCTCGGATTTCATCTGTTAAAAGATGTAAATTTATAGATAAAAGAAAGGAAAGAGAGAAAGTATTTGATGAAGAAATAAAAATAAAAAGGGAAATTAAATTAAGGCTGATTTGAAAAAAATAATGGTGGAAAATTAAATTATCATGACTAGTTCTGGCGGCTTTTATCAGTTTAAAAAATGATTTGAAATCTTTTTTTTCGAGGGTATTTTTAACAATTCGGCTTTCATCAATATTTGGTTTTCGATAAAACCAATAAATTATATGATCGATGTCGAGAAATATATGTCCTAAAATCAGACCAATTAATAGATAAAATATTTCAACACTGGAAACGCCAAAAATAACCCAAAAAATAGAAACTATAAAAAAAACAAGAACAGTAGGCAGTAGATTAAAAAGTAAATTTTGTTTCACTTATTAATAATAGCAAAATAAAACTACTCGTATCTAAGGGCCTCGATTGGGGAAAGTTTGGAAGCTTTTCTGGCTGGAGCAACTCCAAAAATGATACCGACAGCCGAAGAAACACCAAAAGCTAATAAGACTGAGGGTAAAGTAATTTGGGCTGGAAACGCAAAATTAATAGCCCAGGTTCCAAGAGCACCTAAGATTATACCTATAAGGCCACCGAGGCAAGATAAGATAATGGCTTCGATTAAAAATTGAGCGAGAATTGCTTGAGGATAAGCACCAATGGCTTTACGAAGACCAATTTCTTTAGTTCTTTCTGTTACCGAAACTAACATGATATTCATGATGCCTATACCACCAACAACCAAAGAAATAGCAGCAATACCAGTGAGAGCAATTGTGAGGATACCAATAATAGAATTAATACTACTAAGTAATTGACTGGAATCAAAAATTGTAAAAGCATCTTCTTCATATTTTTCTAAAAAAAGTTTTTTTAGTTGTTTTTTTGTATCATCTACTTGGTCTTTATTGCTGGTTTTTACGACAATTTCTTGAAGATTATCTTTTCCTGTCATATTAGAAACAGCTCCAAATGTTGTATACAACATACTGTCTTGGTCTGGTCCGCCCATAGAGCTGCCCTTTTTTTCTAGAACACCCAAAACTTTAAAATTTTTACCATTAATAATGACTTTACGATTTAAAGGTAGTGAATTACCAAAAAGGTCTTGTGAAATTTTATACCCCAAAATAACAACGTTACTGTTTTTGTCGTATTCTTCTTTGGAAAACCAATTACCAAAACCTTCTTTTGGTTGTGTATTCATAAGTCGGCCATAATCTTGATTGGTGCCGCCTAGAGTTAATCCTTTTTTAAGAGTGTTACCATATTTAATTTCGACGGTAGTAGTGGTAACCGGTATAATGTTGAAATTTGGAAATAATTTTTTGATGTTTTTTATATCTTTGGCGCCAAATTCAGTGGTAGTATATCGAGCAGATTCGCTATTATTAAATCCGCCTTTATCGTTGAATATTTTACCAGGAACAATAAAAACAGTGTTAGATCCAAGACTTTCAAATTGACCATTTATATAGTTTTTTAGACCATTTCCAATAGAAGTGAGTAAAATGACTGAAGTAACACCAATAATTATTCCCAAAGATGTGAGAATCGTACGACTTTTATTTTTAGCAATGGCATGAAAACTAGATTTAATAAGATCACCAAGACTAGGTTTTAGATTTAACATGCGCCTCCTACAATTTTGCCATCTTTAATAATAACAGTGCGTTTAGCTTGTTTAGCTAAATCCATATCGTGAGTAACAAAAACGATGGTTCTCCCCTCTTCTTGATTAAGTTTATGAAAAAATTTCATAATTTCTTCACCCGATTTACTATCTAAGTTACCAGTTGGTTCATCAGCTAAAATAATTTTAGGGTTATTTATAAGAGCTCTGGCAATGGCTACTCTTTGCTGTTGACCGCCAGATAGTTGGGCTGGAGTATTAGTAAGCTTGTCGCCTAAGCCAACTTTTTGAAGCATTTTTATACCCATTTCTTTACGTAAATGTTTTGGAACGTCAGAATATAAAAGTGGAAGTAAAACATTTTCAAGGGCAGAAGTTTTAGCTAACAAATTAAATTGTTGAAAAACAAAACCAAGACTAATGTTTCTTATTTGAGCAAGTTGAACTTCTTTAAATTTGGCGATGTCGCGACCTTCGAGTAAAACTTGGCCAAAAGTAGGGTTATCAAGAAGTCCAATGATGTGCATAAGAGTTGATTTACCAGAGCCAGAAGGACCGGTAATGGAAACAAACTCCCCTTCTTTAATATCTAGACAAACATTATTTAGGGCATCAAAAACATTATTGCCCATAGTGTAGGTTTTTTTAATATTCTTTAATTCAAGAATAACTTTGCTAGTTTTATTTTTTGATGATGACTGATTCATTGTCGTTTAAACCTTCTATTATTTCGACATCGGTGTCGGATTCAATCCCGGTCTTAATTTCTTTTTTAATAATTTTATTATCATCGGTTTTTACTAAAACATAATGAATTTCATTATCGGTATAAATGGCCTCAAGAGGAAGAGTTACTACATTTTTAACTTCAGATAAAATAATTTTAGCGTCACCATCCATGCCAATTCTATACTTTAAATTAGTATTTTTATCGCTGGGGTTAAGTTCAAATTTTACTTGATAAACAGTAGAACTTTCACCAACGATTGGAGTAAAAGCGATATTTGTAACTTTAGAATCAATAAATTCATTTGAATAAGTGTCGATTTTAAGAATGGCAGGAATACCTATTTTGATTTTATTAACGTCCTCTTGATCTATTTTTGATCTAAAATAGATACTTTGCGGATTAATAATAGAAACAATGTTATTGGCTGAAGTAATATTAACTCCAGAATTAGGTTGATCAACAGCGACTACCACTCCTGAAATTGGACTAATTAAATTAGAATATTTTATAGCTAAATCGCCTAATTCATAATTAACAACGGAATTATTTAAAGTATTTTGAGATCTATCAAGAATTCTTCTTAATTCGGTGGTAACGACAGAATCTTTATATTGATCGGTGGTGTCGTAAAAAGTAGAGGCAGTGCTTTTGTAATTATTGAAATCGATTTCAAGTTGTTTTTTTAATATTTCTTTATTAAGAGAAGCAATTGATTGATATTTTTTAACATTATCTCCTACTTTAACACCGACCCAGGATAATTGGCCGTTAGTTTGAAATTTTAATTCAGCTTTTTCTTCAGCATCAACTGAACCAGAAATAGTAATGGAATTTGCTAAATCTTGGCGGTTAGTTTTAATAACAGTTTGAGTTTTTGGATTATATTTTGAGGGAATTTGAGCATTAGCTTCATTGGTTGCTTGATGATTTTTAAAAATCAAAAAACCAATCATCATAATGATGATGAATATAATGATGTTTTTTTTGGTGAATATTTTTTTCATAATATGTTTTTATAATAAATGTTTATTGACATTGGTGGCAATGTCCGAAAAATATTAATGAATGACGATTAATATTAAAATTGTGTTGTTGAGATATTTTTTGCAGTTCAAAGTTTATAGTTTGGTTATTAAAATCAACAGGAATTATATGGCCACATTGGTCGCAAATCAAATATGATTTTTGATTGGAACTGTTGTATTCGTAACTAGTAAACTTATTATCAATTTGAATTTTATTGAGAATATTATTTTTGATTAAAAATTCAAGCTCGCGATAGATACTAGTTTTATTGACTTTAATTTTTTGAGATTCTAGTGCTTGTTGAATGTCGGCAACAGAAATAGGAGTTTTAGATTTATAAAAAATATGCCCTAAAGCCATACGAAGTTTAGTTCGACGACATTTAAGAGTAGAGCAAATTTTGATAGGGTCGGTATTAACCATGATGTATGATTATATGCAACTAAGTTGCGTTTGTCAAATCAGTTTTAGATTTTTTTAATTCTTTTAGCTTCCACATAAAAAGCTTATAAGGAGTTTTGATGGCGCCGGGGTTTTGGTCTTTGACGAAATATCTGGCTCTTTCTAAAATTTGACGATCCATAGTTTTGGAAAGACGGATATAGAGGGAACGATTTTTCCAATCGCCTAATTCTTTAGCTAATTCAAGACCATATGATTGAAATTCATTTTTGACATATTTTTTACGTTGGCCTAAAGTTTCTTTGAATTTGAATAGTTGATCGCCAATTGCAGTTGGTTGATTTTTGGTCATTTATCTTGGAGGTATAAAATATAAGCTTGGCCGTCGGTAAGAAAATTATTGCCACTTTTTTTGGATCCATAAGTTAAACCAGTAAGATTTATTTTTTCGAATGATTTCACAAAATCATTTTTTTCTAAAGTATTTTTAATATCTTCCCTTTCTTTATCAACCATTTTGTCAGTAGTGTGAATAGGTAAAATTAGCTTACCAATAGTTTTTATCTCTTCGTCAAAATGGGCAGTACCAACCCAAATTGATTGATTATCAGAAGTGATGAAATTGGTTTCCCAAAAATGAATATGGTGGCGAGAGGAAGCAAGATTTTCTTCGGTTGGTTTACCAAATCCAATGTCGTTGGAATGAGTGTCCCAAAAAACTGGAAGACCTGGTGTTTGAGGGTAAGATCGTTTTTTAATGATAGAACTAATAATTTTTAGACTAGTTTTAGGACTAATCTGATCTAATAAAAACCAACCGGAATTAGTGAAGGCTTTATCCAAAATTTCTTGATCGGCAACGATGATAATATTTATTGGTTCGGCTGGGGCAGCGGTGATGGTTTCACTGATTTTAGGTAAGGTTTCAAATAATTTGGTATCAATTTCGTTGACTTGAATAATTGTTTTAGAAATTGGTGTAGTAGTGATGATTTTTAATGGATGACTTTGATAAAAGAGATAAGTAATGAAAGAAAAGATTATTATTAATAGGATACTAATTTTGGTAATGATTTTGGGTGGTAAACGGGGTGATTGAATTATTTTTGAATTAAATTTTTTCTTGATGTGAGTGATAGTAATAATAATAGTAAGCCAGGCAAGGCCGGAGGTATAACTGGCTAGAACATCTGATGGCCAATGAGCACCAAGATAAATTCTGGAAGCTCCGATTAAAATTACTAAAATAATTCCTAAAACTAAACTGAGGATTTTAAGATATTTTTTTTTGAAACTATCAAAAAGAAAAAAAATGATAAGGCCATAAAAAGCGATGGCAATAAAACTGTGACCACTGGGAAAGCTATAGCTGGTTTCGGTGACAAGAGCTTCTGTTAATGGAGGTCGTGGTCGATCGATAATATTTTTTATGATCCAGACGAAAAGTTCACCTCCGATAACAAAAATTAAAAGACTGCGAATGTAGGACCATTTGCGAAGTAGAATTAAAATTATTAAAGAAAAAATAACAGCAACAGTGACGATTTCTCCTTGAGCCAAATAAGTAATAAAAAGCATGAATTGGCTTAATTCAGGAGTACGAAAATGACTAATGAGATTTATAATTCTGAGATCGGCGCGGATTAAGGTTTCTTGGCCGATATAACTTTGAATGACTTCAAAAAAAAGATAGATAAAAAACAAAGTAATAATACTGCCGATAGTTAAGTAAAGACCATATTTTTCGTCGGGAGTAAGACGTTTTTTAATAAAATTAAAAATTTTAGGATGTCTGTGGCGAATACGTTGAACTTCGGGGTCGTTTTTAATTCCGTGACCAACTGATTTAGCGACTGATTTTAGAACGGTTTTAACCATGGTGGACCCAGGCGGATTTGAACCGCCGACGACTCAGTGCGACTGAGATGTTTTACCATTAGACTATGGGCCCAAAATATTTTTAATTTCTTTAAAAATTTCTGGGGTAAGAGTGTTAATTATATCTTTTTCATCGGATGAAAATAGTTGAAGTACATAATCTTCGATTGGTATATTGTTTTGGGGTTTATTGATGCCGATTCTAATACGATTAAATTGTTGGGTACCTAAGTTTTCAATAATAGACTTGATACCATTGTGACCAGCTGGGCCTCGATCAAATTGGATTCTATACTCCCCGACTGGTAAATCGAGATCATCGTGGATGACATAAATATCCAGTGGAGAAATTTTATAAAATTGAGAAATTTTTTGAACAGATAAACCAGAATTATTCATGTATTCATTTGGAATAGTAAAAATTGTTTTATCACTTCCTTGTCCGATTTCACAAATTTGTGCAGAAAGATTGGCTTTAGTTATAAAACTTTTTTTTAACTCTATTTCAATAAAATCTTTGATTATTTTTTGACCTAAATTATGACGAGTGTTTTGATATTTTTTATCTGGATTGCCAAGACCGATGATGAGTTTCATAGTTTATTTTAACATTGAATAGTTGATATATTTATATAATATAAAGATATAAATTGTTATTATATTTTATAATTTGATATAGATTTATCCCCTAAGCTAAGGTAAAAGTAAAAACGAGATATTAGTTAGCAGTCTTAATGTGTAACTGCTAATGATTCAAACTCAGGTTCGGAAATTATTTTAATATTAAATTTTTTGGCGTTTAAAAATTTACTGGAATTGGATTCAGTTTCGTTAGTGATTAAATAGTCAGTATTTTTGGAAACTGAAGAAGACAATTGGCCGCCAAATAAAATAATTTTATCTTCAATTTCTTTTCGTGGTTTATTGAGAGCTCCAGTAATAGCAAAAGATAAACCGGATAATTTATTAGATGATTTGGATTCTTTTAAACCAACTTTAGACAATATTGATTCGATAAAATCGCGGCGGTCCTGAATGCCTTGGTAGATTTTTTGGGCTAAAGTGGTTTGAATTCCGGGAAGGGATTCAAGTTGATCAATGGTGATATTTAAAAGTTTTTCTTTTGTGTTAAAACCGGCGTTTATTAATTGTGTAATTCGTTGAGAGCTAAAATTTGGAATAATGGCGGCATCAAAAACCTGACGGAGGGAAAGATCTCTTTTGTTCTGAATTTCTTTGATAATATTTGTTCCAGATTTATGGCCTAAACCAAAAAGATTTTCAAAGTCGAAAACTTTTAAATCATAAAAATCACCTGGAAGACGGAGCAGTTTTTCTTTGTAAAGTTTATCAATGGTTTTTTCGGAAATACCTTTAATTTCCAAGGTATTACAAAATAATTTAAGAGAACCAAGAATTTGAGCTGAACATTTTTGGATGTTAGGACAACGAAGAAATTTATTATCGATGATTAATTTAGTACCACAAGAAGGACAAATTTCTGGGGCAATGATGTGTCCTGGGTTAATTTTTGTGATGACATTTTCGATATGAGGAATGACATCCCCTCTTCTTTGGATTTCGACAATATCGTCAATATTAATATTTTTTTCTTTAATTAAATCGTAATTAGCTAATGAAGCAAAAGTGATGATGGCGCCAGAAATTTCGATGGGGTCGACTTTGGCGACGGGAGTGACAGTGCCCATTGGACCGACCTGCCAATTAATATTAGTGATTCTGGTTTGGCTGGAGCGTGAAGGAAATTTGTAGGCTACTTGACCTTTTGGGCGATTGTTTTTGGAGCCAAGGTGATGTTGTAATTTAATGTCATTAATTTTAATGACGAGGCCATCAATTTCGAAGGGATATTCTTTTCTTTTTTTGATGATAAATTCTTGATAGATTTTTTCAATTTGATCAAAATTTTGGCAATGAAGATCTTCAACAGTGGTGAAACCGTGATGTTTTAAAAATTTAATTTTTTCTTGTTCGGTGTCAAATTGGTTTGGATTAGAAAAAATATCAACAGCGTAAAGACTGCAGAATTCGGAATATTTACTGTCGAGCCTTTGAGAAATGCCGGAAGTAGCATTGCGAGAGTTAGAATATTTTTCGTCTGGGAAACGATTTAATTGTTGAAAATCTTTTTCAAGCATAACGATTTCACAACGAACTGAGCCGGAAAAATTATCTTTAAATTCTTTAATGAAGTTTTTCATTTTGACAACATTTTGGGTAATGATGTCCCCTATTTCTCCATCACCACGAGTGATAGCATCAACTAATTTGCCATTTTTATATTCGATTTCTAAAGAAATACCGTCACATTTTGGTTGAACGACAAAATCGGTATCGGAGGGAATTTTTTTTAATTCAAAATAATGGATAAGATCATCGATTCCATTGACCTTGTTTTGGGATCCCATGGGCATGGAATGTTTTTTTTTGTCAAAACCACTATTGAAATGGGAGCTGCCGACTTTAGTGAATATGCGATGATAGGGATTAATTTTTTGCAATACATCTTCTAGGGTGTCGAAAGTGTGATCATCCATGATAGGTTTACTGTCGGTATAGTAAGCTTTTTTGGCTTCGATTAGAAGTTCGCCTAATTTTTCGGGAGATATATTTTTTAATTCAGGAGAATCAAGAGTGATCATAAAATCATTATATATTAATCTTTAATTTTAGTTCGAAAAATTTTGATATAGATTAATTTTTACCTAAAGATAGTAAGAATCTTGTTTTAGTACAGATTTAGCAGTCAAAATTTTTACTGCCAAATATATTTATAGTATAAATCTATATCAATAAATAACAAAAGAAATCAAAAAAAATTAAGCGTTGGCAAGGCAATAGTAGGCACCTTTAGTGGAGCCACGTTTTTCAACGGCGCCACTGTCGACTAGTTTTTTGAGATCACGCCAAATAGTGTCGTCGGAAACCATAGGAAGAAGTTGTTGAGCATCGGGCATGCGAAGACCACCAAATTGCTGCATGTATTCAACCAATTTAATTTGTCGTTCAGTTAAATGAAGTTGTTTACCACCAAGCTTTTGTTTTAATTTAATATCGCGGGAAAGTGATTGAACTTTAGCCTTAACACGGGACAATTCAATGGCCACTGCTTCAGTAAAATAACTAATCCAATTAGTTAAATCTCTTTTAAAAATATCGGAAGAAAGTTCATGGGTGCTTTGAAGAGTATTGTAATAAATTTCGGCGTTGCGATCAAAATATTCTTCAAGAGAAAAAAGACGACGGATATCATAACCTTCAACATAAAGAGGTAACATCGCAAAAGCACGGCTAACACGACCATTGCCTTCTATGAATGGATGAATAGCAACTAGGACATATTGGGTAATGGCGGCACGAATAGCAGGATGAATTTCGCGGGAAGATTGATTATTAAGCCAATCAATAAAATCGGCGATTAAATATGGAACTTCAATTGCCGGAGGTGGTCGATGGGCAATTTCACCAGTGCGAGTATTTTTTAAAACGACTTGTTGATGGCGATATTTACCACAGTCAAGTTCGGGAATAATTTTGGCAGTAGTTAATTCGTGAATTCTTTTAATGATGGTTTCACTATAAAAAAATGGACGATTTTTTCCGTCGGAAAAAGCTGGAACAGTTTTCTCTTCTGGAAGCGGCATGTTGGCATCGTAGAGCGACCAGAGCTCTTCAAGGTATGAAACAACATTTCGATAATTGATGACTTCTTGAATATCGCGTTCGGTGGCAGTGATTTTTTGACCTTCAACTAATTTAGCAACTTCTTGAAAAGTTAAATCGTTACCTTCAATTCGAGTGCCAAAATGGACAGTGCGAACAATGGCTTCTTGTTGAAATTGTTTTTCGTAAGCAGGAATTAGAGGGGCTTCATCAATGATAGCCTTGGCACCTTCAATGGTGCCAATATTTTTAAGAATTTGATTATTGATTGAAAAGATGGGGTAAAACATCTGATTAAAATTATAACACTTTTTTAAAAATTAATAAGGGGAAAATGCGGAAATTGATTAGGCAATAAAAATGTAATCAAGGGCATTACGAGGATCAACATTGGAATTAATCATTTGAATAGCCTTAATAATTTTTTTGGTAAGATAAATATTTTTTTGATTTGGATTTTTGATTATGTCTTGCTGAAGAAAGTGAAGTTCGTTTTCAAGTAAAGGTAAAATATCGTCTTTGTTTTTGCCTAGTTTTTCGGAAAGAGTTAGGTCTTTAATTAAATCGCCAGTAATATCGATATTTTTTTTGGTTTCAATATTTAATTTTTCGGAAATTTTAATAGTTTGGCAACGAGAAATAATGGTAGGTAAAATGCTTTTGATTTTATTAGTAGAAAGAATAATGTAATTGTCTTTGCCGGGCTCTTCTAAAATTTTTAATAAAGCATTTTGAGATTCAATGTTTAGATTTTGAGCTTCTAAAATAATGATAATTTTACTTTGATGAGAAAAAGGTTTTTGAAAAAGAAAATTACTAATTTTTCTAATTTGATCAATCCCCCATCCTGAATCTTGATTAATTAAAAGAATATCGGGATTGTTTTGACTAAATTTGTGGTTTAAATCGGAGCAGATTTGATTAATTTTAGTATTAACGGTTTCTTTGTTTTTAGCGATAATTAGGGTTGATGGAAAGATATTCATAGCGTATTATGATTATATACCATGAATGATTCTGCTTCAAAAATATATAAAAATTTAAAGGAAATCCTTTTAGAAAAGGGTTTGATCACTCAGGAAAAGGTAGAGGAAATTAAATTAAGGCAATTAAAAACAGGAGAAACTGAGGAAGAAATAATTAATGCTTTAAGGTTAGTTTCGGATATAGATTTTGTTAAAGCGAAAGCAGATTTTTTGCGAGTACCATTCGTGGATTTAGAAACAATAGGTTTTTCACCGGAAGCTTTGACTTTAGTGCCGGAAAGTGTGGCTCGAAAATATAAAATAGTCCCCTATAATTTGGATACTAAAAATAAGGTTTTATCAGTAGCGATGGTTAATCCGTTGGATTTGGAAACAATTGAATTTTTAGAGAAAAAGACAAGTTTAAAAATAAGTGTGGCAATCGCATTAGAAAAACAGATTGTTTCTTTTGTTAAAGAAAAATATATTAGGGAGAAAAATATTACTTCAGAGGTAACGAGGGCTTTGGATGAAAGAAAAGACGAGGAAGAAGTGATGAAGTTAGCTGAAGAAAAAGTGGCAGTGGAAGCTCCGGTCGCTAAAATAGTAACGACAATTTTGGAATATGCTGTTAAATCAAGGGCTTCTGATGTTCATATTGAACCACAGGAAGATAGTGTGAGGATACGATATAGAATTGATGGAATTTTACAGGAAAAATATTTGTTGCCAAGAAATGTTCACGATGCAGTAGTGTCGAGAATCAAAATTTTGTCTGGTTTAAAAATTGATGAAAAAAGAATACCTCAGGATGGACGTTTTTTCTTTACGACTGATGGTAATGATGTTGATTTGCGTATATCGACTTTACCAACAACTTATGGTGAAAAGGTTGTTATGCGTTTACTTAAAAAAGCCCAAAAGGTGCCAACATTGCAAGAGTTGGGATTAAGGGGTTTGGCTTTGAAAAATTTAATGAGTTCTATTCAGAGGCCACACGGAATTATTATTGTTTGTGGTCCAACTGGATCAGGTAAAACAACAACTTTATATTCGATTTTAGATATTGTGGCAACATCGAAAGTTAATGTGGTAACGGTTGAAGATCCGGTGGAATATCAAATGAAAGGTGTAAATCAAGTTCAAGTGAACGTGCAGGCTGGTTTAACTTTTGCTTCAGCATTAAGATCGTTTTTACGTCAGGATCCTAATGTAATCATGGTGGGAGAAATTCGTGACCAGGAAACTGCTGATTTGGCCGTTAATGCGGCTTTAACTGGTCATTTAGTTTTTTCAACTTTACATACCAACGATGCTTCAGGAGTACCACCACGACTTTTAGATATGGGAGTTGAGCCTTTTTTGTTAACTTCATCTTTGAACTGTGTGGTAGGACAGAGAGTTTTGCGAAAAGTTTGTAAGGAATGTGTAAGTCAAATGGAAATTCCGCCAGATAAATTGGAAGAACTGAAAAGAACATTAGGTCCAATTTACGATATGATTGAGGATAAATTTAAAAAAGATGGAAAAAAATTAATGTTGGCTAAAATTGTTGGTTGTGAAAAATGTAATAATACTGGATATTTGGGAAGAATTGCTATTTATGAAGTGATGCCAGTTACGGAAAAATTAAGTAAATTAATAGTGGAAAAAGCAGCTGCTTCGGATATTCAAAAATTGGCAATGGAGGAAGGAATGTTGTCAATGAAACAAGATGGATATGTAAAAGTTTTGGAGGGAGTAACAAGTATGGATGAAGTTATTAGAGTAGCTCAATATTAAAAATATAAATTTAAAAAAATATGAATATAAAAATGGAAGAAATTTTGAAATATGCGGTTGACCATAAAGCCTCAGATGTTCATTTGATCTCAGATGTATCACCAAAGATTAGGGTTAATGGTGAGCTTTTAGATGTGTTTGGTTTTGAGAAAGTTGACAATAAAGCAATAAGTGAAATGGTTCTATCTCTTTTAGATGAAAAACAATTAGAAGCTTTTGAAAAAGAAAAAGAATTAGATTTTTCCTTTGAGGCAGTTGATGTTCGTTTTAGAGCAAATGTTTATTTACAAAAAGATGCTCCGTCTTGTGCTTTGAGATTAATTTCTTCAACAATACCGACTTTTGATGAAATGAATATTCCAAATATTTTAAAAGAATTTATAAAATATAAACAAGGATTTGTGTTAGTTACTGGTCCGACAGGTCATGGAAAATCAACAACAGTGGCGGCAATGCTGGAAGAAATTAATAGGACTAGAGGTGGACATATTGTGACAATTGAAGATCCGGTAGAATATTTAATTAAGCCAGAAAAAGCGATAATTTCACAGCGAGAAATGGGTGGAGATACTAATAGTTTTGATTTAGCATTAAGGTCTTGTTTAAGACAAGATCCAAACGTGGTATTTTTGGGTGAGATGAGAGATTTAGAGTCAACATCCTCAGCTTTGACAATCGCGGAAACTGGACATTTAGTTTTTTCGGTCTTGCATACAAATTCGGCAGCACAAACAGTCGACAGGATTGTGGATGTTTTCCCAGTTGGATCAAAGGATCAGATTAGGGTTCAATTAGCAACAGTAATTACAGCAATTATTTCTCAAAGGTTAGTACCATCGATCGATGGTGGTAGAATTCCTGTTTTTGAAATTTTGATTGCTACACCAGCTGTTAGAAATGTTATTAGAGAAGGAAAGTCTTTTATGATTGATAATATTATTCAGACTAGTTCTGATGTAGGAATGATAAGTTTTGACGCTTATATGGCTAAATTAGTTTTAGAGGGAAAAGTTTCGGAAGAAGTAGCTATAACTTACGCAACTAATCCGATTGAACTACAAAATAAGATAGGACGCCAAAAAATATGACGAAATTTTTTTATAAAGCCAAGGATTGGAGTGGAAAAACAATTAAAGGGTCTTTGGAGTCTCAGGACAAAAACTCAGCCGTGGAATCAATAAAAGGTGGAGGATTGGTACCACTTTCAATAGTTCAAGAAAGTACCTCATTTGTGAATGAAATTTATAAGAAGATTTTTTCAAAAATTAATTCGAAACAAATTGCTAATTTTACTAGACAATTATCAACGATGATGAATTCTGGCTTAGTTTTAACTGATGCATTGTCGCTTTTAAAAAGTCAATCTGACAGAAAGAGTTTGATGTTCGAAATTTTGGAGTATACATTAGCAACAGTTCAAGGAGGTCATTCTTTAGCTGATGGTTTGGGAAAATATAAGAAAAATTTTGGAGAGGCATATATTGCTTCAATTGAGGCTGGTGAGGAAGGTGGGGTTTTGGAGGATGTTTTACTTAAATTGGCTGATAACCTAGAAAAACAAAATGAATTTTCCGGTAAAGTTAAAGGAGCAATGATTTATCCAATAATTGTAGTTATAGGTATGATTGTCGTGGCTATAATAATGATGATTTATGTGATTCCAAAATTAATGTCTTTATATGAGGATTTTGATGCGACAATGCCAGCATCAACTCAAGCTTTAATGGCAATGTCAGATTTTTTGGTTAATTTTTGGTTTTTAGTTCCGATTGTGGTAATTGGAATTTTTATGATCTTTAGAATTGGTAATCAAAATGCTTCTTTTAGATTAAAGAAAGATATTTTAAAATTAAAAATTCCGATTATTGGGCCTTTAAATCAAAAAACTATTTTAGCAGATACTATTAGGACTATGTCGATGCTTTTGTCGGCAGGAATCCCATTAGTTGATGCTTTAAGGATTGTTTCGAGTGTGGCAGCAAATGAACTTTTTAGAGGGGCTTATTTGAAAATTTCAGAGAGAGTCCAAAAAGGTTTTAGTATTTCTAATTCTTTTGAGGAAACAGGTGTTTTTCCAGTGGTGGTTAATCAAATGGTGGCAACAGGAGAAGCAACTGGAAAACTAGACAGCGTACTTTTGAAAGTATCAGATTATTTTTCGGCTGAAGCAGAACAATCAGTTAAATCCTTAACTTCAGCGATTGAACCAATCATTATGATTATATTAGGTTTGGGAGTGGCTTTTTTGGTGATTGCGGTTTTGATGCCAATTTATAATTTGACCTCGAGTATGTAATTTAAAAAACAACAACTTGACATGATAATTTTAGTGGTGAATAATGAATTAAATAGAATTAAATATTAATTAAAAAAAATGAAAAATAAGATAAATAGAGTGAAGGGTTTTACCTTAGTGGAGCTTTTGATTGTTATTGCGTTGATTGCAATTTTGTCAGTGGCAGTATTGGCGACTATTAATCCAGTTGAGCAATCGAATAAAGCTAATGATTCAACTGCTCAAAATGATGCGGCTGAAGTTTTAAATGCATATGAAAGATACTATGCTAACAAGCAATCTTATCCATGGATGGATGTTGATGGTGGAGCAACTATAACTTCGGTTGATGATAATTGGTTTGGAAATAGTATTTTAAATGGTTTTGGTCTTTGCTCAAGAGCATCAACTGCTGACCCTTTTACTACTTGCGAAGGTACCTACAAAGCTTATGCTGGTGTTTTGATTAATTCTGATGAACTTAAATCATCTTTCTTGGAAAAAGGATATACATCTTTTAATAGTGGTGAACCAAAATATAGTAATAGTGGGTTGAATTATTTGTGGGTTGATAAAAAGGATATGGCTACAAGTCAAAATGCTATTTTTGTTTGCTATATTCCGAAAGCTAAATCAAATAGAGCGCAAGCAAATAATTTGAAAAAACCAATTGTTGCTGGAGGCGTGGTAACTGGATTAGAAGATACGGTTTCAACGGACTTTGTTAACAGCTATCCAATTGCTGCTTATACTTTTGCTGATCCAGCAACTTCATTATTTAAGTGTGTTCCTTAATAAGGAATTAAAAGTAAACTTTGAACCCCGCTTAATAGCGGGGTTTTTGGTATAAATAGATATGGAAATATTAATCGGAATTATTATTTTTCTTTCAGGATTATGTTTTGGAAGTTTTATAAATATGTTGGTGTATCGAACTGCTGTAAACTATAAATTGGAAAATAAAAAATTTAAAGTAAAAGGAGAAAAAAGATCGTTTTGTGATTTTTGTGGTAGATCGTTGAAATGGTATGAAAACATCCCAATTTTTTCTTGGTTGTTACAAAAGGGAAAAACCAGATGCTGTCATAAAAAATTACCAGTTTTCTATCCTGTTGTTGAATTGGTGATGGGTGTATTGTTTTTGATTCTTAATTCTAAATATAATCTGTTTTCAGATTTTTTTGTTTCTTTTGGATTATTAAATTCATTAAGATTGATTTTTGGTATTTTAATTATGGTTTTATTGGTTTTCAGCACTGTTTTTGATTTAAAATATATGGTTTTGCCGGATTTTTCAACAGTTATTTTAATTATTATTGCTTTTTTAGGAGTGGTGTTTGATGAATCGAATATAATCCCCTATTTATTGTCAGCATTGATAGCTAGTGGGTTTTTATTAATTTTAAATATTTTTACTAAAGGTAATGGAATGGGGATGGGTGATGTAAAATTGGCCGTTTTTATGGGATTATTTTTAGGATATCCAAAAATAATTGTGGCTTTTTATGTAGCTTTTATTGTTGGAGCAATTTTTGGATTAATATTGATGATTTTTAAAAAAGCTAATAAAAAAAGTCAAATTCCTTTTGGTCCATTTATGGTTTTAGGAATTTTTGTGGCTTGGTGGTGGGGAGAAAAAATTGTAGAATTAATAAGATTATGAATAAAAGAAATGGTTTTACTTTAGTAGAAATATTAATAACAATGACGATTCTTGCTATTTTGGCAGTGATGATGGTTGGGGTTTTTAATGCAATTGGTATGACAAATAAAGGTACGGATGCACGGAGAAAAAAAGATTTGAATAGAATTAAAATAGCGTTTGAGGAATATTTTAACGATAAGGGATATTATCCTCAAAATATTGATACTTGGAATATAAAAGCAAATTGTAATAGTTCAAGTGTTTTTACACCATATTTGGTTCCGTGGCCGTGTGATCCAGACGGAAATCCTTACATAATTGTTACCGAAGTGAATAAATTTAAAGTTGTTACTAATCTTAAAAATAGAAAAGATGATGAAATCCCAAAATATTGGTACGAACGAAAAGATTTAACTTTTGCGGGTTATACTAAAGATCAAGTTAATTATGGCGTGTCGAGTCCAAATATTTTATGGTATGACAGTTTAGAATTAAATGGAAATTGTGACACAAGCAATTGTCTTAATAATTCTACTGGCGAATGTAAAAGTATTTCTGGTGGATGTATAGGTGGTTATTGTTATTATTATGATGTTTCGATGGCTGGGCGTTGCACTAGTGAATGTAAGGCTTTTTGTTGTGGTGATGGATGTAATTAATTAAAAATAGTAGAATTATTTATGAAAAGTAAAGTCTTAAAAATAGAAATGTCAGTAATATTTTTAGTTATAGGAGTTTTGTTTTTTATTACTTATAAACAATTTGCTTTAGCCCAGGCAAAATCGAGGGATTTGCAAAGAAGATCTGATTTGAATGAATTTTCCAAGGTGGTCAAGCTTTATTTTGCTGATTATGGAGAATTACCAGGTAATGAATTGATTAATGGTCTTTGGGGTAAAAATTTTATTGACAATGGTTATGTTTATGCTAATTCAGTACCAAAAGAAAAATATGGGAATAAGGAATATTGTTATGAAATTGGAAATGATGGAATTTCTTTTAAAATGTTTGCTGAATTTGAAAATAAAAATGATGTTGATTGTAAAAAAGATGGATTCTTGTGTAATGGAATTAAATATTGCTATACTGATATTATAAATGTTAATGAAAAGACAGAATAAAAATGGTTTTAGTTTGATTGAGTTATTAGTGGTGATTTCTATTATTGGGGTGTTGTCGGCGGTCTTGACGGCTAATTTTATGGGAATGAGAGAAAGGGCAAGAGATGCTCAAAAAATTCAGGATTTATACGCAATTAAAAATGCCCTGAGAATGTATTATAACGACAAACAAACATACCCAGTAAGTGGATCATTAAATTTGGCAATTGGTGCTAGTTATATGCCATCAATTAGTAGTGTTGGCTATACTTACACTCAAACTAATGGTGGGGATGGATTCTTGTTGGAAGTTATTCTTGAAGCAGGAGCAGGAAATGAAGATACTGATTCTCAATTAAAATGTGGAATTGATGTTGGCTCTACTCGTAATGGAGCTTTTGCAGTTTGTGCAAATTAGTAACCCTACTATTTTAAAAAAAATGAAGTTAAAAAATAAAAAAAATTTGGGTTTTACTTTAGTGGAATTATTAGTAGTGATTGCTATTATTAGTATTTTGACAATAATATCGACAGCATCATATTCATCAGCTCAAATTAAGGCTAGAGATTCTGAAAGAAAGTCTAATTTAGATGCAATGTCTAAGGCGTTGATGTTATATTACAGTGACACTGGTTTTTTTCCTAATTTAACTTCAAATCAGCTTTTTGGAAATATTAGTGTTGGTTTTACTGGTGCAAATGGTATTGTTTATATGAGAGAAACGCCATTAGATCCAAAAGACGAGAATGAATATAAATATGTGTATAAGACGGATGGAAAAATGTTTAATTTGTTTGCCAATTTAGAAAACAAACATGATTCTCAGTGTAAGGATATAAACAATGATTATACAATTGATGGTGTTGATTATTGTTACGGTATTACTAGTCCAAATGCTATTGTTAAAAATTGGTAAATATAATTATTAATAAAATTATGAAAAAAAATAAAAGAAATGGTTTTACATTATTTGAATTATTAGTGAGTATTTCGATTATTGGGATACTAACAGCTTTGGCATCAGTGGCTTATTCTGGGGCTCAGAAAAAAGCTAGGGATGCTAGAAGGGTTGAGGACATGAAGTTAATTCAGACAGCAGCAGAACAATTTTATTCTCAAATGAGATATGTTTATCCAACTTCTACAAGTCCATCTGCATGGATACCAACTGGTGGTCAGTCGGTTTTAACTGCCTTTCCGATTGATCCTAAAAATGATAGTACTTATCAATATACTTATAATATTGGGAATACTTATTGTGCTTGCGCACAAGTTGAAAATACAAATAATGCTAATTCCACTAACAGAAATTGTAATTTTGGTATAGGCACCTCAGGACTTTATTTTTGTGTTAAAAGTCAACAATAAAAATATGAAAAAAATAAATAAAAAAAATGGATTTACATTAATTGAATTGATTGTAGTAGTGACAATAATTGCAGTATTAACTGTAATTGGCGTGATTAGTTACAGTGGTACTAATAGTCGGGCTAGGGATAGTCGGAGAATGGCTGATTTAGAAAAAATAAGGATAGCTTTGGAATTGTATCGACAGAATGTTGGAAGCACTTATCCGACTATGAATACTTTGGTAACAGAAAAATATCTTCAAAGCGAACCTTTAGATCCGAAAACAGGGATTAAATACACTTATAATCGTTCAGGTTATTCTTATACTGTTGATGCAATTGTTGAAGATTCTGGTTCTAGTAATGTTTCTGGAGGGATTTATCGGGTAACAAATCCATGATAAAACGAAAAACAGGTTTTACTTTAATTGAGTTGGTGATAGCAATAGCAATTGGGATGATGGTAGTTGGTTTTGGTGCAGTGTCTTTAAATAATTTTTATGAAAAACAGAAAGTGGAAACAACTAGCCAAGAATTATTGTCAGCATTAATATTGGCCAGAAATTATGCAATAACAAATCAATTACCAGCCGATTCTCCTGTCGGTACAGATAGAGTAACTGTGACAATTGATAATGATGGGTTGATGATAATCAAAACTCAAAAAAATGATAACACTGATGCTGGTTATATTTTTACTTCAAGAGATATTACTCCTAAAGGAATAATAATTAATACTCCAATTATCAGATTCAATGTGACAGATGGTAGATCGATTGGTGGAACTGCTAATATTATTATTAATGGTGGTGTAGGAGTAACTAAAAATATTAGAATTGACGAGTCGGGATTAATTTATGAAAAATAAAAAAGGACAAAGTTTATTAGAAATAATTTTTTCAATAGGAGTAGTAGTATTAGTGTTAACTGGAGTTGCGATTTTAGTAGTAAATGCTACTAAAGCTAAAAGAATATCATTGGAAAGAGAAAAAGCAGTGGAGTTGTCGCAAATCTTGATTGAAAACAAAGTTCTAGAGATTAAAAATAATAGTTTTATTTTTTGGAATGGAGCAAGTGATTTAGATGGACAAGTTATTTCAAATAATAATGGATCAAATATTAATTCTAAGTTTACGGATTATTTATATGATGTTGAATATAAAAATTGTAATAGTGAAAGTTGTAATATTGTTTTTATTGTGAGGTGGAATTGTCTTAGTGGTGTTTGTCAGAATTTATTAGTTGAAAGACTTTTTTCTAAATTAGGAACATGAAAAAAAATGGTTTTACTTTAATTGAAATTTTAGTAGTAGTTGGATCGATGGTGTTAATAATGGTTTCTATTAGTGGAATAATGTTTGGTGTTTTTAGTTCAAGAAGTAAAAATCAGGCGGTTGAGAAGATTACACAAAATGGAAATTGGATTTTAAATGAACTTAAAAAAAATATATTGAATGCTAGTAGTAAAACTGAAAATGGGATTGATTTTAGTTGTCCTGTAAACCAATATAGTAATTCAATTACAATAACAAATGTTAAAGATGGAGATAAAACGATAATTTCTTGTTTTTATGATTCTACTACCAATAGTTATAAAATTGCTTCAATTTCGGGAAAATCAGTAGGAACAACGGTTTATTTGTTTCAAAAAAATAATGATCTAGTTTTGAATAGTTGTGATAATTTTGTGACCTGTTCTACTTTACCATCTTTACAATTATCTGAAGTGAAGTTTAATTTTAATTTAGGTGCGGGAGTCTTTGCTCAATCAGAAGGAACGACTAAATCTTTTTCTATTGACGTAGTTTTAAGAAATTGATTCGTTATTTTTTTTATAAAATTTCGCTACTATTTAGCAAATTCTTTTTTTATTAATACTATGACTGTTAAAAATATAATTCAATAACATCTTGAGTCTGGGGTGTAAAATCTATATACTTAATTCGTATGAGTAGCATTTTAGGTATTGATATTGGTCAAAACACAGTAAAAATCACCTGTCTTTCCGATGATAGTTCTAAAATTGTTTTGAGTGCGATTGGTGAGAGCAGAACACCTAAAACTGATAATAAAGAAATCGACAGAGATAAATTTTTAATTGGAGTTGGACAGGCAATAAAAAACTTGTTGAATGATTTAAAAATAAAGAGCAAACAGGCAGTAGTTAGCTTGCCAGAGAATGAAATTATAAGTAGATTGGTAAGATTGCCACCATTGAAGGATAATGAAGTTATGGATGCTTTGCGTTTTGAAGCAGAAACTTTCATACCTTTTCCTTTAGATCAAGTTTCAATAGATTATGAAATAATAGAGAAAGATGATGCTGGTAGGTTGGTTATTTTTGTAATTGCAGCAAAAAATGATTTGATAAATAGCTATCTTAAATTGTTTAAATCAATAGGATTGGAACTATTAGCATTGGAATCTCCTGCTATAGCTTTAAGACGTGTTTTAAAATTGGGAATGCCGATGGTAGAGAGAGTAATAGTTATTGACATTGGTGAAAAATATTCTGATATTTTTAGTATTAATAAAAGTAGTGTTTATTTTGCTAGACCATTATCGGTAGGAGGAGAGTCTTTAACTAGGGCAATTTCTTTAAATTTGAGTTTGGATATGGCTTCGGCTGAAGAGTACAAAAAGGCTTATGGAATGAAAGAACATGAATTGGAAGGAAAGATAAGAGCAGCAATCATGCCAGTTTTTAATGATATAAGCGAAGAAATAAGAAAAACATTGGCTTTATTTAATGAAGACATTGGAAAACCTGCCGAACTCTTGGTTTTAACTGGCGGTGGTGCTAATTTGCCAGGGATGGCTGAAGAATTAACAAAAACATTAGGAATTGAGGTTCAAGTTTTACAGCCCTTTATTAATGTTGATACGACGAAGGCCCAATTTTCTTATGATTTAAATACTGAAGGTTGTAGATTTTCTTTATCCGTTGGATTAGCTTTAAGGAGTTTAATATGAAGGAAGGATTGAATTTATTACCTTCAGTGGCAAAATTTCAGGCGGCAAAAATCAAACTTAAGAAAAAAATTAATTTAATTATTGGCATTTTTTTGGGGTGTTGGATTTTATTAGCAATGACTATTTTTGGTTGGCTTTGGTTTAATAATTACTCATTAAAGAAAGCAGAGAGTAAAAATGTAGTAGCGTTAAATAAATATAAATCGTTAGCGACAAATGTGGTTTTGAGTAAGAAGAATAAATATCAGGCCAAATTAGTTGGACAGGTTCTAAGTGAGAGATTTGAATATGGAACTTCGATTGAAAAGATAACAAATTTGTTTTCTGAAAATATAATTTTAGAAAATTTTGAAATAAAAGATAAAAAGCAGTTTGTCTTAAAAGGAGTGGTGTTTAGCGGAATAAACATAAAAGAGGTTGAAGAAAAAATTAGAGATATTAATCTTGGTCTATATTCTGATTTTAGCTCAGCTAAATTGAATTTGATAAATATTGTTTCTAATGGTTGGGTTTTTGAAATGGAGGTAAATTTAACATGAAAGAAAGTTTTAAATTACCAGATAAAATTTTTGGATTGGATAAGTTTTTGTTGATACTTTTTTTACCTCTGATTGGCTTAATATTAGTTTTTTTAATAAGTTTAAACCTTATTTTAATACCAAAGGCAAATGAAATTGAAAGCGTTGATGAAAAAATTAATAAAAATAATACTAGTACTAATAAAATAAACGAACAAATTAAATATTTAGCGTCAATGGATCAGGAAGAATTGCAAAAAAACGCAGAATATTTAGACAATGCGGTTTTAAGAAATAAGAAGTCTTATCTATTAGTGGAGATAATTAGAGAAGTGGCAAATAAATTTGATTATCAAGTGGAAAGTTTTTCTTTGGTACCAGGTGAATTAAAAGATAATGAATCGAAAGGCACTACTTCTTTGGAAAATGTAGTTAAAATGCCAATTGATTTATCGTTGTCTGGACCAAAAAATAAAAGTTTGGAATTAATATTGGCATTAGAAAAAACTTTACCAATTTTGTTTATTGAAAAGTTTGAAACCACAACGAATGGAAATATTTTAAAATTGGATTTGGTTGTTTATTCTTATTATATTAGTGATGAAACAAACGTAGATACTAGTAGTATCACTTTAAGTGATTTAATTTTATCCAAAGAAGAATCGGCTCTAGTTGAAAAAATAAGTGGTTTTACAAAAATAGAAGAAAATCAATCTAATGTAGGAACATCAGAATTTCAGCAATACCAAAGAGAAAACCCTTTTAGTCTTTAATCTTAAGCAAGAAACGGGTAGTTGGATAAGAGAGATTCAAGATAGTTCTAATTGATTTAATTATTTTACCTTCCTTTCCTATAATTTTTCCGATTATTTCGACAGGAGCTTCTATTTCAAAAATAATGACACCATTTTCTTCAGAATCGGTGATAATGATGTCTTTTGAATCTGGAACAATGGCTTTAATGATGTAGTCTAAAGTATCTTTAATAGTGTTCATAAATTTAGGCTTGAACCTCTTCTTTAATCTCTTCTTTTATATCTTCATTTTTTTCTTCAACTTCTTTTTTAACTTCGGTGATTTCTTCTTTTATGTTTTTGATTTTTTTAGGATATTTTGAAGGATTAAGAAGTTTATCAACTCCGTCGGTTAACTGGGCACCTTTTTTTTGCCAATCGGCTAATTTTTGTTTATTAATTTCGAATGTTTTAGTTTGAGGAGTATAAAAACCCAAATCATCAATAATTGGACCATTTAATTTACTACGGTCTTGAGCAACAACGACTCTATATGTGATTTGATGAATTTTGCCACGAGGAGCAAGTTTTATTTTTAGCATATGGTGGATTATACAAGATTAGTAAGGATTTTGGTAGCTTTAATTGAAGCGTCTTCTTCAGCCTTTTGTTTTGAATTGCCAGAACCGGTGGCTATTAGATCATCGTTTAAAAAAACAGCTACTTCAAAGATTTTTAGATGATCAGGGCCAGATTCACTGATGGTTTGATATTTAGGGGTGATTCCCCTCTTTGATTGAGCAATTTCTTGAAAAAGACTTTTAGGATCTTTATAAATTTTCTTTTGAGATAATTCTAAAATACTTGAATTGAGAGATTTTTCTAAAAATTTAAATGCAGGAATAATACCGCCATCAAGATAAATTGAACCTAGTGTTGATTCAAAGGTATCAGCAAGAATTGAATGATTAGTTCGACCACCATGTCGTTCCTCACCTTTAGAAAGTAAAATAAAATCGCCTAGTCCAATTTTGATTGATGTTAAGGCTAAATTTTCAGTGCAAACGATTAGGGCGCGAAGATTGGTTAAATCTCCCTCGTTAAATTTAGGGAATTTATGAAAAAGTTTGTCGGAAATCCAAAATTCAAGAATAGAATCACCTAAAAATTCATAAGTTTCGTTTGATTGTAAATTTTGCTCACGGTTTTCGTTCAAATAAGAGCGATGAATGAGAGCTTGTTTTAATTTGTTCTCATCCTTAAAGGAATAGTCGATTTTGATTTGGAGGTCTTTAAGATTTTGAATCATTTTCCTGATTAATATCTAGGTTGGATTTTTTGATAGTACTACCAATAACACCGTTAACGAAAGATGAACTGGATTCAGTACCAAATTCTTTAGCGATTTCGATGGCTTCGTCGATAACGACTTTTGGTGGATTTTTCTTTAGATAAAAAAGTTCCCAAAAAGTATATCTTAAAACACTTAAATCAATTTTATTAATTTTGTCGAGTGGCCATTTAGGAGCATTCTCTTGAATTAAAATATCGATTTCTGGAACAACTTTAACAATTTCGTCGAATTCTTCAGTTTTAGATTCAATTCCGCCACAGCCCCAAGCAAATAAGGCTTGGATATTTTTAATTCTTTTTAAATGACGAGGATCGAATTTATTTTTCACTGTTTACAATTAGGGCATTGAAAACCAGCCATTTTTGGTTGACCACAATGTTTACAATTTATGGTTTTGGCTATTGTAGGGCCAGTTTGAGCGGCTCTTCTTTTGCCTTGTCGGCGACTAGATGGCCAATGTTTTGGTACTGCTGTCATGAATGTAGTTTATCAAGTTTTATTTTTAATTGCTACCTATTGATTCGGAAATAATGTTTTCGGAAATGATTTGGGAAAAATTAAATTCGGGATAATTATTAATAATTTCTTTTAAAATTTCTTGACTGAAGTTGATTAATTTAGTGTCAGAAAAACTGGCGATTTTTAAAGAGGGAAAACCATGTTGAATAGTGGAAAAAGTTTCGCCTGGTCCCCTGTTTTTTAAATCATATTCGGCAATCTTTAAACCATTGTTATTTTTTTCCAAAAATTCGAGACGATTTATGGCTTTAGAATTTTGGGATTCAGTGAAAAGATAGCAAAAACTTTGTTGACGTCCCCTACCCACTCGGCCACGGAGTTGATGAAGTTGGGCTAGACCAAAACGATCGGCTGATTGAATAATAATAATGGAAGAGTTGGGAATGTCGATACCAACTTCAATAATAGGAGTAGTGATAAGAATATTAATTTCATTGTCTTGAAATTGTTTAATTATTTTTTGGCGAGTTTCGGATTTAATTTTACCGTGAATTAGACCTAATTTTAGATTTGGGAAAATCTCATTTGATAAATATTCAAATTCTTTGATGGCAGATTTAACGCTGGCAATAGACTCGGAAATGTCGATAAATGGGCAGACAATGAATGCTTGACAACCTGTTTTTTTAATTTCAGTTTCAATCCATTTATAGCAATTGGTTTTTTTATTTTCTGGAACTAAAAAAGTTTTAATTTGAAGACGATTTTGAGGAAGAGTGTCGATTATAGAAATATCAAGGTTGCCAAGAAGAGTTAGACTAATGGTTCTGGGAATGGGAGTGGCGGTCATAGTTAAGCAGTGTGGTAATTTTGTTGAGGAATTTAAAAAAGATCGTTGTTTGACCCCAAATTTATGTTGTTCATCGATGATTAAAAGAGAAATTTTGTTTTTTAGGTTATCTTTTTTATAAATTATGGCATGGGTACTAATAATTATTGCGTTTTTAGGGATTTTTTTAAGGTCAATTTTTTTAGAACCGGTCATTAGAAAAATAGGAATATTTTTGTCTTTTAAAATATTTTGAAAATTTTGATAGTGTTGGTGGGCTAAAATTTCAGTAGGGGCGATTAAAACAGATAAAGAATTATTTAGATGAGCTAAGTAGCAAGAAAGTAGAGCGACAATGGTTTTGCCGGAGCCAACATCACCTTGAAGAAGTCGATTCATAACTTGATTAGGGTTGGTAAGATCGGAAAAAATTTCAGATAAAACTTTATTTTGAGAATCTGTTAGTTTAAAAGACAAGGATTTAATTAAATCCTTAATTTTTTTATCGATGGTTTTAGTGATTTTAATTTTTGTTTTAGGATTTTGTTTTAGCCAATCTTTTTTGGAAAGATAGGATTTAATTTGAAGAGATAAAATTTCTTCAGTGGCTAAGCGAGTTCTGGCGTGAGAAAGAAGTTGAGAATTAATTGGACAATGAACTTGAAGAAGAGCGTTTTTTAGGTCTAATAACTTAAATTTTTTAATTAAATTATCAGGTAGGGTTTCTTGAATGGGATTTAAAATATTTTTAATTTGAGTTTGAATAATTTTTCGAAACCATTTAGAAGTTAGACCGTTGGTTTCAGGATAAATGGCAACAATTTTACCAGTATTGTGAGGACCATATTCTGGGGCAATAATAGTTTTTTTGTTTTGAAAAAGAGAAACTGAACCAGCAAAACTAAGAATATCCCCTATTTTAATATTTTTAGATAAATAAGGCTGATTAAACCAAATTAGATCTATTTTTCCGGTATTATCTGAAATAATAGCTTTCTGGATATTTTTGCCGGTTTTAGTAAAAATATTTTTGAAATCTAAAACTTGACCAGTAATAGTGACATTTTCATTTTCCAAAACGGAGTTTATTTTGACAGAATGGGAAAAATCGATATAACGATTAGGAAAATGATAAAGCAAATCTTGAGGTGAATTAATGCTGAGCCGTTTGAGTTTTTCAATAATTTTGGGACCAATACCTGGAATTTGGGAAAGACTATCCATAAAAATAATGATAACAAAAATTTATTTAGTTTTCGGGTTTAATTGGGGTTAATTACTTTTAATTTTGTGCTATGATTAGTTTATGAAAATTAAGTCAAATACAATTAAAAAAACTATTTTAGTAGTGACTTTGTTGGCATTATTATTATCTAGTTTATTGGCTCCGTTAATGATTTTAATGCAATGAAGCGAAAATTATTTATTCTCTTTACAAGAATGAAAAGAAGATTCTCATTAAACGCAGAATCAAGATTAAGAATTAGGGACAATGTCAGAACTAAGATTAAAAGTAAAAGTTTTTGGTTTAATTTTTTTAGAGTGGCTTTAATTTTGTTGGCGATTGGAGTTATTGCTATTTTAATTTTATTTATTTGGTATTCGAAAGATTTACCGTCGCCAACGAAGGTTGTTAGAAGGGATGGTTATTCAAGTAAAGTTTATGATCGAAATGGTAACGCCTTATTTGATATTTATAATGATGCCAAAAGAGAACCCGTTGTAGCAGAAGATATTCCTGATTATTTAAAAAAAGCAACAGTAGCCGTGGAAGATAAAAGTTTTTACACCCATAGTGGTATTGATTTATTGACTCCATTTAGAATTATTAAAAATTTATTTTATTTTGGAAAGGTAACTGGTGGGTCGACACTGACTCAACAGCTGACAAGGAATGTTTTATTAACAACAGAGAGGTCGTTAACTAGAAAAATAAAGGAGATGATTTTGTCAATTCAAATTGACGCTAAATACAGTAAGGATGAAATTTTGTTGATGTATTTAAATGAAGCACCTTATGGTGGAAATTCTTGGGGAGTTGGACCGGCAGCTGAACAATATTTTGGTAAAAAGGTGAAAGATTTGAATTTGGCAGAATGTGCAATTTTGGCTGGTTTTCCACAATTACCAAGTGTTTATTCGCCTTATTCAAATACTCCAACGGCTTATATTGACAGAACTAAACATGTGTTAACGAGAATGGTGGAAGATGGATATATTACCAAAGAATTGGCAAATGCAACAATGGAGGAAGTTAAAAATTATAAATTTGGGAGCGAAGACTCAACAACAAAAGCAGCACATTTTGTTTTTTGGATTAAAGAATTATTGGCAGAAAAATATGGGGAAGATGTGGTTGAGGGTGGTGGGTTAAAAATTACCACAACGTTGGATTTGGAGTTACAAGAACAAGCAGAAAAAATAGTTAGTGAACAAATTGATGCATCAGAGAAATTGGGAATAACTAATGGTGCGGCTTTGGTTTTAGATCCAATTAATGGTCAGGTTTTGGCCATGGTGGGTTCTAGAAACTATTTTTCAACTGAAACGGATGGTAATTTTAATATGGTAACTCAGGCATTAAGGCAACCAGGATCATCAATTAAACCAATCACTTATTTGGCTGGACTTCAAAAAGGAATGACGGCAGCAACTATGTTTATGGATACGCCGGTTACTTTTCCTGGTGGTGCTGGACAAAAAGATTATAGCCCTGAAAATTATAATGGTAAGTTTAATGGTCCAATGTCGCTTAGAAATGCTTTAGGTAATTCAATAAACACAGTAGCAGTAAAAGTTTTGGCCAATGTTGGGGTAAAAAATATGTTAACTTTGGCTTACAATATGGGAATAACAACACTGGAGCCGACTGATGAAAATTTGTCGAGGTTTGGTTTAGCAGTGACTTTGGGGGGCGCGGAAGTAAAGATGATTGATTTGGCATCAGCATATACAGCTTTTGCTAATGGTGGAACTAGTATGCAACCAATAGGAATTTTAAAAATTGAAGATGCTAATGGTAGAGTTTTAGAGGAATATAAAGCACCTGATGGTAAAAAATCAATGACAGAACAAGAAGCTTTTATTATTTCAAATATTTTGTCTGATAATTCGGCCAGATCGATGACTTTTGGAGCGGTTAATGGGCTTCAAGTTTCTGGATATCAAGTGGCAGTTAAAACTGGAACAACTAATGATTTGCGAGATAACTGGACAATTGGTTGGACACCAAATTTATTAACGGCAGTGTGGGTAGGAAACAATGACAACTCTCCAATGGGAAAAGTTGCTTCTGGTGTTTCTGGGGCGGCTCCAATTTGGAAAAAAATAATGGTTTATGAGCTACCAAAGAGGAAAAAACAAGACTTCTCAATTCCAAGTGGAATTATTAATATTGACGTGGATACGGTATCAGGATATCCAGCACATGATGGTTTTACTTCTAAAAAAGAATATTTTATTGATGGAACCCAACAGTCAGTATCAGATCCGATTCATGTTAATTTGAAAGTTTGTAAGGATTCAACTGGATTGGCAAATTTAGAAGATGTATCAAATGGAAATTATGATACTAAAGAATATTTTTCTTTTAAAGAAGAAGACCCAATTTCAACTGATGGAACAAATCGATGGCAAATAGGAATTGATAAATGGATTGCAGAGCAACCTGATAATGATAAATATCTTCCACCGACAAGTTATTGTAGAAGTGGTGGTCAAGTTGCTTTGACAATTGATTATCCAGGTGATCAATCAACTGTGTCTAGTGATTTTAATGTTAAGGTAACTACAGCTTCAAACAAAAAGGTTACTGAGGTTAAAATGTGGATTGATGGTGTGGAGAAGAAAATTTGGACAGAAAAACCTTATGAAACATCAATCAGTGGTTTATCTAATGGTCCCCATAAAATCAAATTTAAAGCAACCGATAAAGATGGCAACACGGTAGAAAAAGAAACCAGGATTGGCGTAAATACGCCTTGGGATAAAATACCAACTCCAACGGTGGCATCAACTGGTACAACTACTTCGTCAACTGGTACAACTAATCCCTAAGGATAGGTATAATTAGAAATTAATAGATGTTTAGCAATTGATTGTGGTGTTTGCTAATACACATTGTGTGTGTATGTTTACAAAATAAAAAAGGCTTGGTTTGATTAAAATCAAATTAAATCAAAAGTTTTTAAGTGAATTAATTTGGCGGTTTTATCGTCCAAATTAAAATATGAGGCTTGAAAAGTATATCGATATTTATTGGTTTTTGAATCTTGATAAATATCGGTGACAATTAATTTCCAGAGATTTTTAGAATCGATAATTTGAGAATATTTTTCAATTAGTTTAATAGGATCTTCTTTTGTATCCAAAATAATATTGGCGTCGAGAGTAATTATTTGGGAAGTAAGTTCGATGGCGTTGTTTTGATGTTGATTGGGAATGTATTTTTCTGGTTTAGATAAATTGTCTATAATTATTTCGGCAAAATTATTATCTGTAATTTGGGTTTTTAAATTTAATTTTTCAAGATCGATTAATAATTGTGATTGGTTGTGGTTATAAATTCCCAAAGCATTTTTTTCGACAAAGCTGTCCCCTTCTTTTGAAAAGATTTTACCGATTTCAAAAAATTGTGGTTCGGGTAATTTAAAACGATTATATTGATCGAGTTGTTGGAAAAGAGATGGAATTAAAGATTGACGAAGATAAATGGCTTCGGAATTGATACTATTTTGAGTGGTTATAACAGTTTTTTTATCGATAGGGGTTGTTACTAGAGGCCAGGTTAAAACTTCGTCATAACCGAGTTGAACTAATTGATCTTTGAGATTTTCGATTAAGTAAACTTCTTTAGGAGTTATATCGATGACTTCTTTAAAAACCAAAGGTTGATTGGTGGGAATTTTTTGATAACCCCAAAAACGGATAACTTCTTCGATTAAGTCGGCTTCAATAGTGACGTCTTTGCGGAAACTGGGAGGAGTTATGATTAAATTGTTTATTTGACAGCCTAATCTTTTTAAACAGTCGAGGGAAAAATCGGCGGGAATTTTAATGCCGGAAATCAGAGATGGTTTTTTAGGATCAAATTCGATTTGAGGTAAATCCGCTTTTTTAGGATAATGATCAAAAATTTGAGAATTAATTTGACCGTCGCAATTTTCTAAAATTAAATTAGCGAGGTGTTTGAAAGCTGTTGGAATTAATTCTGGATCAAGGTCTTTTTCAAGGCGAATACTGGCTTCTGTGACAGATTTTAATTGACGACTGTTTTGACGGACAGTGGTGCGATCGTAAATGGCTAATTCGATAATAGTTTCAGTGGTTTCTAAATCAATTGCACAAGACTCCCCTCCCCAAAAACTAAGACTAAGAGTTTTGTTGGGATTGTTAATCATTAAAATTTTATTGTTTAAAATTAATTTTGAACCATCGAGGCTAATAAATTCTTTAAATTTAGAATTCATTTCCCAGATTAAATTTTCTCCTGATTTGGCTGTGTCAAAGGCATGATTTGGAATGCCATATAAAAACATAACGTAGTTAGTTAAATCAACCAAGGTATTAATAGAGTGAACACCGTGGCATTTTAAAAATGTTTGGAGCCATTGAGGAGAAGAATTATTCTTTAAATTGGAAATTTTGACAGCCATAACACGTTTAACGTTTTCGGTGGTTATTTTTATTGGTAATTGATTTTTAGACTGATTATTAACTGGTTGAGATAAATTTTGAAGTGGAAGATTATAAAAAACGGACAAATCTTTGGCGAGGCCATAATAGCCAAGACAATCTCCTCTATTAACTTTGATATCTAAATCAAAAACAATCTCACCATCAATTTCTTCAAAAAAATTAGTGAAGTGACCGATCATCGTCAGATCATCGCGAAGTTGTTGTGGCTCAACTTTTAAATCTGGTAAAAATTTTTTTAATTCAGAATAAATTAGTTTCATAATTCGTTTGGTTTGTAGGCTAAATTTCCACCCATTAATGTCCTAATGTCTTTAATATTTTTTTGAGCCATAGTCCAGCGATCGAGGCCCATGCCAAAAGCAAAACCAGACCAAACTTTAGGATCGATGCCGGCGGCTTCTAAAACTTTGGGATGAATCATGCCGCTGCCACCCATTTCGATCCAACCGGCGTATTTGCAAAGTGGACAGCCTTTACCGTGACAATTGAAACATTGCATGTCGGGACCAACACCAGGTTCGACTTCCGGGTAATATTTGCAGCGATAGCGAACAACAACGTCTGGGCCATAGAGAGTTTTAAACATTAAATCCATAGTACCGATTAAATCTTTCATAGTGATATTTTTATCGACAACGACGGCTTGATATTGATGAAAGACAAAATGATTGGAACGATTGACTTTTTCATTTCGAAAAACACTTCCTGGAAAAGCAGCACGGATAGGTAAATCTTGGCTTTTGGCTTTTAATAAATATGATTCAATGGTGGATGTTTGGGTTCGAAGTAAATATTCTGGTTCTTTGATATAAATACTGTCTTGCATATCGCGAGCGGGATGATTTTGGGGTACATTTAATCGTTCGAAATTAAATTCGTCGGTGACAATTTCGGGACTGTTGTAAACAGAAAAACCTAATTTTCGAAAAACTTCATTCAATTGGCGTTCGGTTTGGGTAATTGGATGAAGATGTCCGATTTTTGGTAAAGAAATTATTTTTGACTTAACAGAATATTCTAAACCTTTTTTTATAATGGTGGTTTTTACAACTTTTTGAGATTGAATGGCAATTAATCTTTCTAATTCGTTTTTAGTAACGTTTAATTCTTGTCCGTAGATTCGTCGTTCATCGACTGATATTTCTTTTAATTTGGTAAAAAGATCATTGAATAAGCCATTACGGCCGAACAATTCGATTCTTAAAGATTCTAACTCTTGATCTGTTTTAAGATTGATAACTTTTTCTTGGTATTGATCTCTAATTTTTTCCAAGTTTTGATTCATAGTATATTTTATCTGATTTATACAAAAAAGCTCCCTTTTGGGGAGCCTTTAATTTTTTAAAACAAGTCCCCTTATTTTTTTATAAAATCAACAATGGACTTAAATGTAGCATTATCATTAATAGCAATTTCAGATAATACTTTTCGGTTTAATTCGACATTTTTATCTTTCATCATTTTAATGAAAGCAGAATATTTAATCTCGAATGGTTTAAGAGCAGCGTTTAAGCGAGTAATCCATAGTTGACGCATATCTCGACGGCGAAGACGTCGACCGACAAAGGCGTATTGGCCAGTATGCATAACTGCTTCGTGGGCTACTTTAAATCTTTTGTGACGAGTCATCCAAAAACCCTTAGCGGCTTTTAAGACTTTTTTATGTGCAGCTCGTCGAACTGTTCCGGTTTTAACTCTCATGTTTTTTTATAGTTTACCTAATAATTTTTTAACTTTGATTGCAAGTGCGTTGGCAACTGGGTGTTTACCTTTTAATCGGCGTAATTGTTTTTTACTTTTCTTTCGACGTAAATGTCGATTAAAAGATGACATACGCAAAACTTTACCAGTTTTGGTGACTTCAAATCTGTTAGAAACAGATTTTTTGATTTTCATTTTTTTACTTTGTTTCTTCATTTTTTACTCCTCCGACCTTTTTAGAAGGTGTGAATGTAAGCATTAACCTTTTACCTATTAATTTGGCCTCACCTTCGGGAGTTCCAAAGTCTTGTAAATCGGTTTTGACTTTAGCAATTAAATTGTGGCCAAATTCCGGATGATTCATCTGGCGACCTTGGAATTTTACACTTAATTTAATCTTATTTCCACTAGTTAAAAATTTTTGGGATCTTTTAATTCTGGTTTCGTAGTCACCGGCACCAATAAAAGGGCTCATTTGAATTTCTTTTAAATCGCCGCCTTTGATACCTTTTTTTTCGGCTTGGAGCTTTTTAGATTCTTGATATTTGAATTTAGTAAAGCTAATTAATTTAATGACTGGTGGAACAGCTTTGCCGTTGATTTCGACTAAGTCTAAACCAGTTTCTTGTGCTTGTTGACGGGCTTCAGTGAGTGAAACGACGCCGATTTGTTTACCATCGTCGCTGAGAAGACGGACTGTGGGCGCATTAATGTATTGATTAATTTTATAAAATTTGCGGTTAGTGTTAGTTTTGAAACTACTCATATAATTCGTCTATTTTACCAGAAATGAAGGATGAATTCATTAGTTTATACTCCGATAAAATAAAAATAGAAAACCGGCAGAAATATTTTTGAACAAAATGTTCGCAAATACCTGCCGGGCGAGAGTAGCTTATTTAATTTTTATTTTTATTTTGTAATTTTTTATAACATTGCAACCTTGTTTAAAGTCAAAAAGAATGGCAACTAAAAAAGTTACAATGGAGATAAAAAATATCACGAGTAATATAAATATTGGAGTTTTTAATGTGAAAAAATTTAAGCCAACAAGACAGACTGATGATAATACCATTATTGCAATACTGGTATCTTTAATACTCTTTCTTGATATTTTCTTCACAGAATCACCTCCTAACATAGGAAATTTGTTGGTTATAAAAGAACTACCCTCAGGATAGGATTATAGCATGTATAGTAAATTTCTGATTTTGAAAATCAAAAAATTTACTTAATTAAAGTGATTGATTTAGAAGTGATTTGGTCTTTAATTTTTGAAACAAAATCGTTTAAGGGAATGATACCGAGATCTTGGCCGTCGCGTTGGCGGACGGAAATGGTTTGATTTTCGGCTTCACGGCCACCGACAATAATCATGTAGGGAACTTTTTCCCCTGCGGCATTTCTGATTTTATTTTGCATTGTTTCAGATTTACTATCAATTTCAACTCGAATATTATTTTCTTTTAATTCCTTTTCTATTTTTTGAGCATATTCTAGTTGCCCATCAGTGATAGGAATTATTTTGACTTGAGTTGGAGAAAGCCATGTTGGAAAAGCACCAGCGAAGTGTTCAAGCAAAAACCCAATCATTCTTTCGTGAGTACTTAACGGAGCTCGATGAATACAAAGGGGAATTTGTTTTTCGCCTTTTTCGTCGGTATATTCAAGTGAAAATCTTTCTGGAACGGCAAAATCAACTTGATTAGTGGCTAAAGTAAATTCGCGACCGATGGCAGAATAAATCTGGACATCAATTTTTGGACCATAAAAAGCGGCTTCATCTGCAACTTCGACGAAGTTTATATTGCCGTTTTTAAGGCAATTTCGAACCATATCTTCAGTTTTAATCCAAAGTTGTTCGTTATCAATATATTTTTTACCTAAACCTTCTTTTGAATGAGTACTTAAACGCATTACATATTTTTCAATTCCAAAGACTTGAAAATAATAAAGATACATTTTAATAACATCCATAAAGGTTTTTTCAAATTGTCCTTCAGTACAATAAATGTGAGCGTCGTTCATTTGCATGGATCTGACACGCATAAGACCAATAAGTTCGCCGCTTTTTTCATAACGATAACAAGTGCCATATTCTGCTAATTTTATGGGTAAATCTCGATAACTATGTGGTTTATTGCCATAAATTTTATGATGAAAAGGACAATTCATGGGTTTTAAATAGTATTTATCACCATCAATTTCCATGGGAGGATACATGGATTCAGCATAATAAGGCAGATGTCCACTTTTTAAAAATAAAGATTCTTTGGTAATGTGTGGAGTTTTAACTCGTGAATAACCATCTTTGTCTTCAGTTTCTTTGGCTAATTTTTCCAACTCTTCAATAATAATGCCACCATTTGGGAGCCAAAGAGGTAATCCTTGACCAATTTCGTCATCATAAAAATAAATTTCAAGTTCTTTACCTAATTTTCGATGGTCGCGTTTTTTGGCTTCTTCAATATTATTCAAATATTTTTCCAATTCCTCTTTTGATTCAAAAGCGGTGCCGTAAATGCGAGTTAACATTTTATTTTTTTCATCACCGTGCCAATAAGCGCCAGCGATGGATAAAAGTTTGAAAGCTTTAATTTGTTTGGTGTAGCGGACGTGAGGGCCAGCACAAAGATCGGTGAATTCATCGCCGGTTTTGTAAATGGTGATTGCCTCTCCCCTGTCTTTAATGGAATTTAACCATTCCATTTTGTAAGGATTATCGGAGAATAATTTTTTAGCGTCTTCTAGACTGATTTCTTCCTTAATTATGGGTAAATTTTCTTTTATAATTTTGGCCATTTCGGCTTCAATTTGAGGAAAATCGTTTTCGCTGACCTTGAAGTCCCCTATTGGTTCGAAGTCGAGATAAAAACCATCGTCAGTGGCTGGTCCCATGGCCATTAAAAATTTATTAGGAAAAAGTCGTTGCATGGCTTGGGTTAAGACATGTTCGGCTGAATGACGGATATTTTGAAGTTCTGAATTTTGATTATTTTGTTGTGACATATGTGTGAATAAACTATTTTAACAAGAAAGTAGAGAGCCCAATCAAAGCAAAAGAAACTATGCCCTGTTGGGCGATGTAGTTTTGTTAGCACTGTAAACAAATTTTTTCATTTCTGATGGGTATTTTATATTAAAAAATGATTTTATTCCAGCCGTTTTGGGAAACGATGTAATGATTGAGTAGTTTAATACCAATGAGATCGCCGGCTAATTTTATTCTTTTTGTGAAGAATAAATCATCTTTTGATGGTTCTAAATTTCCAGATGGATGATTGTGAACTAAAATGATTGAAGTTATAGGTAAATTTTTGATTAAGCTAAAAATATCTCGAGGCAAAAGATTGGCTTTATTGAGTGAACCAACGGCGATTAATTCTTTTTGAAGAAGTTCACCTCGGCCATTTAGATAAAAACATAAAACGGATTCTTTTTCTTGGTTAATAATTTCATATGATAGAGCAAAAATTTGTTTATCGGAATTTAGAATGACAATGTTTTGATTGAATAGTCTTTTACCTATTTCTAGGGTGGCTAAAATTTGAGCGGTTTTGCTTTGGCCAATTTTTAATTTTAATAGTTCATCTTTAGGATTATTATTTTTTTGAATTAAAGTAGAAATTTTGGCAGTTATTTGGGATAGTGGTAAGAGTTTATTGCCAGTGATTAGGATGACGGCCAATAATTCTTCAAAATTTAAAACTTCGGGACCGTATTTTATCAATCTTTCTCTAGGACGAAGATTTACTGGTAGTGATTTTATTCTTCTCATTAATAAATTGTACTAAAAATCACAGTAGTTTTCTTATTTGATCAATTATACTTTTGATCGGTGTTTTTGAACTGTCAATTAATAGATCGGTTTTAATTATTTTGGGATGGAAATCTTTATTTTTGGATAAAATAATAAATTTTGTCCTAGAAAGGTGTCTGTGTTTTTGGCGAAGTCTTAAAAAAATTTCGGTTTCTATTAAATTTTGATCGTTATCTAAAACTGCTAAATCGAATGTATTTAAATTTAGGAGCATAATTGCGAGTGATAAATCGGCAATAGGAGTGACTTCAATGTTTTCAGACTGAAGCATTTCATGGTATAATTGCCTGATTTTATTATTAGTGATAATGAGGATTGTTTTCTTCATTTGTTATATAAAAATCTAATCATGTTAGAGTTTTAATGTCAACAAGTAAAATGTTAAAAATTGGCCAAAAAATTAAGGCAGCTCGTAAGATTAAAAGGATTACTCAAGATGAATTGGCTAAGGTTATTGGGGTTAGTGATAAATCAATTTCGGCTTATGAATCTGATAGAGCTAACCCACCTTTGAGTGTGGTGGAAAAAATTTCTAAAGCAACTAATCAGTCATTAAATTTTTTCTTAGAGGAAACTATTGAAACTTCAATTTTATCTAAATTAACGGAAGTTGAAAATCAATTTAAAGAAATTAAAAGATTACTTAAGAGAAGGAAGCTTGTTTAAATTTTGTGAGTCTAAGAGGACTCGAACCTCTGACCTCTTCAATGTCAATGAAGCGCTCTAACCAACTGAGCTATAGACTCTCGGATAGACGGATTATAACCTAAAAATTGATTGAAAAAAAGATTTAGTTTGCGGATCGGGAAGCACTGTGCTCATTACTCATTAAATATTGTTCGCCACCGTTTTTGCTTTTGGCTTTATTCCAAAAAGCATTTTTCTTGTTTTTTTTGTGATTGAAACTTTCAAGCCAAACGCTAGCTTCGGTAATATTTTGACGGAAATTTATGACAATCATTTTGATTCTTTGGAAAAAATTTAGTTGGTATTCACTAAAATCAGCTATATTCTGTTCGGTTGATTGAGTTATTTCCTGATTAAGATTTTCAGTAGTTTTGATTAGATTTTTAATTTCAAGACGAAGTTCATTAATAGCTTTTTCAACTTCTTGAGAATGTTGATTGACAAAAATAGCCTGTTCTTTGGTGGCTGATTTAGTTAAAAACTCTCGATTCCAGCTAATATTAGTAGTGGTTTCCTTTTTATTTACTTCGATACTTTGGCCTGGAAAAAGAGTTCCAAAAAGTTTTGTTTCACTTTTTTTTACAGAAGAATCAGAAAAATCTTTTAAGACTTCGTTGTTATTTTTGTTAAAATTTTTTTTTGGATCTTGTTTTGATCCGTAACTACCTGCCATAGTGGCCTATTATAACAATTTTTTCAAGAAATCGAAGACCTTTTGTTGAGTCAAAATATAATAAATAAAGTTTACATTTTGACCAAGAGATGGATTAGAACCGGCAACGTCGGTAACTTCTTTTTCAGAAACCTCGATCTTTTGTTCTTTAGCGATTTGACTAATGGCTAAATTAAGAGTCCATTCTTTAGTAATTTGAGCTTTTAAATCTTCTTTATATTTTTCGAGAGTTATACCTTTGTTTTTAAGATAATCAGCAACACTGATTCCAGCCTGTCGAGATTGATCGATTAATTGAGATAATTGGTTTTGAATATCAGATTCAATTAATATTTCTGGTAGATCGACTTGGCCGTTTTTAACTAAAGCATCAATAATTTTTTCAATTTTTTGATTTTCTTCGGTGATGGTTTTGTCAGAATTTACTTTTTTAACTTCAGTTAAATATTTTTCATTGAGTTTTATTTCTGGTAGTTCGCAGCTGGTGATTTCCAATTGCCAATCATGGTCAAAATCGACATCTTTATTTATAAATTTGACTTGAGGTTGAATAATTGGTTTTAAGTTATATTCTTTAATTTTTTCGCCATAAGCATGGGAAATTATGTGAGAAGCAACTTCTTCAAATAATTTTTCTTCGGAAATATTTTGTTGAACGACATCTAGAGGAGCTTTACCTTTTCTAAAACCCTTGGTTTCAAAATTAGCTTGAAATTGTTTTAAATGCTCTTGATGTTCTTTTTTAATATCGGCGACTTTAACATCGATATTTAAAGTAAAAACTTTATTATTTTGTTTTTTTATATCAGTGGAGTTTGTTTTCATAAGTGCCACCATGATAACATAAGAATAGTGATTGAGAAACCATTATTTAGTTTCAAACGGTTATTATTACTGCCTGTTTTTCTTGTATTAACATTGGCGGTGGGTTTTAGTGAATTAATTTATTTATCAAAAACAAATCAAAATAATGTGGTGTTGGGATTTAGTAATGAAAATGTAGTGATTGAATCGGCCGAGGAAGATATTAAGAATATTTCTGTGGATGCAACTGTGAGCGGGGCTGATGCAAGACCAATGTTAATTAAGAAATATTTGGAAAAATATAATTCACCTATGGCACCATATTCTGATTTGATTTTTCAAATATCAGAGGACTATGGTTTTGAATATTATTGGATTGTAGCAATTGCCCAACAGGAATCTAATTTATGTAAAAAGGCACCGGAAGGTTCACATAATTGTTGGGGATATGGAATTCATAAAAATGGAACACTTAAATTTGATAATTACGAGATAGCTATAAAGAGTTATGCAGAATACCTAAAAAGAGAATATTTTGATAAAGGATTAAATACTCCAGAGTTAATTATGAAAAAATATTGTCCAAGTTCAAATGGTTCCTGGGCAAATGGCGTGAATCAGTTTATCGAAGAACTTAAGAGCGGAAATTTTTAGTGTGTAATCAATATATAGAAATAATTTGACTTATTTGTGGTATTTGATATACTTTGAACTAGATCCTGGGGTGGCTCCTCTAAAAAGCATGCTCCGGGATTTTTTTTGATCTATTTATGTTAAAATCTGGCTTATGGGAGTTATATCAACGTCACAATTTAAAAAAGGTATTTATATTCTTTTTCAAGATGAACCACATATGGTTGTCGATATTGCCTTTGTTAGTCCGGGAAAGGGATCGGCTTTTTATAGAACCAAGTTAAAAAATCTTTACACTGGAAGAATTGTAGAATATACCTATAAATCGGGAGAAAAAGTGGAAGAAGTAATAGTGGAAACACATGAGGCAGAATATTCTTATTTTGATGGATCTAATTATGTTTTTATCGAGCCAAGAAGTTTTGAACAGTATACAGTACCGGTGGAAATAGTTGGTGACGATAAAGTTTATTTAAAAGAAGGACTTTTATATCGAATTAAATTTTACAATGATAATCCGGTTGGCATTAGTTTGCCAAAAACAATTGCTTTCACGGTAACAGAAGCTGAAAGTTCAGTTAAGGGCGATACGGTAACCAATGCTACAAAACAGGCAGTTTTAGACACTGGAATGACCGTTCAGGTGCCTTTGTTTATAAAAGTTGGTGAAGAAATTTTGGTAAATACTGAAACTGGAGCCTATTTGTCACGAAAGAATTAATTTTTGGTAAAATACAGGGTAATTATTTGTCCTCATAGCTCAGTTGGATAGAGCGCTTCCCTTCTAAGGAAGAGGTCGCAGGTTCGATCCCTGCTGAGGATACACATTTGCGCCCATAGCTCAATGGATAGAGTAATAGTCTTCGGAACTATTGATGGGGGTTCGATTCCCTCTGGGCGTACTAAATGGAAAGAATTCATTTTAATACTTTAATTTCAGACGAGTCTTTTAAAAGACTAAAAAGTAAAGGTGCTAAATTTAGAGTGGAAAGATTGGATGATGATAGTTTTGAGAATGAATTATTTAAAAAAGTTAAAAAGAATGGAAGTAGTTTCTTAGTTGCAAGAAATAGAGAAGAATTTTTAACAGAATATGGTAATTTATTACTTCTTGTAAAAGAGATAGGAGAGTTTAAAAAAATAACAGATGAAGAACTGGAGGAAATTAAAAGAATAAATCTTGAAGAGAAAGGTAGTTTTAGTGAGAGAATTTTTTTACGCTGGGCAACTGATACTGATGAAAGTATAAATAATGAGAAAAAAAGTGATCAATCTAAAAAATAATTTAATTGTTGGTTAATTGAGTATTTTGTGTTCACTTTGGTATAAAAATGATACAATATCACAGCCTTTTGGGTCTGTAGCTCAGTCGGTAGAGCGGTCGCCTCTTAAGCGATTGGTCGCGGGTTCGAATCCCGCCGGACCCACATTAATTAAAAATTTGCCGCAGTGTTGAAATTGGTATACAAGCACGGCTTAGGACCGTGTGGGGAAACCCATGGAGGTTCAACTCCTCTCTGCGGCACTTAGAAAATAGATTGTTGGTATTAGATAGTAGATTGAGTAAAAAATTAAAATTAAAAATATTTTTTTGTTTCGGCACTTAAATTAGATCTTGGGTTGTAAATGATAGATCGTAGATTGAGAAAAATTAAGAATTATTTTTTTCAATGGCATGAATTACAAAGGCTTTGAAAGAATTTATAATTCTTTGGATAAAATTGTCTTTTGGATGATAAATAATTGATTCTTTGGAAAATTTTTGGATTTGAAAATTATCTAAATCACCCCAAGAGAGATAAGTTTCACCTTGATAATCCGCGAGGGCGTTGACGATAAATTTAAATTTAAAAATTTTATATTGACCGGGATAGGTGAGATTATTGTCACTACAAATTTCAGAAGTGTTTATATTTGGACTGGATTTTGAAATTAGACAAAATCTTTTTTCACCCCAAATTGATTGACCAGTATTTTTTAAAACGATTTCGCTCTCGTATGTCTTTTTTTCAATAATTAAGAAAGGGAGATTTATTTTTTCAAACTGATAACTGAGTATTTGTTTTGGTTCATTTTGTTTTTTTGGTAAATCAACTAATTGTTGATACTCAGAATAAAGATTGCCATTTTCATTGAGCCAAGAAAAATGATCAAATGGTTCTTGAGAATAATTGTAAATAAAAGGCGTGATGGCTTTTATTCGAGAATCTTGAGTCCAAACTTTAGTTAAAGCTTCGATTAAAAAATCAGAAGTGGTTTTAGAGGTGTAAAAATTATTTTGCTTTTCGAGTCCTTCGCGATGGGGCCAGCCGGTTTCAGTGATAAATACTGGTAAATCTTTATCAATACCAAGTTTTTTTAATAAATCTAATTCCCATTGATAACCACGAATACTGTGTTGGCCAATATCATTTGGAGTACCAACAAAACCATTATTAGGGTAGGAGTGGGAGGCTAATCCATCGATGTTGTCAAAATAATTTGGATTAAGAGAAACAATTTCTTTATAAACATTTTCAGCAGATTGGTGTGTTGGTAATTCTTCGGGGGCAACTAGATCTAAGCCACAAGAAAGAATAAAGAAATTAGGATTGGTTTCTTTAAATTTTTTAATAGAATAGGAGCTTTTATTTACAAAATCTTTTATATTAACCTTCCCTCCCCATTCAGAACCATGATTTATCTCGTTAAATAAAATAACATGTTGTTCTTGAGTAGGCCAATTTAAAGAATTTAAAAAAGAAACGATGTGGTCGATGTCGGAATAATCAGGAATTTTCCAATTTTCACCTTCACCAATGGTGGCGATTCTAATAATAGGAATTATATGGTATTTTCGGCAATTATCAAAAAAATTTTGCCAGGTATTTTTTTCTAAATTATTGGTTTGGATAACGACAGTAACCCAACCCCAATCACCGTTTTGAGAATTAATAATTTTGGCGGCAGAATGGATATCTTCTGTTTGAGAGAGATGAAGACCAAAGGTATTGTCAGATGCTAAAATAGGGCTACTAAAAAAAAGACTAAAAATTAGTAAAAATATAAAAAACATAAGTTTATAGATCTTATTCTAACAAATGACAAAGGAAGAAATTATTAAAATGCAGATTTCTCGAATAGAAAAAGAAATCCATGATTTGCCGTACCATAAAGGGACGGAACATCATCATGGAATAATGAAAGCTAGACTGGCTAAGCTTAATGATGAATTAAATGGTGGAGCGATGAAAGGAGGAGGTGGCGGTGGGGTTGGTTATGCAATTAAACATTCTGGTGATGCTTCAGTAGTTTTGGTAGGATTGCCAAGTGTAGGTAAGTCAACGTTATTAAATGCAGTGACAAATGCAGAATCGAGAGTGGGAAATTACGATTTTACAACTTTGGGAGTGGTACCGGGAATGATGGAATATAAGGGAGTTAAGATTCAAATCTTAGACTTGCCAGGAATTATTGAAGGAGCGTCTAAAAATAAAGGTTTTGGAAAAAAGGTTTTATCAGTAATAAGGGCTAGTGATTTAGTAGTTTTAATGACTGATATTAAAAGAATTGAATGGTTAAAACAAGTGGAAGATGAACTTTATCGTTCAGGAATGAGGTTAAATACTAAACCAGCTAAAATCTCAATTCACAGGACCCATAAGGGGGCAATTCAAGTGATTGATCCGTATAAATCTTTTGAAAAAGAAACAGTTGTGGAAATTGCTAAAGAAATGGGGTATGGAAATGCAATTATTCAAATAGGAGAAAAAATTGAGGGAATTGATAAGCTGGTTGATGCGATGTCAAAATCAATAAAATACATGCCGTCAGTGGAAGTAATTACAAAAATTGATTTGGCAAAAAATTTTGATTCTAGAATTGTGGGTAAAAAAAATAATTTAGTGTTGATGTGTGCTGATAAAGGGATTGGAATGGATGATTTTAAAGAAAAGCTATGGAAAGGACTAGGACTAGTAAGGGTTTATTTAAAAAGGGAAAGATCGGCAGAAGCAGATTATGGTCAACCTTTGATTTTAAAGAATACCTGTACGCTGGATGATGTTTTAAAAAGAATTTCCAATCAGATGAGAGATGATGTCAACAAAGCCTATATTTGGGGTAAAAATGCAAGGTTTCCAGGACAGGAGGTATCTTTTAGTTTTTCAGTTTTTGATGAAATGGAAGTATATTTTGGAAGATAAATTATTTACCTTTGAAGGTTAACGTAAATTTTTTTTCTTGACTGCCTTTTTCTATGATAGTTTTCTTTATTTTTAATTTTTCTCCTGGTTGTATTTCATGAATCTTTGGTTTTGACTGAGAATCGTGTTTTATTTTAAAAATACCTCCCTCTTCTTTACCTTCTATATGAACTGTAATATCTTTAATTCTTTTATCTAAAGATTCACCGGCTGGTATTTTTTTTACTTCAACTGGTTTATCGGGGTAGTTAATATACATTTCTATTGGTGGCATAAGTTTAATTATTTTAAAATGATAATAATTAACCATGTTTCTTGTCTAGATTAAAAACATGGAAAAATGTAGTTGTATGTTAGTTCAATAGAATAGATTTGTAAACCAGGATATTTAGACCAAATCTCGGATTTGTTGGGAACGAGATTTTAAAATTTCTTTGGAAATTTTAGGATTGGTGTCGTGAATGATTTTGGCTTTGGTGTTGGGGCGAGAAGAATATTTAAAGGTATGAATTTTTGAGAAGCCAATTTTTTGGCATAATTTTAGAGTTTCTTGAAAATCTTTTTCGGTTTCAGTAGGAAAACCGACAATAATGTCGGTGCCTAATTTTAGATCTTTGGTCATAGATCGTAGGTCGTAGATTTTTTTAATGATATCTTTTTTTGTATAGGGGCGGTTCATGAGTTTGAGAATTTTATTAGAACCAGATTGAATGGGAATGTGGAGAAAATTAGAAATTCTATTGGGATATTTCTTTAAAAGTTCGATGAATTTATCATCAATACAATTTAAAGGAATAGAACCAAAACTAATTAATTTTATATCAGTTTGTTCTAGAATGTTTTTAATTAGATCAGAAAAGTCATATTCATATTGATCTATATTAACTCCAGTGATGATACTTTCTTGGTATCCATCTTGAATTGCTTTTTGGACAGTTTCAACTGCTTTTTCGATTTCTAAAGACCATAATTTGGTGCGCCTGAAAGGAACGATACAATAGGAACAAAATTGAGTGCAGCCAGATTGTATTTTTAATAGAAAGCGGTTAGTGTGACTAAATTTGTCTTTTATTTGTGGAGTGTAAGAGGAATTTAAATCTTTTAACAATTCTTCTTTTTGATTATTTTGATAAATAAAAACATTGGGAATATTTTTTATTTTTTCAAGATTAGCGCAACCAGTGACAAAAATTTTGGCTTGTGGATATTCTTGTTGAAGAGAACGAACTTTACCAAGTGACTCTAAATCTCCTTTTTTAGTGATGGAACAAGTGTTGATAATAATTAAGTCTGGATTAAAAGTAGTAGGTAAATAATTTTGATTGATTAAAATTTGAGACCATTGATTGGTTTCGGCCGAATTGACACGACAGCCAAAATTGACAGCAAGAAAAGTTTTTTTGGCAGAATTCATGAAAAGTATTATAACAAAATAAAAAAAAAGACCCTTGTTTTCTGTTTTAACAGAAAATTTGGGTCTTTGGTTTTTGGTTAGATTTTTTAGATTTCCAGCACGGTTGCCAGAATTAATTGATCTAATCAGTTTTTTCGAACAAATTTGAAGGGTTGGCAAGATCCTGACGAATCCATCCAGTTTGCTCATTGGCAAGTTGGATTTTCCACCAGGTATATGCTCCAATAAATTTGGGTCCATCAATTATTTTGACGAGCCAATAACTATTGGAAGTAATTTTAATAATTTTGTAGTTCATTCCAGCATCTTCGCGGATTTCAGTATTTAAATCTAAAGTTACTAAGTTACCAACTCCCCAATTGTTTATTGGATAAGTTGAAGTGATAGAGTTAGACAGAGTCCAATTGACAATTTCACTAGTGACTTTGGTTGGGGTTTCTGCTGTAGTAAATACAGATCCTTTTGCAACATCATCTATTGTAAATGTTGCAGTGGTAGTTCCGAATGTTAGTGTGTAAATTTTATAGCCCTTAACGTTGTAGGAATAATCATGATTTATATTTTGACTATTTCCTTTTGGTAGGACAACTGAAGTTCCGTCACCCCAGTCTAATTTTGTTTTTTGGTAACAACTAGCACTGATTGTTAATTTATTAAAATTAACAACAGTGGCTTCAATTTTATTGGAAGTCTGTTGTTCTTTTGTGACGATTACTTTAGTTTGAGCAACTTGTTTGTTAGCCATATACATAGTAACAATGTAGTTGTCGGACGTTGGATAAAAATGGCGGACTTGGCCTTTTCCATTTTGTAGACTTATACCAGTGCTATCGCCAAACTCAATCCAAGAAACGTAACCTTCGCTGTCGCTTTTTACAGTAACATTAAAAACTACGCAACCTTGATCATTAGACTTAACCGAAATACTATTAGAATTTGTGGAACTGTTTGTAGCAGATGCTGTTGTACAGAATACTAGGACTAATACCAAGCAAAACAATAAACTACCCAAAGTTTTTCTCATTAAAAAAACACCCTTTCAAAATTTTTTAAAACAGTAACTTGCTAACAGTTAAACTTACAAAAGCCTCCCTTCATTTTTTTCAAAGAACTACACGCGATGTGTAAATTTGTTCAAAAAAGAACTGCGGGGATTATATCAAATATTATAGGTTTTTACAAATTATTTTCGTGGGTGTTTAGATACAAATTCTTTTATGTAATCAATTATATCAACGGTTGTTTCCCACCCAAGTTCTTCACGGGCTTTATTAGGTGCTTCACCGGATTCGGATCGACCGGGGTAACCATCGATATATTTGATTGGTCCACCAAAAGCTTCGGCAATTTCAACGATCGAATATCCTTTTGTATTTCCTAAAGTATAACCATCGCCTTGGCCTTTTTCGGCGGTTAAAATAATTCCTTTGGCTAGATCTCCGACATAAGTAAAATTTCTTTTTTGGGTGCCTGGTTTGACGACAGTAAACTCTTCTTCGTTAAGATAAATTTGTTCGAATTTGGCAATTAGGGTTGCATAAGTTCCAATACCTTTTTCTCTTGGTCCAAAAGCATTGTAAAAATAGCAAATAGCATAGGGTAAATTATACCAACGACCATAATCGTTAATGAGATCGACATTAGTGGCTTTGGTGAAAGAGTAGGGATTTTGATGACGCCCATCCCCTTCAATAGCAAATTTAGTGCTGGAAGCAGCATAGACTAGTTTTCCGACTTTGCGTTTTCGACAAAACTCAACAACAGCGAAAGTTCCGATAATATTCATGTCATAAACTTTTTCTGGTTCGTCAAAAGATGGAGCAATCCGAGCATATTCTCCTAAATGAAACACTGTATCTGGAGTTTCGGGAATCAATTTATCAATATCTTTAGTGTGACCTTCGCGATATTCAGCTCCAATAATGTGATTTTCTTTACTGCCATTAAAATAATTATCTAAAGAAATTATTTTATCTTCGGGATTTTTTTGAATGAGTTGTTCGATAATATGAGAACCGACGTGACCGGCGCCACCAGTAACTAAAATTGTTCTAGACATAAAAAAAGTATAGCATGGGATGGTCCATTTGATTTTGAAAAATATTTTGATATTATAGGACTGTTATGAAGGAAAATTTGTTTTCAACAGAAAATTTGTCAGCAAAAGATAGAGTTAATTTGGCGATTGACCAAATCAATGGCTTGACCCGAGAAATTGCTGATCAGATGGGTGATCAATGGGAGAGAGATAGATTTGGAAAGTATAAATCGGAACATATGGTTAATATGGCCGATAGTTCAGAAGAAATAATAAAAAATTATGAATTGGATACAGATGAAGAATTGGTGCAATATCTTCATCTGTTTAAATTTATTTGTCAAAGTCATGATTTGGGTAGACATTTTCATGATGATGATAGGTATATTGATGATAATGGAAAGTTTTTAGATCATGGTGAAATTAGTGTTCGTTTATTAAAAGAAAAAGGGGTTATGGAAAATTTTTCTGATGATGAGCAAATAGTGATTAAATATGCGATAAGAAATCATAGTTTAAAAGATATGGCTGAGCCGATTAATGAGGCAGAAAGAAAAGCACAGGTTTTTTGTTTAGTTTTTAGAGATATAGATAAATTAGAAGTTTTAAATAAAATAGATTTTGTGAAAGCAACGGAAATTTATCGTTTATTGGGAATACATTTTGATTTGGATGAATATAAAAATGAATGGAAAACTACAGATAAAAAAGAAGAATATGTGGAATTAATACAGAAACTTTTAGACGAAAAAGAAGTGGAAGTTAATAATGGATTGGGAGGAAAAATCAAAGAAGTTGTCGATGGCCCAATACAAGAAAATATTGGTGAGATAAATATTATTGAATGTTTTGAGTCTGGAAAATCAATGTCAATGATTGTTTATAGAGAAACTAAATCGTATGCAAATTATCTGTTATTTTTACTTTCATATTTGAATAATATTCAATATGATCGAACCGTAGCCGAGGTAGATCAAAAAGAAATACAAGAAAAAATGAGTTTCTTAAAAAACAGAACTACCGAAGAACAATATAATAGAATCAGGGCTGTTTTTAACAATAAGTATAAATACGAAATAATTTAACCGAGCCAATCTTTTTTAAGTTTTTCAAATGTGCCATTTTTTAAACCATCGCGAATTAATTGAGTAGTATGAGTCATAAAATAAATATTGTGTAGAGTCATTAGTCGATAACCGAGTAATTCTTGAGTTTTAAAAAGATGGTGGATGTAGGCTTTGTCATATTTTTGACAGGTTGGACACTGGCAGTCTTTATCGAGTTGAGTTTGATCAAGTTTATATTGTGAACGCATAATTTGGTCTTTAAATTTGTTTTTGGTGTCATGCTTAGTATTGCCAGTGCGATGTAAAAATTGACCACCACGAGCCATTCGAGTAGGAAGGGTGCAATCCATTGAGGTAATCCCCTGCCCAAAAAAATCGAATAAATCATCAACTTCACCAACACCAAGTAAATGAATTGGTTTACCGGTTTTTAAAATGGTGGGTAAAACCCAACTGACAGCTTGGCGCATTTTGTTTTTGGGTTCACCGACAGAAACACCACCAATGGCAATACCGTCAAAATCTTGAGAACAGATAAATTCTGCCGATTGTTGGCGTAAATCTTTATAGTAACTGCCTTGAACAACGCCGTATAATTTTATATCTTGGTTAAATTTTTTATTTAATTTTTTATGTTCAATTAAAGATCTAACAGCCCAACGATGAGTGCGATCGAGAGCTTTTTTGGCGTAATCTTTGGTGGCTGGATATGGAGTGCATTCATCAAAGGCGATAATATTGTCAGCGGCTAAATTATGTTGAATTTGGATTGATTTTTCGGGAGTGAAAATATGAAGAGAACCATCAAGATGAGAGCGAAATTCAACTCCATCTTCATTTATTTTGACTAAAGCGCCGGCACCGTTGTGATCTTTGCCGAGAGAAAAAACTTGGAAACCACCAGAGTCGGTGATTAATTGGCCATTCCATCGGGTAAATTTATGAAGTCCACCGAATTTTTTAATGGCTTTATCACCAGGGCGAAGATAAAGATGATAGGTGTTGCAAAAAAATATTTCAACACCGATGGCTTTTAATTCTTCGGGTGTTAATGATTTGACCGTAGCCTGAGTGCCAACTGGAATAAAGGTAGGCTGATTAAGCATAAATTAGATTATAACATTGGATTTTTTTTGCTATAATACTGATTACATTTAGCCGCTGTGGTGAAATTGGTATACACGCAAGACTTAAAATCTTGTGCTCTTAAAAAGCGTGTGGGTTCGACCCCCGCCAGCGGCACCGACGGGGATTGGCGCAATTGGCTAGCGTGCATGGTTTGGGACCATGAGGTTGCAGGTTCGAATCCTGTATCCCCGACTTAGTATTTATTTAATATATTTTGAGATTTCGTTTTTCCAGAGTAAATAGCCTTGTCCGTTTAAATGAATTCCGTCTAATGTATATTTTTCACTTAATTGACCAGATGAATTTAAAAAGGCTGAATAAAGATCGATATAAAAAATATTGGAATTATCGGCAAAATTCTTTAAATTATTATTGAAATCGGAAATATTTTGGTTATTTATTTCACGCTTGGTTTTATCTATTTCAAAATTTAATGGCAGAATGCTTTCGATATAAATTTTAGTTTTAGGAGAATCGGCTCTAATGGTGGTAATAATTTTTTTGTAATTATCTAGAATTTTATTTGTTTCAATATTGTTGAGTAAATCGTTTATTCCGATCATGATAAATATTTTTTGGGGTTTGGATTGAGTTATTAGATTAAGTCGACTGAAGACTCCTTCAGTGGTGTCACCACTTATTCCTCTATTTTTTATTTTTTGGTTTGATAACAATTCGTTCCATTCACAACCATCTGTAAGACTGTCGCCTAGAAAATAAATAGAATTTGTGGATTGAGGAAGTTTGTCAAAAAGAGTTTGTTTTTCTGTGTAGTAGGACGAAACAGTGGTCGGTCTAAAGTAAGAAATTAAATTAGATTTTGAGTAGAGAAAGATAAAAAAAACGAGAAGACAAATATTGATTATGGTAAGAATTTTATTAAGCATAATCTAATCTATATTCCAAAAAGTAAATTTACTAACAGTATCAACTCCATAAAATTTAAGGTTCAAAAAATCATTAAGATCACTAATAAAAATACCCATTCCAAAAAAACTGATTAAAAAAAATAATTTGGAATATTTTCGATGTAAAACAAATCCAATAATCATTATTATTAATCCATATATCCAATGATGTGGGCTGTTAGACATGCCGCCGATTAAATGGCCGGTTCTTCCAGAAAGATAGCCAATAAATATAAAAATTAGACTAAAAATGAAATTTTTCGTCATAATTCATTTTACTCCACATAATTAATAAAAGATTGAAGGTACCTTTAATATGGTGTAAAATTGAGTACAAATGCGGGTATAGTTTAGTGGTAGAACAAGAGATTTCCAATCTCTTGGCGGGGGTCCGATTCCCCCTACCCGCTCAATAGAGATGATAAAAACTATTAAAACGATAAAAGAGGCTCAAAAATTAGTAAAAGATTTTTCTAAGAGAAATAATTGGAAAGATACGCCAAATATTGATAAATTTGATCATTTACATGAAGAATTAATTGAGATGTCACAACATCTTCGTTATAAAAATAAAGAGGAAAGAATTGAATTTGTTAATAAAAATAAAATGATTTTTAAAGATGGAATTGGTGATTTGTTTTTTGGAACTTGTCGTTTAGCCAATCAATTGGAAGTGGATATTGAAGAAGCTTTTGAAATGGTGAGTAAAGAAATTTTGACAAAATATAATCACAAAAAACCGGAAAATAATTTGGTTAAAAAAAATAAAAATAAATAAATAATGGAAGAATATGATATTACGACTCATGTAGTTGCAGTTACAGGAATAGTTAAAAAGGATGATAAATATTTATTAGCGAGAAGAAGTTTTAATGATCCACAAGCTGGAGGTCAATGGAGTTTTCCTGGTGGAAAATTAGATGATGAAGTTGGAAAAGATATTATTGAAAATGCCTTAAAAAGGGAAATAATGGAAGAAGTTGGATTAGAAATAGAAGATTATGTTGAATTTATTTATAATGATGGTTTTGTTCGAGTGAGTGGTCACCATGTAATTATGATGACTTTTTTGTGTTATTACAAATCAGGTGAAGGACAACCTTTGGAAGACCAGGAGGAGATTAGATGGTTAACTTTAGATGAAATGGTAAAAATGAAAGATGAATTACCTGGTTATACTTGGCAAAGAATAGAAGCTTTAATTGAACACGATAAAAAGAGTAATTAATTATTTAATTGGGTTTTTTAATAAATCAGTGATTTGATTGATAATAGTTTGGGCGGTGCGAGTGAGAGAGTTGGTGTTTTCTTCAATATGATTGATAATAATAAAATCGGATTTCTTTGGAGCTTTTTTTAATTCCCAACCAGTCTTGTTAAGACGAGATTCTAAATCATTATCACTTCTTTTTTCAATTAACCATTTTTTGTAATCGGAAAAATTCATATCTGGAATAACAAAAATTTTTAAAATAAAAATATTAGGATAATTAGTGGAAATATATTTTTCGGCTTTTGACCAACCACTCATTTCGAGTTGAGAATAAATGATTGGACTGGGATGATTAATAGAATTTTCTAAACTTTTTTTGGGAAGACCGTAATAAGTTTTTCCTCTTTGATAATATTCAAGAAATTCACCATTTTTAAGCGATTGTCTAAAAATTTTATGGTTTTCAAAAAAATAATAATCTTGACCGTGAACTTCGCCTTCACGAGGTGGACGAGAGGTGGCGGTGACTGCTTTAGAAAACAAATTTGGAGCTAGTTTTTCCATTTCTTGATGAATAGCATCTTTACCGCCGGCGGTGACACCATTAAGTAAAAGTAGAATTTTATCGTATTTTTGGATAAATTTTGGATGTTTGGTTTTAGTTGATGACCAAAGACCGTATTTTTGGGGATGAGGTAAAAATTTTTGATAATCAGAAATAATATTTTTTAAGTGATGGGGTAATAATTTTGGATTTAATTTTGATAATTTTTCAATTATTTCTTTACCTGATTCGATGTCTTTTTTGGAAATATTAGATTTCATTTATTTTTTTATTTAAAACAATATCATTGTCGCCAAAAATAAATTCGGCTTGGATTTTTTTACCGGATAAAATTGAAGGTAACCAAAAGGGATCGTCGGGCCACATAGAGTCAAAGGGAAGATTGTTGGTTTCAAACCATTGGGGTTTCATTTCTTCTGACTCAGATGGCTCCCCTTCCCAATCGTTGGTGATAAAAACTAAAACTTGCTGATTCCATTCTGATTTATTTTGGAAATAAAAATCCAGAGTGGCGACTTGAGAAATATTTTTAGGAATAACACTAATTTCTTCTTGGGTTTCACGAACAGCAGTGTCTAATATGTTTTCGTTTTTTTTCGGTTTACCACCAACACCATTCCAGCGACCTTGGCCAAAACCACGTTTTTTCATAGCTAAAAGAATCTGATTGTCTTTTATTAAAAATAAAAGTGTGGCTTGTTTCATGTCTGATTTTACAATTAAATGGCCTTAAAATGGTAAAATACCCTGATTTGCCAAGGTGTTGGAATGGTATACAAGCATCGCTCAGAACGGTGTGTCGCAAGACTTGTGGGTTCAAGTCCCACCCTTGGCACTTAATTCTTTAGTTTTTGACCTTATTCCTTTATAATAAGGACACTTCTAGCCGAAGTAGCCAAGATGGTCACGGCACTGGTCTGAAAAACCTGGGA
>Ga0074198_1000218_pt1 | contig 77440 bp, 73 predicted proteins | sample EPASupsiteSAE323_FD_64527 | JGI IMG/M metagenome (GOLD analysis project Ga0074198, IMG submission 64527) | Bioremediated contaminated groundwater from EPA Superfund site, New Mexico - Sample SAE3-23 | ecosystem: Environmental > Aquatic > Deep subsurface > Groundwater > Contaminated ... | reverse complement strand
CCTGCCCCTGGCGATAGAATTTATCAAAGCCGGTTTCTACATTTCTTTGGCTGGCCAGGTTACCTATAAGAATGCTGCCAAGGCTCAGGAAGTGGCCATGAAGATCCCTATGGATCGTTTGCTGGTGGAAACCGATTGTCCCTACCTGACACCTGAACCGTTGCGCGGCAAGCTGAATGAGCCTGCTCATATTCAATATCTGGTTCAGAAAGTGGCCGAACTGCGCAAACAACATCCGGATGAGATTGCTTATTTAACAGGTCGCAATGCTTGCAAGGTTTACCGTATTAAAAACTAGAATATTGTCTGTATTTTTATATATTGGAAGTATTAGGGCTGAAAAGGCCCTAATTTACTTTTGGAAAATTATTTCTTTCAGCAAGAAATTTACATCATAAGGAATAAAATCTTATTTAAAGGATAACAATATAAAAGGCTATGCTTTGAATCGGCATGGAAAACATAATCAAATATGGCATGAAACACCAATTATTTTGACATTAGCCCGGTTTTGAGCATAGAATATAGGAACATCAGTGTCTTCCTTTGGGGGAAGATATTGAGGTAAGGGAGGAATAATATGAGTATTGCCTGGTCTAAGAAAGGGTTTATCCTGATCGCCAGCATACTGAGTATGGGTCTTCTCCTGGGTAGTCTGGTTTACGCCCTGCAAAAACCGGTTACTATTGAGGTCGATGGCAAGCTGATTAAAAGTCGGGTGGTATTTGCCCGGACGGTGGGCAAGGTTTTAGACAAGAACCATATTAAATTAGAAGGTAAGGACAAAGTCGAGCCTTCATATGACACTGCTGTAAAGAAGAACATGCATATCACAGTTATCAGAGCATTCAATGTCAAAGTGGTAGCAGACGGAGAAAGCCGTAATGTTTATACCACGCCTGTTACGGTCAAAGATGCGATTGTCTTGGCAGGATTTGAGTTAGGCGAAAAAGACATCGTGAAGACCTTGCCAGTTGCCATGGTGGTACCTCAACAGGAGATAGAGGTGATCAGGGTAAGTGAGAAAGAGATATGTGAAGATGAGGAAATGCCCTATCAAGTTGAAAGAACCACTGATGCTACCCTGGAATTGGGTTTAAGCAGAACCATACAGCCAGGAAAGAACGGCATCGCCCGCAACACAATGAAAGTAACCTATCACAACGGTCAGGAAGTGAACCGCGCTATAGTCAAGATGGAGACTCTGCTTCAACCCCAGACAAAAGTAGTGGCTATGGGCAATATAACTTCAGTATCACGTGGCGGACAGCGCATGGACTTCCGCGAAGCCAAGCTCATGCAGGCAACTGCCTACACCTATACCGGTTTTCGCACTGCTACCGGCACAGACCCGGCGGTAGGAATGGTAGCCGTCGATCCGAATATAATTCCGCTGGGCAGCAAGCTTTATATTGATGGTTATGGCTACGCCTGGGCGGCAGATACGGGCGGAGCAGTAAGAGGGAACATTGTCGACCTCTTTATGGAAGAATATGCTCAGTGTGTAAGCTGGGGCCGCAAAAATGTAAAGGTATATATTTTACCTTAAGTAAAAAAACATTCCAATGCCAAAAATGCCAGGGGGATTTTCCTTCTGGCATTTCCACTTTTTACTGCGTTTCAAAAACGCTAGTTTTCTCAAAACTATAACCAGGTATAAAATTGGAGGTGTAGCAAATTTGAAAAAACTAACGGCAGTTTTACTATGTATTTGTCTATGTGTAACATTCCTGGTGAGTGGCTGCCAAAAGGCAGCCCAAAAACCAACCGTTCCAGACAACCAAACCCAGATAAATACTCCTACCCAGACCGATGATGCTGAAAAAAGAGTAATGGCCAATCGTTTTTCTAACCTGGCTGCTTCAGTTTCTGGTGTGCAGAAGGCTACTGTAGTCGTTTCAGATGCGGGAACAGTATCAGGCAGCGCCGAACAGAATATGCCCGGTATCACCCTTCCACAAAGTCAAACCCCGGCCAAGAATGATCCCAATGCTGTCCAACAGAACCCCGCCAATGTCCCGGGCACAGATATGAGCGGCCTGAGTACCGATACCGGCTCCATACCGAACAATACTACCGCGGCCGGCAACGCCACTACCAATACTATGGGCGGGAAAACGGTGGTTATGGTCGGACTGACTCTGGATGCCAAATCGATGCAGGACAAGAACATGGAAAACAGTATTAAAGAGCAGGTCAAGACCAAGATTATGGCAGATGACCAGCGTATAGCAGAAGCTCTGGTTACCACCAATCCGGAATTAATTAAAAAACTTCAGGATGTAGCCGCTGGAGTGATTCAAGGCAAACCCATGCAGAGTTATGCTCAGGACATTGAGGCATTAAACAAGAGTATACGTGGAATGTAACTTACTATTAAGGAACTCAAAACCCGGGAGCTTACACCCGGGTTTTTCGCGTTTTTTTTTCTCAGGTGTCACAGTTGACAGATTATGCGCAACAATGGGGACCGTCCCGTCCCCCTTGTTGCGCAGTATCCATTAACTACGCTAGTATTGTATAATTAGGCAATGAAAGTAAGCGAGGTAAGTACATTATGGACAGGTCTTCGCCCTCGGGCGTTAGAAATATATTGCGCAGATATGACCTTCGAGCAAAAAAAAGTTGGGGTCAAAACTTCCTGGTTGATAGGAATGTTCTGACCAGAATTGCCGATGCATGTGCCATTTCACCGGATCAATATGTGGTTGAGATCGGTCCAGGCCTGGGTGCCCTGACCCAGGAACTGGCCACGCGTTGCCGTGGAGTTCTGGCTATAGAAAAAGATACCGGCATGGGGGCACCATTAGAAGATTTGGTAAACGAGTATAAGAATATCAGCCTCCTATTTCAGGATATTCTTAAGGTAGATATAGAAGCCGCGCTGCAGCAAGCCTTTGGATTGTCGGAGATAGCAGCTTACCAGGTATGCGCAAATATTCCCTACAACATTACCACCCCCATTCTTTTTCAACTGCTGGAAAGATGCCCCCATATGCAAGCAGCGACCCTTATGATGCAGAAAGAGGTGGGCGATCGCCTGCTGGCTCTTCCGGGGGGGAAGGCGTATGGTAGACTTACCTTGACCGCGGCCTACTATGCAGATCTACAATCGCTCTTCAATGTTTCGCACCACTGTTTCTATCCCCAACCAGAAGTTGATTCAGCAGTATTAAGGATTATTCCACAAAGGCCCCGGAGGGTTTCCGTTCGGCATGAAGAGCTATTAAAAGATTTCATACGGGCCGCCTTTCAAAAAAGGAGAAAAACCATGCTAAACATCACTAGTGGGTATTTTGGACTGGATAAGGGCGAAGCCGATAGTCGCTTGCAAACTCTGGGTTTATCGGCCAACTTGAGACCGGAAAACCTGAGCATTGAAGACATGGCCCGTTTGGTAAATGCCTTAGCCCCCTGATCCGCCGCAAAATATTTTAAAAAACTTATATTATATGTTGACACCACCTTTGTTTTTATATATACTAAATATTTTATTGACATTGTTGGTACAATGATATATCATTAGTAACATAATGAATGAAGAAGGTGGTAGAGTGAATTCTCCCAGGGCGATCGCCGAAATCAAAAAGGATTTGGAATTTTTCGTAGGGAGCAAAATCAGACTGAAAGCCAATCGGGGAAGGAACCGCATTATAGAGAAGGAAGGGGTACTTGAGTCGATTTACCCTAACATATTTGTAGTAAGGCTAAATGAGCGCAAGGTAGAAAGAAAAGTATCCTACAGTTACGCAGATGTACTTACTGAAACAGTAGAGTTATTTGTATATGATAAACAGGACTTGGAAATAAAAATCGCCTCAGCCAACCAATAAAGATATATATAGAAGCCGCATCATTGATGCGGCTTTTCTTTTGGAGAAAACATAGACACACGGAGCGCTTTTATTAACACATACTTGATTGTTTCCGGCCATATAAATTTATTATTAATCCAGATAGGGTGTGATCAGGTGATGGCCAATACTTGTATATGGTCACCGGTAGTTGTTGCCAGCCTGGCAGTTCCACATTCCTGCCAGCAAGAGTACCGGTACAAAAGCGATCAAATAATAAAATGCATTGAAGACGTAAAAGTGAAAATAAAGAATCCCCAAGCCCAACGACAGGGTAAAGTGGTGGAAGCCCGGATGAAACTGGAAATAATTACTCTGCTGGAAGACTATCAGGGCTGTACTCAGGTTATTAACCGCCAGGAGACCATCAAGGAGCGAGTGCCTCTCACCGACTTTGATAGTCAACCTGACCAGGAAGGAGAGAGTACTTATATCGTTCAAATAACGAATTTAAAGTGGGATGCAGAGATGGAGAGGAACGAATTGAGTGTAAGCTGTTCAATTCAATACTTACTTTTGGCAACCCGGGATCAAATCGTGACGCTTAACCGGAACGAAAAACCGGAGGACAGTCAGGAAGAACCTGAAAATGAACTTCTAGATCTAAAAATGGAGATTGACCGGATGCGCCAGGACAATCATGTATTGGCCCATAAGCTTTTTCTATATGAGCGTGATCTGGTCAGCCTGCAGAGGGGAATAAGGAAAGTGGAAAATCGTAACGCCGCATTGAGCAAAGAATTGGGAGGATACCAGGAAATGGTGGAGAAATTGCGCGTGGCCATAACCCGTAAAGATCTTATTATAAGCAACTATGAGAATCCCCGCCCTGAAACATCTGCAAGGGTGCTGGCTTTTCCTTCGCGAGATGATGTGAACAACAATCTGGGTCAGAAAATTAAGCGCATGTTTTTAAATAGTCTATAATCGCCTAAAAACTTTCTTTAATTTGGTTTTCCCCAAGAAAAGTACCGAAAAAAATCTTCTTTTCTAATCCGGGTAATCACACAATGTAACCTTCTTTCATACTATATCTTAGAAATTTAGAGAACAAATTTCTACAAATTGTCTGCCATGATGCGACAAAGATATTAGAGAAAAAAGGAGGGGAAAGAAACATGTCAGATCTGAAATGTGAATACCCGGAAGGTTGCAGGCTGGATTTATGGGCGAAGGTGATAAAGGCTAAATATATTGCCAAGGGAGTTAAGGTCCTGGAACGCACCTTATGCATTCCCAGTTGTCCATTGGAGGAGGGGGGAGTCGGTGGCTATATAAGCCTGGTTGATGACTTCAAGGTTAAGGTGAATAGCGCCACCGAGATCCTTAATTTCAACAAGGTCAAAATTACAATTGATTTTGATCTTGTGCTCATCGTAGTGGTGGAGCCCAATAATGACTATCAAGTTTATACCATACCTAACATCATTTATGAAGACACCATCGAACTATGCGAATTTAATCCACCTTTGACGCCGGAAGAATTCAGGAGTGAAATCGACTCTTCCGAGCTCATCCTCTGCAAGTGGGACTTTGACTATGATATTAAAGGCCACTGTGAAGATGAAAACAGCCCCTGTCGTACTTTTCCGCTGCGTCCTCCGGTTCCCGGAACCTGCCTGGAGGTGGTGGTATTTGTGGACATCATCGACAAACTCGGCAAGATGCATGACATCATCGTTTATGGAGAACTGGATCCGGAAGTGGACTGCTAGCAAAAAAATCCATAACAATGCTCGGCTTATTCAGCCGGGCATTTGTTATAAAAGCAGCTAATGGGGGTGAGATCCATAAGCAAACCGCCGGATCGTTTGGAAAAAAACCGAATGCGTAAAAACTTGGAGGAAATATATTCACTGCAAAAAGACCTGATGGAGAAAATCAACAATTTCCAGAAGAATGAGCCAGTAGAAGAATACCAGCATTTTTGGTGCGAATTACAAGAGCTGCACAACCAAAATATTCAGACTGTAGCCCGTTATATGGTTAGAAAGTGCAATCGCTGAATTTGATTTGACCGGGGTGGAGCCCCGGCAGGTAAAAATTGATGCTCAATTATTAAACGAGGTGAAATGATATGAAATCCCTGGGACTGGCCCTGGGTGGCGGAGGATTAAAAGGGTTGGCCCATATTGGAGTGCTGCAGATCCTGGCTGATAATGGCATCAAGCCGAAATTCATATCCGGAACCAGCGCCGGAAGCATTATAGCCGCCTTTTATGCCAGTGGCCTGTCACCTTATCGTATGGAAGAGATTGTGAGCGGACTTAAAACCTCCGACTACCTGGATTATAACCTGATAGGCCTATTCAAATACCTCTTAAACTTTATTATTCCAGGATATGAATCCAGCCTGAACGGAATTATAGTAGGAGACAAGATTGAAAAGCTGGTTTACCAATACACCGGAGGGAAAAGCCTCGTAGAAGTAGAAATGCCGCTGGCTATCGTTTCATGTGACATAGACAGTGGTAAAAAGATAATGTTTAGTAATCGAAAGATGGCAGTTGCAGATGGAGATACCGTCGTAATACAGGACGCCCTGCTAAGTGAAGCGGTGCGCTCCAGTATTTCCATACCGGTAACTTTCGTACCCAAACCCTTTCAGGGAATGCAGATGGTAGACGGAGGATTGAAAGACATAGTCCCGGTTCTAGTCAACAAGTGGATGGGCGCCGACTATGTCCTGGCGATTAATCTGGGCAAAGAAACTTACCAGGATAAGGTCGACGGAATACCCCAAATAATATCCCGTACCTTGAGCATCATGACCTACGAGACTTCTGAGACCGAGGAAAAGTACTTTGCCAACATGCTCTTACACCCCCAGGTGCCAGACGTCAGTCTAAATAATCTAAAATATGCAGCCCAAATAATCAGGGCGGGACGCCGGGTAATGCTTGAAAATATAGCTAAACTTAAAAAGGAGCTTCAATAATGTTGGGTGTAACAGAAACTCCCCGGCCAACATATACTGTTCATAAAAACAGAAAGAAAACTATCCTTGCAGGGGAGGGGTATAATTGGCAACGGATCAATTCGAACATGCCACATTCTATCTGACTAAAATCCAGGTCGATGAAATAAAGGAACTGGCCAAAAAGAACCAAATATCACGTAGTGCATTAATAAGAATGATAATCAGAGAATACCTTGCCAAGCAGGGTGATAATAGGAAGAGCTGACCAGTTCATTGGCAGCACATAGTTTATATTGAAACAAGAAGATGACTACGTCGTATATCGGTGCAGTCATCTTTTTCAGTTGACGAACATTCAGTTATTGAAACTAAACTACCGGGTTAGCTTCTTCAAGAGGATTATTCTGCCTTGATCTGCCATTACGCCACTTTGTCTTCCATTCATCGAATATTGTATAGACAATGGGAATTACAAACAAAGTGAAAACAGTTGAGGTTATTAGACCTCCAATCAATACCCAGGCCATGCCGCTGCGGTTTTCCGCTCCCTCGGTCAAGGCCAAAGCAGTGGGCAGCATGCCGAAAATCATGGTTACGGTGGTCATTATAATCGGTTTTAAACGGGTCATTCCTGCCTCTATCAAAGCTTCCCGTAGAGGCAGGCCCCTTTCCATTAACGTATGAGTATAATCAATTAACAGCGTACCGTTTTTAGCTACCAGACCGTCCAGCATGATTATTCCAATCATAGTGAATACGTTGATATTGAGCCTGAATATTGCCAATGCTGCCAAAGCACCTACAATGCCCAGCGGCAAGGAAAGCATCCTTATAAAGGGAGTAGAAAATGACTCATAAAGCATAACCAGAACCATATACACAAGAATGATGGATAGTATTAATGCCGATATCAGATCTGCAAAACTCTCCTTCATCATCTGATCCTGCCCGGCAAAGTTAATATAAAAGCCTTGGGGTATAGCGATGGTTGCCATTTGCGCCTTAATATCATTTAAGACATCCCCCGTAGGGCGACCTACTACTCCGGATGATACGGTTATGGTACGCTGTCTGTCCGTCCGGCGTATATCTATAGGCCCGCTGCCTTTGGTAATGCTGGCCAGTTGCCCAAGAGGTACATAAGAACCGGAACCGCTAATCATTAAGTTTTCCAGGCTGCTAATATCTTGTTTGTTAAATTGGTCCAGCCTTACCACGATATCAGTTTCGCGAATACCATCCCGGAATTCCCCGGCAGTAGTGCCATTAACGGCCGTCCGTACAGTAGTGGCCACGTCATCAATGGAAAGCCCGTAAAATGCAGTACGGCGATGATCCGGCGTGATCTGCACCTCCGGTTGCCCCATTCTCCAGTTGGTATTGGCATCTCTGGTTCCCGGAACACCGGCCACCAGTGATTGAATCTGTTCAGTTAATTTCACCAGTTGAACCGGATCATTTCCCGATATCTGTATCTGTACCGCTCCGCCGCCACCGCCGCCGCCCATGGAGCTTTGTTCAGACACCCGGACGGTTCCGCCCTTGAATCCCCGTCCCCACTGGCGAATAGCGTCAGAAACCTGCCAGACAGTCCGCTCGCGCTCCGCTTTGGGATATAACTGAACGGAAATGCGGCCCGTATTCGCCCCGGCAGATGTACCGCGGGCTCCCCCCGAGGCAGTTTGGTAATACTTAATCTCGGGAATCGTTTTTAAATAATCCTCAATCTGTTTTAATGCCGCATCAGTTTTTTGCGCGGGAACACCGATGGGTAATTCCACGGATACAGTTAAAGCCCCCTCGTCTGACTGGGGAGTGAATTCGGTTCCCACTATTTTAAGGGGGATCAGGCTAAGACTGAGTATGAAAGCCAACAGGGCAAAAGCCAAGACTCTTTTACGATGGCTCAATGTCCATAACAAAAACTGGTGGTAGGAGGCCTTGATTTTGGCTCCCAACGGAATAGTATAATTCCAGAGAAATGCAAATATCGATTTCCGGCCGGTATCTTCTTCCGGGCCTATTTGCTTAAACAATCGGGAAGCGGCCATGGGCGTTAACGTAAAAGAGATAAACAAAGAAAATAAAGTAGCAAATACTACAGTCATGCCAAACTGGCGGAAAAATTGTCCCACCATTCCCTGCATGAAGGCTATAGGTGTAAATACCACCACATCGGACAAAGTTATGGCGACTGCTGCCATACCGATCTCTCTGCGACCTTCTATGGCTGCCTGCCAGGGTGATTTGCCCATGCGCAAATGCCTATCGATATTTTCCAAGACGACGATGGAATCATCAACGAGAATACCGATACATAACGCCAGCCCCATCAAGGACATCATGTTGAACGAATAACCGGCAAAATACATCATCATAACAGTCGCCAGCATGGAACTGGGTATAGCCAGCATTACTATGAACGTAGACTGCCACTTGCGCAGGAAAATAAAAAGAATTAAAGCAGTGGTAATTATTCCTTCAATAATACTTTTGACCGTACCATTAACAGATTTCTTAACATAATCGGATTGATCGTTGGCGACAATCAGGCTTACCCCTTCCGGCAGGTCCTTCTTGATATTAACCATTTCTTTATTTACCGCATTGCCAACATCCACCACGCTGCTGTCACTTTGTTTGCTGATCCGGATAGCAATCGCATCCTGGCCGTTTAAACGGCTGTACTGCCGTTGTTCCTGGTAACCGGCTACCACCGAGGCAATTTCCTTCAGGGGTACCGAATAACCTGACGAGGTAGTAATCAAGATTTCCCCTATTTCATCTACACTTTTAAATTGCCCCAGAACGCGGATATTGTACTCGGCTTCCGGACGGTCCATGCGACCACTGGGGTCGTTGAGGTTTTCAGCTTCCAGGCGATTGATCACCTGATTTAATGATAAGCCGAAACCCTCCAGTTTGCTCTTGTTCACGTTGATTTGGACCTCCCGCTGCAGTCCACCGCTGATAGACACGTCCGCGACCCCATCCAACCTGCGGAGTCGATCTGATATTACATCATCGGCCAGATCGTATAGTTCCACCGGTGAGCGGTTACCGCTCAGGGCCAGATTGATGACCGGCATATCGTTCATATCACGTTTGTCAACGACCGGATCGGAGGCGCCATCGGGAAGGCGGCCCTGTATCCCGTTTACCTTCTTCTCGACATCCAAGGCCGCTTTGTCAGCATCGGCACTGAGATCGAATTCCAAGGTCACATTGGCACGACCGGCTGAAGCCGTAGAGGTTATATGTTTTAGTTTGCTGACAGATGCCAGGGCATCTTCGATGGGCTTTACAATCTGGCTTTCTATTTCTTCGGCCCCGGCTCCCGAATAACTTACCGAAACAGATACGTAGGGTATATTTATGGCGGGAAATAATTCGGTTTTAATACGTCCGTAGGTAAACAAACCCAGAACGACAAAAACCAGAATCACCATGGTCATCATGGCAGGACGTTTTATGGATATTTCGGTGATATGCAATCAGTACACTCCCTTATATATTAATCATAAATATATATAACTACGAGCGGGTTTTAACCTTGATACCGTCTTTTACTGTATTGGGAGTGTTGATGATAACCTCATCGCCATCTTTCAGACCCGAGACGATCATTATATTTTTGGCATCCGACGGGCCGGTTACCACGCGGGTTTGTTTGGCCACTCCATCTTGAACCAGATAGACTCGATTGATAACCCCGTCGGAAGATACTGCATTAATGGGAGCCAGAAGACCTGATTTTTCCGCCCACTTAAACGTCACTTCCGCAAACATACCAGGTTTAAGGCTATGATCACTATTGTCTATCTGTACTTTAACGGGGAAGACCTTGCTGCTAGCGTTAGCAGACAGGGCAATATTTTTAATAACCCCTTTGAAAATTTGGTCAGGTGAAACGGCGGCCACCTTGATATTAAGTTCCTGACCCACCTGAATCCGGTTAACCTGATCTTCATTTACATTGACGACCACCACAACTTTATCTAGGTTCATAACTGTAAGCAGGGTTGAGGCACTGTTGGCCTGTTCGCCAACATTAATGTTGCGTGCCGTAACTATCCCGTTTAATGGTGACTTAATAAAGGAATCGTTATATTTTGCCTGGCTTTGCTCCAACGTCGCCTGGGCCGATCTAAGTCCGATTTCTGCTTTTTTATATGCCCCCTCGTAATCATTGTCAAAATCCGCCTGGGATACTGCCCCGCTGCCGGCCAGAGCCTTGCCTCGTTCATATTGTTTGGTGGCCAGATCAAAGGTTAATTGGGCACTGTCCACTCCGGCCAAGGCCAGATTCAGTGTTGCGGCCAGATCATCCGCCTCTAAACTTATCATAATCTGCTCAGCAGAAACCGTACTGCCCACATCGACTGCAATGCTGGCCACTTTCCCCGCCGACTTCGCGACTATATTGGCCGAATCCAGCGCTTCCAATTTGCCGCTCAAAACCGCACTTTCATCCAAAGCGGCGGTGACCACCTTGGCAGTCTCAACATTAACAGTATCCGCTTTGGTTGCAACTACCGCGTTGGTGGATGTTTTCGAACAACCCAAAATAGATAAGGAACTGATAATTAATACTGTAAAAATTAGTATTCTGTACGTGCTCTGCAAGTCATTTCCTCCCCCATTAGTCGTAAAGTCTATAATGACATTTATTGCCCTACTGCCGTGCAAACCCCGGTCACAGTCCAAAAAAGCATTTCAACAGGGTATTCTGTTAATATAAAAAATCTCCTTCAAAAATGCAATTAATGGCATGAATTTACAAAATCTTTATAATTTCTTATGAAAATCTTTATAATTAATAACAAAAAAATAAAATCTCCCCTTAAAGCACATGCCAAAGAGGAGAATAATCAGCCATCAAAAATAAGTAATCAGCAGAGGATAATAAGAAATAAATTACGAAATAATCAACAATACCCCCAGCATTGACAGGTACCCCATAACAATCATACCCGTAGCTCCTAATCCGGTCTCGATAAACTCCCGCTTGTTGAAATCGGCAAACATATTAACGCGCCTCCTTGCTAAAAAATAGAACAGTAGTTCTAAAATCCATTGTATAAACAAACAAAGGTTCTGTCAACAGAAAAAAGAACAAATGTTCACTAAAAAATAAAAAGGATCAGGGGGATGAACCATCCCCCTGATCCTTTTACAACGTGCTAACTACATAGAAAACTCCAAGATGAGCCGGTTAAGTTCCTCCGGCTTCTCCAACATAAGGAAATGGCCGGAATCAGGAATGATTTCCAGTCGGCTGTCCTTAATTTGTGCAGATAGGTACTGGGAAAGTTTAGGGGGCATGAGTTTATCATCGGCCCCGACGATGATTAGGGAGGGGAGGTTTATTTTTTCTACCTCCTGGCTGACATCGAAGTTGTTGCAGGCGCTAAAATCGGCATACAAAACCGAGGTCGGTACTTCTGAAGATGCCTTTACCCTCTCTTCGACTATTGCCGCCGGGGCTTGAGACGAAAAGCCCATACGAACAAAATCCGGGTTACTTCTGCCTTGACTGAGTTCATCCAGGAAAGCAGGCATGACCTTCATGCGCTGCCCGGCTCCCACCAGGATAATTCCGTTCAATAATTCCGGATGCTCCAGACCGCAGGTTATGGAAATGGCAGCTCCCATGGAATGGCCGACCAGGAACAGCGGTCGGGGGGGCTGTACTGCAGCCAGAAATTGGGCCACAAAGGCTGCCGATTCTTTAATGCTGCTCATGGCCGTTCCCTCTGATTGGCCATGTCCGGGTAAGTCCAGGGCGTAAATATTCCGCTCCAGCTTCATCTGATGATGCCAAACCTCGGAACTTCCTCCGCTGCCGTGAATAAACAGCAAGCTGCCCGGATTAACACTATCAGTATATTGATAATGTATAGCGGTGTTGCAAATATTAACAAAAGACATATCGTATCAACCCCTTTTACAATTTGATAATTAATCTTATTTTATAATGATCTATTTGGAAAAGTATATGCAATATGGAGGGGATTTACCTCTAAAACCTCAAAGTCCCAAAGCTTGCCAAAATTCAGCAGTTTCTATAACATATTATTATAAGAACAAAGAATGGTCTCCGAGTTCATGGTGCTAACCTCTGTTCGAATATGTGCCATGGACCGATTGGGTGCATTTGGAAACGACTGTACCTCCCATTGTGGAAAGGAGAGATGCCTATAGAGAAATCGAAGTGTTTCTATTGCTTTTGCAGTTTGGGACCCTTTTTATTAGCCTTAATCTGCTAAAAAAGCAAGTATAATCTAAGCAATAATAGATGAGATTGAAAAAGATTAGGGAGGAAGAAAATGAAGAAGAAAAGTTTAGCCTTAATACTCATGCTACTATTGGCATTTGTCAGCCTGGCTGGCTGTGCTTCCAAAGAAGCTGCTAAGTCCCCCGATACTGCAACCCCAGCAGTGGAAAAGACCTTAAAAATGGCCACCACTACCAGCACCCAGGATTCAGGACTGCTGGATGTTCTGGTTCCCGCATTTAAAAATGATACCGGCTATACAATTAAAGTTATCGCAGTTGGCTCCGGACAGGCAATGGAGATGGGGGCCAAGGGAGATGTGGACGTGCTTCTGGTACATTCCCGCGCCGCAGAAGATAAGTTTGTCGCGGATGGTTTCGGAGTAAACCGCAAGGATGTCATGCATAACGACTTTATTATCATCGGTCCGGCCAATGACCCGGCTAAAATTAAGGGCGAAACCGATTCAGTTAAAGCTCTGACCAAGATATCTCAAGCGAAAGCCACCTTTCTGTCCCGCGGTGATAAATCAGGAACCAATACCAAAGAACTAAGCCTGTGGGAAAAAGCGAAGATTACCCCCGAAGGAGACTGGTATAAAAATGTTGGCAAAGGTATGGGAGATACCTTCCGCATGGCGGATGAAATGAAAGGCTATACTCTGATTGACCGGGCTACCTATCTGGCTTTGAAGGACAAATATAAGCTGGAGATCATGGTGGAAAAGGATAAACCGTTACTCAATCCTTATGGAGTAATAGCGGTAAACAAAGCCAAGTTCCCCAACGTAGATTATGATGGAGCCATGAAGTTTGTTGATTGGGTCACTTCCGAAAAAATACAGAATATGATTGCTGATTTTGGCAAGGATAAATATGGGCAATCCCTGTTTATTCCTGACGCAATAAAGAAATAAGCACTAAATGAACAGGAGTAGGGACTTGGGTCCTTCTCCTGTTCTATTTATGTTGCAAGGGCTGGCCTGGGTAAGGGAGGGGCACAATGGAAATAATAATTAATGGCATAAGAGAAGGTTCCCTGCTGATATGGTCGATGGATCCCGAAATAATCAGGGTTACCCTCATGTCTCTGCAGGTATCGTTGAGCGCCTTGCTTATTGCCGCCTGCCTGGGTATTCCAACTGGAGCTGCTCTGGCATTAAAAGAGATACCAGGTCGGCGCTTGCTTTTAAATATCACCTATACATTTATGGGTCTCCCTCCGGTTTTGGCCGGTCTGATGGTTTATTTGGCATTGACTACCCGGGGGCCATTGGGACAATACCAGTTGCTTTTTACTCCGGCAGCTATGATTTGTGCTCAGATATTACTGGCGTTTCCAATCATCTGCGGTCTGACTGCGAGGACGGTTATGGCTCAACAACAGGAGGTATATGATACCGCAGTAACCCTGGGAGCCTCGCGCCGCCAAGCAGCCCAGGCAATTATCCGTGAATCCCGGATAGGCATTATAGCCGCACTTACGACCGCCCTCGGGCGGCTGATAGCAGAAGTGGGAGCGGTTATGCTGGTGGGCGGTAATATTCAAGGAAGCACCAGGGTGTTAACTACTTCCATAGTCCTGGAAACCCGCATGGGCAATGACAGCCGGGCGATTGGCATTGGTATTATCCTACTGACTATTGCCTTTTCCATCATCGTGTTTATTAATCTCCTCGAAAAGAGGTCTTTTAAGAATGATGCCGGTATTCAAATTACATAATATCAGTAAACGCTATGGACAACGGGAAGTTTTGCATATTGATAAGCTTGCGATAGCCGAGCGCAAAATTTACTCCATTCTTGGTCCTAACGGGTCGGGTAAAACCACCTTGATGAGGATCATGGCTTTGCTCACCAGAAATGATACGGGGACGGTTCAGGTTTTGGGTGAGGACATCCACTGGGGAAAAGAGCAGGTGCTCAACTTGCGGCGTAAGATGACCATGGTTACCCAGACTTCCTTTATGTTTGAGGGTAGTGTTTATTCTAATGTAGCCTACGGTTTAAAGGTAAGAGGTAAAAAGGAAAAGGAGATTCGCCCGGCAGTGGAAAAAAGCCTGCATTTGTTTGGTATGTCCGCTTTTATCGGGGCCGATGCCCGCCATTTGTCCGGGGGTGAAAGGCAGAAAGTGGCTATTGCACGGGCATTGGCGTTGGAACCCCGAGTCCTATTTCTGGATGAACCGACCGCCAATATTGATCCGCGCAGCGCCGTGGAAATAGAACGTTACGTTCAATTTATTAACCGGGAATTTGGCACTACCATAATTCTGGTGACCCACAATCTTTTTCAGGCGCGCCGGCTCGCGGATGAAGTGTTCTTTTTATGGGACGGTAAAATGATTGAAAAAGGCTCTGGACAAAAACTATTTGAACAGGCTGAGGATCAAAGAACCCGGTCATTCTTAACCGGCGAAACAGTTTTTTAATAAGTTTAAAACCAGTCCTTCCCGGTAATAATAAAAATCACAGGGAGGGATTTTTAATGTATAAGAGAATCTTAGGAATTATTATAATTTCACTGAGTCTATTAGGTGGCGGATGGCTGGCGGTTGGAGACAGCGACCCCTTGGAGCAAAGCGTACTCCGCTTGCATGTGGTTGCCAATAGTGACGATGCGGCTGATCAGGCTTTAAAACTGGCTGTAAAAGACGAAATCGTAGCGGCGATGAAACAAGATTTTAACGGACTGGATAACGCTGAACAGGCTCGGGAGGTTGCCAACCAGGACATACCCCGGATCAAGGAGCTGGCTGAGACAAAAATCCAGGCCAGCGGCTATGACTATCCGGTGCAGGTTACGGTGGGCGAATATGACTTCCCCACTAAATCATATGGCAATCTGGTTTTTCCTTCTGGAAAGTACCAGGCGGTAAGGGTAATAATCGGCGAAGGACAGGGGAAGAATTGGTGGTGCGTATTATTTCCGCCACTATGCATGGTGTCCTCCGCGGATCAGGGCCTCAGTCTGAACAGCCCCCAGCAAGCTCAGGTCACTTTCAAATGTCTGGAATTAATCCCGAAAGGAGTAATGCTGGGCAGACAGTAATAATTAAGGATGTTAAAGAGTTCTCTGGACTTTTCACTATACTTTCAAAGTGACTGATTTTTATTGAGCAAGCTATCAGGCCGATGACAGGAGTGAAGATCAAGGCATGAGGAAAGTCCGTGCAACCTTATTATGTGAACGCAGTGAACATCGGGAGTACCCGAAGGGTGATTGAGACGTATTCAAGGTGTGGCGACGGACCTTCTGCTTCGCAATAAGGTCACGTCCCCGTATAAGGTACGTTGATTGAACGGGCTTTTTGCACTATCCACTATAGCATGCTCCCTTTGGTCGCATTTAGTGATAGTATAAGTGCAACCAGGACTTCTGCCATCACTTGTAGCTCGGCACAAGCCCGGTTTTCTTTAAAATAACGCAGAGATTCGCAACATTATTAGTGAGCGATACGAACATCAGTGGTGCCCTTGGGTGCTTTTGTCATCGGTCTGAGAACGGTTTGCGAACCGTTCCTTTTTTATCGGGCTAAGGATATAATTAGAAAAAACGAGGAGTTTGGCGGGATGAATAAGCAATTGGTGATCGAAGCTCCAGCCAAAGTTAATCTAACTCTGGATGTCTTGGGGAAAAGAACTGATGGATATCATGAGCTGGAAACAGTAATGCATCAGATTAGCCTCCGGGACATAATATATCTTCAGAGCGGCGGGCACGGTATCAAGGTTAGCAGTGACAGCCTTTCAATCCCGCATAATGAAGAAAACCTGGCGTTTCGAGCTGCTAAATTAATTTTTGGAAAATTTTCCCTAAAAGAAGGACTCCAAATATTTATAGAGAAGAATATACCAGTAGGAGCCGGACTTGCAGGCGGAAGCACTGACGCAGCAGCGGTTATGCTCGGTCTCAATAGAATGTTTGAGCTTAATCTAAAACAGGAAGAACTACTGGATATAGGCCTCCAAATTGGATCGGATGTTCCTTTCTGCTTACGGGGCGAAACTGCCCTGGCCACCGGAAGGGGGGAGACTCTCACCATGCTGGTGCCTGGCCCTCAACTGGAAATGGTTCTGGTCAAACCAGATTTTGAACTTTCCACCGCCGATGTCTACCGGGACTTTAGGCTGGCAAAAGTCATCGAGAGGCCTGATAACACTGCTTTTATTGAAGCCTGGCGCAGATATGATATGATAGGTCTAGCAGCCCAGATGATAAATGTTCTGGAAACCGTCAGCCTGAAAAAGTGTCCTGAAATTGGAATACTTAAAGGGCAACTGGCAGATTTGGGAGCATTGCAGACCCTTATGTCTGGAAGTGGTTCCAGTGTGGTGGGGTTATTTGCCAGTAAAAACGAAGCCCGCAAGGCATGGGATATTATTAAGGGTCGGTACAGAGATAGCTATCTGGTCTCATCTATTAATAGAGGTGATAAAAATGACTGAGAAACGTTTAAGCCCCGTTAACCTTGATTCTTACAAGCCTTTACGCGAACTGGTTTTAGATGCTATCCGCGATGCTATTATCAAAGGTTCCCTGCAACCCCGGGAAAGGCTAATGGAAATACAAATGGCTGAAGAACTGGGTGTATCTCGTACTCCGATAAGGGAAGCCTTGCGCAAGCTTGAGTTGGAAGGATTCATTGTCATGGTTCCGCGGAAAGGAGCCTATGTGGCCGATCTTTCCTTCAAGGACATTGCTGATGTCTTTGAAATCCGTGCTGCCCTCGAAGGCTTGGCCGCCGGGTTAGCCGCAGAAAGGATTACCGAAGAAGAATTGGAAGAAATGGAAAGACTGTTGGTGGAGAAGCGGGAAGCAATTTCTAATGGTGATATCCTCCGACTGGTAGAAGTAGACACCAGTTTTCATGAGTTGATGTACAAAGCCAGCCGCAATGAACGGCTAGGCGTGATTATCAGCAATCTGCGCGAACAGATCCAGAGGCTTAGGAAAACCTCACTGTCGTATCCCGGCAGGATGAAAGAATCCTTGAATGAACATAAGAAAATTGCGGAAGCCATCCAGTCACGGGACGTTCAACTGGCCCGGCAACTGGCTCAGGAGCATATTGAAAATGCCGAAAATATTTTAATTGAATCTTTGAAAACGGAATCTTAACAAAGGATGGTCTTTCTAATAACGGAGGTAGAAAGATGCAATATGATGCTGTAATACTCGCCGGTGGCGAAAACAGCAGTGAGCTAAAGAAGATCGCTCCTTATGACAATGAAGCCCTGATCATTATCGGCAACTATCCCATGATTTATTACGTTTACAGAGCTTTGCGTTCCACCCCGTCCATCAACAATATAACCGTAAGCGGCCCGATAGAAGCCCTGCGCAATATTTTGCCTCGCGAAGACAGGCTGTTTTTTGTCGAGGGTGGCGAGAATGCTATCGAAAGTTCCGCTCATGCGGTGGACCTGCTGATGACCATGGGCATTAGCGACAAGGTTTTAATGGTACCTACTGATGTTCCCTTTCTCACTGCGGAAGCCATCAATGATTTCCTGAAGTGCTGCGAAGCCAGCGAGGCTGATTTTTACTATCCAATAACCAATAAGGAAGTAAACGAACAAAAATATCCGGGAGTAGTGCGGACTTATGTGCGACTAAAAGAAGGTGTTTTCACTGGCGGGAATCTCTTTATAATGCGGTCGGATATGTTTCCTCTTTGCCTGGATATAGGAGTGAAACTATTCGAGCGGAGAAAGAAACCATTAGCCATGGCCAAGTTATTTGGTTTGGGTCTGGTGCTGCGATACCTGTTCGGATGCCTTAGTATTCAGATGGCAGAAAAAAGATTCTATGAGGTTACCGGAATTCAAGGCAAAGGGATTATATCCAACTATGCAGAGGTAGGGGTGGATGTGGACAAACCCGGCGACCTGCGGATGGCTCAGAAATACCTTGGGGGTATCAATTTCGGTCGTTAAATGCAGTAGTGACTAGAAAGTACTTTGCAGACCATACAAAAAATAAGGTATAATATTTAATGATTGGATTCTTAGCTATTAATTCAATTTCTTATAACGAGATGAGGAATACAAAAAGTGAGATTTTCAGCAGTAATACTGGCTGCTGGTAAGGGGGTGCGGATGCACTCTCAACTGCCTAAGGTTGTTCACCGGGTGGCTGGAAAACCGATGGTGGTTCATGTAGTTAATGCAGCACAGCAGGCGGGAGCGGACAAGCTAGTTGTGATTGTAGGGCATGGACGTGAAGCAGTCATAGATTTGTTTACCCCGGGTACGATTGATTTTGCCGTACAGGAAGAACAGCTCGGAACCGGCCATGCTTTGATGCAGGCTGAGGATAGCGTCAAACAGTATGAGACAGTATTGGTTTTGGCCGGGGATACGCCTATGTTAAGGTCGTCGATCCTAAAGGCTTTGATTGATTATCACCGAAGCAATGGGGCTGTGGCCACGGTTCTTTCTACCAAGATCGAAGACCCCTATGGATATGGACGTATAATCAGGGACGAAAGTGGAGCGTTCCAGCGTATAGTTGAGGAAAAAGATGCCGGCGAAGAAGAAAAACAGGTGCGGGAGATAAACTCCGGCATGTACTGTTTGCAGGTAAAGGAGGCCTTCTCTGCTCTGGCAGATATCGGGACCGGCAATGCTCAGGGTGAATACTATCTGACCGATATTTTGCCCATCCTTAAGAAAAAAGGTCAAAAGGTGGAAGTGTTTCTTGCCGATGCCAGCCAGGATATACATGGCATTAATGACAGGGTACAAATGGCCCAGGCTGAAGAGATACTGAGGCAACGCAAAAATCAGGATCTAATGAGAAGTGGAGTGACCATAATAGATCCTCGTTCCACTTTTATAGATAGCGATGTGGAGATTGGCATAGACACTGTAATTTATCCTGGAACTATAATAGAGGGCAGTACCTGTATTGGAAAAAACTGCGAAATTGGCCCCCAAACCCGCATAAGCTCCTCCCAAATCGGCAACCAGGTTCTTATTGAAAATTCCCGCATAAAAGAAGCCCAGGTGGGAGACGGGTGCACTATCGGTCCATTCGCTTATTTACGTCCCCAAGCTATATTGCACCGCGGTGTTAAGGTCGGGGATTTTGTGGAGATAAAAAAATCAACCCTGGGAGAAGGCAGTAAAGCCCCGCATTTAAGCTATATAGGGGATGCCATTATAGGTAAGGGGGTCAACATTGGTGCTGGTACCATAACCTGCAACTATGATGGTAAAAACAAATATGAGACCATCCTCGAAGATGGGGTATTTATCGGCAGCAACACCAACCTGGTAGCTCCGGTAAAGTTAGGGGCCAATGCTGTCACTGGAGCAGGTTCAACCATAACTCGGGATGTCCCTGCCGGTACTTTAGCAGTAGAACGGGCTGAGCAGAGAATCCTTAAAAGGGTTAAAAGATAAAAAGCACAATGAAGTTGCGACATCCGAATGGAGGTATAGACAGTATGCAAGCATCCAGGTGGAGGATGAAACTGTTCACAGGGAATGCCAACCCCTATCTAGCCCACAAAATAGGGGATTACCTGGGGATGTCGATGGCCAAAGCCACGGTATCACATTTCTCGGACGGCGAAGTGAGCGTGGCAATACACGAAAGTGTACGTGGTGTAGACGTATTTGCTATACAGCCCACCTGTTCACCCGGCAATGAAAACCTTATGGAGTTGCTTATCATGATTGATGCTTTTCGCCGGGCTTCGGCGGGGAGAATCAATGCAGTCATTCCGTATTTCGGGTATGGGCGTCAGGATCGCAAAAGCAGGGCGCGGGATCCCATAACCGCCAAACTGGTATCCAATCTTATAGTTGAGGCGGGAGCCGATAGGGTAGTAACTGTGGATCTTCATGCCACCCAGATACAAGGGTTTTTTGATATTCCCGTTGACCATCTGCCGGGCGTTTCCACCCTTGCCGACTACTTCAAGGATAAAAGTTTAAGTTATGAGACGGTAGTGGTTTCACCGGATGTTGGCGGAGTTACCAGGGCGCGTGACTTGGCTGCCAAACTGGGGGCGCCGCTGGCTATTGTGGACAAAAGACGTTCGGCTCCCAATGTTTCCGAAGTCATGAATGTAATAGGTGATGTGGTGGGAAAGTCAGTAATCATTATTGATGACATTATTGATACCGCAGGTACCGTCTGTAATTCGGCTGAAGTTCTGCTCGAAAAAGGCGCCAAAGAGGTGTCGGTTTGCTGCACCCATCCGGTTTTCTCGGGTCCGGCCATAGAAAGAATGGCCCAGGCGCCTTTCAAGGAAATCATAGTTACCAATACCATTCCGGTATTAGCGGAAAAAATGCTGCCCAACCTGACCGTTTTATCTATTGCTCCATTGATCGGAGAAGCCTTATTAAGGATTCATGAAGACCTGTCTGTTAGTAAGATATTTGAGGACTAAAGAAAGGGCTATTATACAAACATTATTTTTGGGTTGTTGAACAGTAAATTGATAAACCCTTTGCTTTTCTATATTGCTCTGTGAATCTATACAACGTATAAAAAAGCCTTAAACGGTAATTATGTATAATGTTTACCTGGGCGTTAGAGATTCACTTTCAGAATGAAAGATCTAATGAGCGTATGGTTTCTAAAGAAAGGAAAGGGATGTATTAATGGCATCGGCACAGATATTGCGATGTAAAAGTCGTGAAGTAAAGAATACCGGATATCTTAGACAACTGAAGCGGGATAAATGGGTTCCTGGTGTAATTTATGGTAAAAATAAAGAAAACCGGAATATTCTCCTGGCCAAAAAGGAATTAAGCAGAGTTTTTGCACGCATAGGTACCCGGGGGATATTCTCCCTGGAAATAGAAGGCGAGAATCAGGCAATTATGGCCCAGGTAAGAGAGATACAGAAGAACCGTATCAGCGGGGAAATAATCCATGTGGATTTTCTAACTGTCAAGATGAACGAGAGAATTCATAGTATGATAAGAATTCACTTGGCAGGGGAAGCAGCAATCACCCATAAAGGTGGAGTTCTACAGCAAACCCTTAGAGAAATACCGGTTTTTTGTTTTCCGGGAGATTTACCGGAAGTGGTAACCCTCGATATATCCGGTCTGGAAATAGGAAGTAAAATCACGGTACAGGATTTACCCCTGCCTGTTACTCTGGAAGTAGAAGATGCAGATGCTGTTATAGCTAATATTTTGGGTCCGTCTAAAGATGAGACAGAGGTCGAGAAAACAGAGCCAGCTGGATCAGACGACTAGACAATAAAACCCGGGTTGTCACGGGGACGGTTCTTCTGACAGGCCTTTGAGCAAGCCTGGCAGAAGAACCGTCCCCGTGACAGCCCGGGACATAAACGCATAAATTGAGGTTAGATATGAGGATAATAGTAGGCCTGGGTAACCCCGGCAAAGAATACAAGAACACTCGTCATAATATAGGCTTTATGGTCCTTGAAGAATTGGCGTCCCGTTATCCCGTTGAAAAACAGGATAGTAAATTTGATGCCATTATCGGACATATCAGGATAAAGACTAATAGAGTCTTACTGGTAAAACCTCTGACCTACATGAATCTCAGCGGTAATTCAGTCCAGGCGATAGTACACTGGCACAAGCTAAACCTGGAAGATTTGATGGTAGTCTATGATGACATGGATCTCCCCCTGGGGACCCTGCGTATAAGGGCGGAAGGCGGCAGCGGTGGTCACAAAGGCATGAAGTCCATAATTGCCAGACTGGCCAGTTCTGACTTTGCCCGTACCCGTGTGGGTATTGGTCGCCCCGAAGAACGGGATGCGGTGGACTGGGTTTTAGGCCGTTTCCCGGCTGAGGAAAAAGAGCAGGCCCGGCAAAGTATAAAAAGCGCCGCCGATGCCCTGGAAAAATGGGTAGGCAATGGCATAGTCGAAGCTATGAACGCGTACAATTAAGAGGCAGGTATATTTGCTCCGTTATTATGGGAAGATAGAAGTAAACTGTCTACCATCCACAATTTTGCTTGACAGTTTACTGGAAATAACCATAAAAGGGGCGGGCATGGTGAAAATCTATTATATCTGTGAATACTGCGAGCGGGTTTTTAATGAGGTCGAGGTGGAAGGTGAGGAAGGCTCGGTACAAGTAAAGGGTATTTGCGATGAATGCGGTCTGGAGATGGGCATAATTTCGCCCTCCTCCGTGAACCAACATTATTATAGCTAAGGTTATTCTCACAGTAAATGGATACTGCGCAATAAGGAGAACGATAGACGCGGATATTCGCGGACTAATATGATTTTCGCGGCTTGGAATTTTGATTACATTGATAACAAAGAGAACCGTCCTTGAATTGTCATTCTGAACGAAGTGAAGAATCTTTCTATTGAATGGATAGATCCTTCGCTACGCTCAGGATGACATAGAAAAAGCCGCGTGAATCCGCGCCCAAAGGGTCCGCGTTCGTCCGCGTCTATCGTCTTTCTTGTGTCGCACCATAGGTCAAATACGATGCTACAGTATAAATAATTAATAAGTGTGGAGGCCGAAAATATCGGTGTCCACCTTTAAGTTGTGTAGGGAGAGGACGGGGGATTTTGAATAAAGGCTTGTTGGAGTCTATAGAGCAATGTTTGGGCAAGCATGAAAACGTAATGCTGAGCGGATTATCAGGGGCGGCCCGATCATTCCTAATTCATGAGATCTTTCGCTCCAGCACGGAAAAGTTTCTCTGTATTGTATCCGGGGAAGAACAGGCTTATGATCTGGCCGGAGAATTAAAACCCCTGCTGGGTGAAAACAAAATCTTGCTGTTTCTAGCGCGCGATTTTGTCTTTATGAAAGAAAACACCTCACAGACAGAAGTAGCCCGCATCTCCACTTTGCAGGATTTACTTATTCATCCCCGCCGCCAATCCCTTGTGATTACTACTCCGGGCGGTTTGTTATACCGGATTATCTCCCCGCAACATATGAAAAAAGGCATGCTCAGCCTGGAAGTGGGTCAAGAGAGATCCGTCTATGATCTATTAAAGAGCCTGCTGGCGGCCGGTTATGAAAGGGTGGATACGGTTGTCCGAACTGCGCAGATAGCGATACGGGGCGGATTAATGGATATATTCCCGGCAGGTGAAAAAGAACCTTGCCGGATTGAGTTCTTTGGCGATGTAATTGAATCTATACGCCATTTTGACCTGAACACCCAGCGGTCCGGTAAGAAACAGCCCCGCCTGCTGATAAGTCCGGCGGATGAACTGTCGGGAGATGAACTGTCCAGTACACTTTTGGACTATTTTCCGGATACCAGCAGAGTGTTCTTTGATGAAACGCGCGAATTCTACCAAAACCTGGACAAACAAAGCCGCAGGTATCGAGAATATATCAAGCAAGCTCGCAAAGAGGAACTTAGCCGCAGGGAATTACCATTATCCGACCGTGAGCAATTAGAGCGGGGTTTGGAGAAACACCCCCTCATATATCATTCGTTTTTCCCGGCCAATATCCCTCAGGCCAGAGTATCACTTTATGAACATATTTCCCAAAAAGAAATGGAACCCTTTTACAACCGCTATGAGAGCCTGTTTAAACGAATAGAAGACTGGTTGGCTCAGGAATACACGGTCAGGTTGGCCATCGGCCAGGCAGCCCTGCGGGAAGAGTTAAGCCGGGAGATGATTGACCGTCATATTGTCGGGGCAGAATTTGTAAAACCCGATTATACGCGCGGTTTCATCAGTCAGGATCTGCGTTTGGCTGTAGTAACTGAACAGGACTTGTGGGGCAGGAAAAGAACTTGCGTCAACCGGTCAAGGTCACAGGTTGAGGAAAGAATACTGGTAGAGGACTTGCACCGGGGTGATTATGTTGTTCATGAACAATATGGGATAGGTGTTTTCCGGGGAGTCACCCAGGTGGAGACCGATGGAGTGACTCGTGAATATATTCTCCTGCAGTATGCAGGAACCGACAAGCTTTACTTGCCGGTAGACAAGATGGATTTGTTGCACAAGTATTCCAGTTCCGAGTCCAAGGAGCCACGGTTGAGCAAATTGGGAGGCACTGAATGGGACAGAACCCGGCAAAAAGTAACCCAATCCATACAGGAAATGGCCCAGGAATTGCTGCGGCTCTATGCCAGCCGGGCTGCAGTGGCCGGACACGCCTTTTCTCCGGATACCCCCTGGCAGACACAATTTGAAGACGAGTTTCCCTATCAGGAAACCCCGGATCAGTTAAAAGCCATAAATGATGTGAAAAAAGATATGGAAAGCAGCAAGCCTATGGATAGATTGGTATGCGGAGATGTCGGCTACGGCAAGACCGAGGTGGCGTTGCGGGCGGCATTCAAAGCCATTATGGATGGGAAACAGGTTGCCATACTGGTACCTACGACAGTTTTAGCCGAACAACATTATGAGACTTTTAGGAAGCGGTTTGAGAATTATCCTGCTAATGTTGACGTTTTAAGCCGTTTTAAATCTCCCACCCAGCAAAAAAGAGTAGTAGCAGAGCTGGAAAAGGGCATCGTTGATATCGTAATTGCCACCCACCGTCTGCTCTCCAAAGACATCAAGTTTCACAACCTGGGTCTCCTGGTGGTCGATGAGGAGCACCGCTTCGGGGTAGCGCAGAAAGAGAAGATAAAAGCCCTGAAAGAGCAGGTGGATGTATTGAGCCTTTCTGCAACGCCCATTCCCCGCAGTCTTCATATGGGCCTGACCGGGTTAAGAGATTTAAGCATTATAGAAACACCGCCTCCGGAACGTTATCCCATTACCACTTATGTGATGGAGTATAACGATGAAATTGTCCGTGAAGCCGTGCTGGCAGAAGTAAACCGCGGCGGTCAGGTATTTCTGGTGCATAATCGCATCCAGGACATTTACCGAATAAAGACGGAATTGGACAAACTTTTACCTGGCATAAGAGTAGCTGTGGGTCACGGCAAGATGAACGAAGAGCAACTGGCCCGGACCATGATGGAGTTTGTGCAGGGTAAATATGATCTTTTTTTATGTACCACCATCATAGAATCAGGATTGGATATGCCCAACGTCAACACGATTATTATAGATATGGCTGATCACATGGGCTTGGCGCAGCTATACCAGTTGCGCGGGCGGGTAGGTCGTTCCGACCGGGTGGCTTACGCTTATCTAACCTACCGTCCCGATAAGGTGATAACCGAAGCTTCCCAGAAACGCTTGAATGCCATCCGGGAATTCAATGAACTGGGAGCGGGGATTAAAATAGCCATGCGGGATTTGGAGATAAGAGGAGCGGGCAACATTTTGGGAGCCGAGCAGCACGGCTATATTCATGCGGTGGGATTTGATATGTATTGCCGTCTTCTGGAACAGCAAACTGCCCAGCTCAAGGGTATAATAATTAAGGAGCCGCTTAAACCGCAGTTGGAAATCGATGTAGATTATTACATCCCCGACAGTTATATTCCTGATTCAGGCGCTAAAATGCGGATTTACCGCCGCCTGCTGCTGGCCGACAACCCCGTTGAGGTAGAGAATATTAAGGCGGAGATAGAGGATCGTTTCGGCAAGCTGCCCGGTCCGGTGGAAAATTTTCTGCAGGTTGCATCATTGCGGCTCAAAGCGCGCGAAAAGCAGATCAAAGGCCTGCGCCGTAAAGGATCGGAACTGGAAATACAATTAGTCCATCCACTGCCGGCGAACTTCATCCCTCAAAGCAACATAAAAATTAGAAAGCTAAATCCCCATACCCTGGCTGTTCATCTCGACAAAGCTACGTCCCTGAAGGGGCTGCAAGATGTTCTGGAAATGATTTAATAGCCCAGTAGTACTTCATGTATCAAAACTGTACAGGACTCTTATCTTCCAGGGGCAAAAGTGCATCCATGGGATTATAAAAGGGCCAGTCGTAAAACTGTACCATGCCCATATATACGCTGATAATAAAAATAACACTGAATACTACAATCTCTTTATACCACTTGTTTCTTATCAGAGTTGGCAATTCAAAAACCAGCATTAATATATAAATAGCAACCAACAGCCATATCATGCTTTAACCCCCGTTTATTCTTTAAACTCAAAGGATTTATCCAAGAGATAAGTTCTTCTTATCTCAAAGTTTACGGTTATGGCAGTTTGAATACCGGGGAAGATATCAGGCCAGTCATTTTCGATCTGATCCCAAAGATCTGGATTGCTACGATAAATACTCCTTCCCCAGCCGAAAATATCACTGTCCAACAACTGGGCCTTCTTGATGGAAGCGGAGATTTCTTCCTTAATCTTCTCCTCGATCAATTCATTCATTTTATTGATCATTTCCATGCTTAAAATTTCACCGGTAAAGGTTTGTTCATAAAAATTTCCTTCAGCGTCTATACTGATCGAAATTTTCTTAAGATTACCTTCTTCAAACACCGGTTTAGTTATGGCTTGAGAACGAGTTAATTCTATGCTGACCATTTTATCGCTTTCCGGTACGTTAGCCAGCGGTGATTGGATAATAATCAACCCCCCGGTTACCATCCTGGGGTTTAAAAACCTATATCCCTGACTTTCCGTCTCGTTCAGCGAGCCTACCAATTTTCGATCTTTAAAGACTGCTGTACCATCCAGCCGCAGCACTTTCTTGCCTTCTATTTCTTGAATGGTTACCTGGGGAACAGCCGGCTGGATTCCCGGTGTAGCCAGATATTCCAGGAAATCATCAAGAGTAATCGGATCATAAATGCCTAATTGCGATTCCTGGATTTTAATTAGTTTTCTTAGGCCTGGCAGCGAATAGGACTCCATGGGTAATTCTGCTTCCAGGCATTCCTTTCCGGTAACTCCCTTACTTATGAAGAGCAGTGAAGTTTTGCGAAGATTACGGTTACGGCCTATAAAGTCTGTAGCCCTGGCTATATCTGTATTGGCCAGGTCCTGGCCGATAATTACTACCCCGGCATGGGCCCATAGCGGGAGTCGCGGGAGGAAAACCATGACCTTACGGGCGGCCTCAGTGTACGTTCGGCCTGTACCGCTAATATTAAATGGCCGGGATCCTTGAGAACTGCCTGATTGATCAGGGGTGGATGGTGAGGCCAATTGTACCGAAAAGGAGGGCTGGCCATTTTCCAGGTCAAAAACTATTCCTTCCGCTTCCATAGTATTATTGACCTCAATCCGGTTCCAGCATCCAGATGTGAAGAACATGGATAGAAGCAGCAAAAGGAAGAGACAAAAATTTTTCCATTTATTTATTTTGAGAATTGGCCTTTTTTTGCCGGTCTGCATTTTCCGTTCCTTTCATTTTAGGACGCATAGTATTCATAAACCACGGACGCCGAACGATAATATCAGTCATTTGGCCTTGATTAAAGGGCGCTATCGGTGACAAGTAGGGAAGCCCGAATGAATTTAAGTTAGCCATATGGATTAGCATGAACAGCAAAGCAATCATTATTCCAAACAAGCCCAAAAAGGCAGCGCTTATTAAAAAACCAAATCGAGCAATTCTTACAACTAAACCGGCATTATATGAAGGGATAATGAAGGAAGCAATGCCCGTAAATGCTACCACAACTACCATGGGGGTGGAAACCAGACCTGCCTTGACTGCGGCATCCCCAATGATAAGAGCTCCCACGATACTAATAGCGGGACCAATAGCCCGGGGCAATCGAATTCCTGCTTCCCGCAGCATTTCAAAGGTAAGTTCCAGCAGCAGGGCTTCTACAAAGGCAGGAAAAGGAACCCCTTCACGGGTTGCCGCGATTGTTAAATACAAGGGAGGGGGAATCATCTCCTGGTGGTAAGTAATGGCGGCTACAAAAAATGACGGCAGCAATAGAGATACCAGGAAAGCAGCAAAACGCATGATTCTGAATAAAGAAGCAGGTATAAAACGTTCATAGTAATCCTCGGAGGCAATCCAGAACCTGGGAAAAGAAGTTGGCGCGATTAACACAATAGGTGACCCGTCAACCATAATAGCAACTTGGCCTTCCAGCAGGTGACCGCAAACCCGGTCCGGCTTTTCGGTATACTCCATCTGGGAGAAAATAGTCCGATGATTATCTTCCAGGAACTCTTCCAGATAACCAGTGTCAAGAATTCCATCAATATCTATTTTTCCAAGCCGATTTTTGACATCAGCAACTAATTCTTCAGGAGCGATGCCGTCAATATAACATAGAACAACATCGGTTTTAGTGATGCGGCCCAGGACAAAGCTTTCAATCTTGAAATTGGCGCTCTTAATCCTGCGCCGCAAAAGCGCGGTATTAAAACGCAAGGTTTCGGTAAATGCTTCCTTGGGACCCCGGACGACAACTTCATTTTCGGATGACTGTATGGATCGTCCCTGCCAGGAACGGGTTCCGGCTACCAAGCCGGTGTTATAACCGTCGATTAGCAGGATTGTATCACCGGAACTAATGTGGTGACAAATATCCTGCAGGGTGTCGGTGGTTTTTACTTCAGCCAATGAAACGATACTTTCTTCAACCAGTTTAAAAACGTCATGTTTCGGCCAGGGGTAGCTATTGTCACTCTGCATATTAAGTTCCAGCATCAATGACTTCAAAAGATTAAGTTCAATCTGTCTCTTGTCTACCAGCCCGTCGAAGAATATTACCAGACCCCGGTTTTCCCCGTTAGGGCCGAAGGTAAACTCTTTGAAAACCGCATCTGAACACCTTTCCAGAAGTTTATGCAGATCATCCATATTTTCCTGGAGCTTGCTGGAAATAGGTTTATCGATAAGTTCTTGACTACTAGTCTGAACGGGCGGGTTATTACTTCGTTTGTAACGCATATAAAAATCCCTGCTTTTCTTTAAGAATTAACCTGTTTAATCGATGGGTTATTCAAACCAGTAGCAACGCCTTCGCCTGGAGCCGGTTTGAAAAGTAAGATAACGAATAGCACCACGGGAATAAGTACATAGAAGACGCCGTATATTACGGGAAATATCGTGGATAGAATGATACCCTCCTCTTCAATATTACTCCCCATCTTGAGGGATAATATGCCAATAATAACAGAAGTGGGAGCCGCTAAAAAACGGTAATCCTTAAGGGCAAATACCTGCTGGGTAACGTAACAGGTCATAAACCAGATTACTATGATCGCACCAAAGATTCCTATTATCCACAGGGCAATAAAGGCAGCATCAATATTTTGAATAAAATCAGCTATGGTTATGGAGCGGATTAATTTGAAGGTAGGAAAAGCCGTAAGGTTGGCATAATTTTGTCCCAGATGCATAATTATAGCTGCGGATGATAAAGTAATTAGTGCTATATATGTAAACAGAACATTAAATAGGGTGCGGGGAGTTTTCTCCCGGTCAGTAGAAAAGTATGCCAGGGTAAGTACAGGAATCATGTTGCCCAAAAGGAAGAAGGCCTCATATGTTGCATATCCGAAATTAATAAAACTGGTATGGATTAAAGGCAGCAGGTTGGTTATCTCGTGCTGTTGGATCATGACGATAAACACAATTATAAATGAAGTAGGCAATCCTATAAGCATTATTACTTCTGAAACCCGGGCGACGTTTTCCAGTCCCGTCCTAAGGGCATAATAGCCGGCCAGGAGCATGGCGCCGATATAAACGCTTAGGGGGGTATCGGGAACAATGCTGCTGCCGATAAAGCTCGTAAAAATACGCAAAGTGATGGCGGCGCCCATAAGAAAGACCAGGATATAAGCGAACCCTACTATTTTGCCGACAACCTTGCCCAGGCAGTCATCCAGGATGGTAGGAAAGGGATGGATGCTTTTCTTTAGGATATATGTATAAACATAAATCAGCATCGCTCCGGGGATAATCGAAGTCAGAACTGCCAGCCAGTTACTGTTGCCAACCAAGTGCGTAACGATCGCAGGCGTAATCAGGTAAGCCAGAGGCGCTATTGCCAGCATTAGCAGGCAGTATATTTGCAGATTATTTAAACGTATCAGAATTCATCCCACCTTTCACACAACAATATTTTCACCAAAAGCCATATTAATATGTAGAGATTATTTTTTTTGTTTAGGATGGTAAAAAGTGAATAAAAGGGGATTTTGAGTTATATACTATCACTGAGAAAGAAAATGATATTTTCAATATATTGAAAAAAGGAGGGAAAACTGTAGGATGAAAGCAACAGGAATCGTTCGCCGTATTGATGACCTGGGGCGCGTCGTTATCCCCAAGGAAATAAGAAGAACCCTGCGTATACGTGAGGGGGATCCCCTGGAGATTTTTGTGGACCGTGAAGGCGAAGTCATATTAAAAAAATACTCCCCGATTGCCGAGCTGGGAGATTTTGCCAAAGAATATGCGGAATCCCTGCATGAAACCATTGGGCATATTTCTATGATTTCTGACCGGGACGTAATAATTGCGGTAGCGGGAGCTAACAAGAAAGAATTCTTGAGCAAGCCGGTAGGAAAACTACTGGAGAAGTCTCTGGAGGATCGCACCACAGTGGTCATGAATGAATTGGAGAGGCTTGACGATGAAAACAACCATGTTATTCAGAGTGATGACCGTGAATACACCATTAGATCCCAGGTAGTAGCACCGATTATTACTCAGGGTGACCCCATCGGAGCGGTCATTATCGTCAGTAAAGACGCCAACGTTAAACTGGGGGAAATGGAGGTCAAGCTGGCCGAAACCGCAGCCGGATTTCTGGCCAAACAGATGGAACAGTAATTGCAGATTTTCAGATGGCGATCTTATATGATAATAAGATCGCCTTTTTTATTGATATCCCAGTATATGCCACTATCAGTATGGTATAATATACATCGTGAAAATGGGGAGGGTTGACATGAACAAAGGAAACTTTCTCAGGGGAGCACTGATTCTAAGCATAGCAGGCGCCCTGAGTAAAATACTGGGAGCCCTTTACCGCATACCTCTGGCCCGCTTGCTGGGTGGTGAAGGCATGGCCCTTTATCAGATGGCCTATCCGATCTATACTACAATTCTGGCCCTGGCCACAGCCGGGGTACCGGTTGCCATCAGTGTTTTGGTATCACGCAAAGAAACCCAGGGCTACACCGGCGATAGTAAGAGAATATTCAGAATATCACTGTTATTGCTTATCATATTTGGATTTATTTTAACCCTCCTGGTAATGCAGGGAGCTCATTTTTTGGCCAATACCGTGCTTAATGAACCCCGTACTTACTATCCAATATTGGCAGTGGCCCCGGCCATATTTCTAGCGGGCTTGTTGTCGGTTTTTAGAGGGTATTTTCAAGGCCACCAGTGGATGATGCCTACAGCAGTATCGCAGGTGCTGGAGCAGTTGTTTAGGGTAGTAGCGGTAGTCATACTGGCCTACATACTCTTTCCCCGAGGGTTGGAATACGCTGCGGCCGGAGCTACCTTTGGGGCCGTAGTGGGGGGATTGGCAGGCCTTATGGTTTTGCTTGTCTTCTATTATAAATATAATAGGCAGCAGGCGGATTTGTCCCGCCAATTGAAATACAGCCAGGATAAACCGGGCATGCTGGCCCGGGAACTGGTAAATCTGGCCATTCCGGTATCCTTTGGGGCGGTAGTCTTACCCCTGGTGCAGGTTTTAGATGCCATCATCGTACCTAGACGTTTAATAGCTTTAAGCTACAGTACTTCCCAGGCCGCTGAACTATTCGGGCAATTGTCCGGCATGGCCGCAGTATTGATTGGCCTGCCCACCATTTTTACCATCAGCATCGCTACCAGTCTAGTGCCGGCCATAAGTGAAGCTATGGCCCAGCGTGATCATCAGCTGCTGAACAATCGTTTGAACTATGGATTGCGGGCGGGAATGATAATCTCCTTCCCCTGCGCCATCGGGCTTTATGTTCTGGCCTTTCAGATCTGCGACCTGCTCTATGCTACCCCGGAGGCGGGTGTTCCTCTGGAAGCACTGGCCTTTTCCACGGTTGCTCTAGCAGCTTTCCAGCTGACCAGTGCGGGACTGCAGGGCATAGCAAGACCGGAAATTGCTATGCGCAACCTGGTCATCACCGGGATGCTAAAAACTGTTTTTAACTACAGCCTCACCAGCGTTCCCATGCTGAACATAAAAGGCGCCGCCATCGGAACTTTGCTGGCGTTTGCCATCGGTTCCACTTTAAACATTATGTCGCTTAAGAGCATTACCGGAGTGCACTATGAGATGGGGCGCATGTTCAAGCTGCTCATGATAACAGCTGCCATGGGAATAGCCGTCAAGCTGGTCTATAGCTTCCTGGTCGCTTCCGGACTGGTCTCCAGCCTGTCGACGGTGCTATCCATTACCATAGGTATAGCTGTATATGGGCTATTGCTACTATTGTTAAAAGAATTTGATATGGATATGATTAAAAAGATAACCAGTCGTTAGGTTGCTATAACCAGGGAACAGGGGGACGGTTCTCTTGCTTCCCTGGTTACATCGAGAAAGGAGTTTGTTTATATGAGCAATAGCGCCGAAGCGCTGGACGAGCTAATAGAGATACAGCAGCGTTTGTTGGCTCCGGGGGGGTGTCCCTGGGATAGAGAACAAACCCATGATTCTCTGGTCAGATATCTTATTGAAGAGACGTATGAAGTGATAGAGGCAATAAAAGAAGGTGATATGTATAAACTTAGAGAAGAGTTGGGAGACTTACTATTACAAATAGTTTTCCATGCAACCTTGGCTGAGAGAGAAGGTCATTTTGATTTTGCCGACCTAACCAGGTTGGTAAGCCAGAAGATGGTGGACAGACATCCCCATGTATTTGGGGATTTGCAGCTCAAGACCAGCGATGACGTTCTGGATAAATGGGAGGACTTCAAACGAAAGGAGGGTAAAACCAGCCTGCTTGAGGGAATACCCCGGGGTTTACCGGCTCTGCTGAGAGCGGAAAAGATTCAGGAAAAATGCAGCCGGGTAGGATTTGACTGGCCTAGCGTGCATGGGGCCTTGGACAAGTTTAAAGAAGAGGTGGATGAACTGGGGCAGGCGCAAAACGATCGGGAAATTACTGAAGAAATGGGAGATGTCCTTTTTGCCCTGGTAAATGTCGCCAGGTTAAAACGGGTTGAGCCCGAGCAGGCTTTGCAGCTATCTAACGACAAAGTTACCCGCCGCTTTAACTACATAGAGGAAAAAGTAAAAGATGCCGGTCGGGAATTTTCCGAACTAAGCCTGGAAGAAATGGATAGCATTTGGGATGAAGCCAAAGTCCGGGGTCTTTAATCCTAAACTGAGAGAGATGTAAGTTTTTTCAATTAAAAAAAAGGATTAATTGCAAACAGCGCGAATAGCCATAATATAACGTGAACATAAATGTAAGGAGGGATATTTTGAATAAGACTGAATTAGTAAACGGAGTGGCGGGGACAGCCGGCATTACCAAAAAGGACGCGGAAAAGGTTATCAATGCTTTTTTTACCGCCGTAGAAGGAGCGCTTAAAGCTGGAGATAAGGTACAGCTTATCGGCTTTGGCACATTTGAAGTTAGAGATCGTCAAGCCCGGAAAGGTAGAAACCCTCAAACTGGTGCGGAAATAGACATTCCTGCTGCCAGAGTTCCGGCTTTTAAACCTGGAAAAGCCTTAAAAGATGCACTAGACTAAAATGCGCTTGGACAAGTACCTGAAGATATCGAGAATCATCAAGAGGCGCACCGTTGCCAAAGATTTTGCCGAGAATGATAGGGTCATGGTGAATGGTAGGATAGCCAAGCCATCCACCGAGGTAAAGACCGGGGATGTCGTTACCTTACGGGTAGGAGCCCGCGAAACCAGCTACCAGATTCTCAGCATAGTTGACAACGTAAAGGCGGCCGAGGCTAAAAACCTGTATAGAATTGTAGAGTAAAGGACGGAGAGACCGTCTGAGGTGGAGAAACCGCCCCCAGATAACTATTGTTATTTGGGGGCGGTTTTGTTCGCCTAAAAAACAGGCATATTTTGGTTTACCAGGCGCATATTTTATAAAGACAAAATTATCAATTGCTTGAGGAGGCGATTTTGATGGCGGAACATTCCCTAAGCCTGGTCAACCGCCAGCGTATGGAATTAACGGGAGTTGCCAATGTTATTACTTTTGATGAAGCCGAGATAATACTGGCTACAGCTTTGGGTTATCTATCTATTGTCGGGGAGGAGTTGCATATTGGCATGCTTAACCTGGATGAAGGCCGGGTGACGATTCAGGGCAATGTTAATAGCGTGGGCTACAAACCCCAGGGTACGGATTTCAAATCAAAAAGTAAAAACATACTCACCCGTTTGCTGAAATAAGGAGGGTTGACCGGTGGGGCTATTGGCCCAGATAGAAGCTTTCATGCTGACCTTTATGTTGGGGATGATGGCGGGGCTTATATTTCATTATTACCAGTCCGTCATCCGGAGTCTACGCATAGGCAAATATAGTCTTTACCTTATGGATTTCATACTCTGGATTCTCATGATCATCTTTATTGCTGCAGCTTTGTTACTGATAAATCAGGGTGAGATAAGGGTATATGTGTTTTTGGCTTTGCTGGTTGGTGGGGGTGCATACTATAAATGCCTGGCTGGACCTTTGGGGCCTACCGTTAAGTTTCTGGGTCAAGCCACTGCGCATGTGATCCAGGTGGCCTTATCAGCTTTGGCAAAGCCCTTTGTTTTGACTATGGCTTGGATCAAAGTACAATACCGGATACGTAAAAGACCTCCTCCCCCACCCGATGATACAGAACAGGAAATATAATAGACTAATAGGAGCTTGCGAATGCTCCCCGAAAGTAGTACAATAAAATTTGTCCACAATTTGTGGAAAATATGTGGATGATGTGTAATAATATGCGTATAGAAATCAGGGGAGCAGAAAAACTGAGTTTCAGGGAGAGACAAGTGGTGATACTAAAGGAGTCGGGGAAGAGTACTGAAGAAATAACCCGTACCCTAAAAGTAACTGCCAGTACAGTCGCCACCCTGTATCATCGCGCCCGATCCAAGGGCTATGAAGTTGTTATCGTGCTTCCCGGTGATGTTATGGGTATATTTGGAGGGGAGGACGAGAATGATAACGATGAATAGAAGAAAGAAACCATTTCGCCTGTTTATAACGGGTTTATTAGCGGTAGTGTTGTTGTTGGGCATCGTTCCCCGGGCTAAAAGCATAGTGGAACTATCATCGCAAAAAAAGATTCTGCAGCAGGAAAAAGCTCGCCTGGAACAGATAAATGCTGAGCGCAGCCAGCTCGCCGAGTCTTTAGATACTCCGCAAGCCATTGAACGTATAGCCAGGGAAAAACTGGGAATGGTGAAAAGCGGTGAGAGAACCATTGTAAAAGTTGTAAACCACAAGTAATTTGCATTTGTTGGTTGACTACGGCTCGTGCATCTAATAAAATAAACCTAGTACAATTTGAGGGGGATCTTTACTTTTATGCCGACCGAACAAACTAATATTGTACCCGGTGAGATTATTGACGGTAAGGTTCAAGGCATAACTACCTTTGGAGCTTTTATCGAGTTGCCTGGTGGCCTGGTAGGCCTGGTACACATCTCCGAAATCGCTGATACATATGTAAAAGATGTCAAGGATTTTATCAAAGAGGGCGATGCGGTCAAAGTCAAGGTGCTTAATGTTGCCGGCAAAAAGATTGGTTTGTCCATTAAACAGACTCTGCCCCCTAAGGTTGTTCCTCCCCGTGTGAACCGTTCGGAGAACAGACCGGACATGGGGCGGCGTGATGCCAGGAGTTTTAGCCCAAAGAGAAACGAAGTGCCGGTCAGTTTGGATGACAAGATTGCCAGGTTCCTGAAGGAAAGTGATGAACGAATGCAATCTTTGAAGAATAAGGTGGAGACCAGGAAACGCAGTAAAAATAATCAGTAAGAAAGCACTTCCTCGGAAGTGCTTTTTTAGTTAAGAACGATAGACGCAGCAACCTTAATAGTGCCGGAAACGGCACGAATAAGGTTGTTGCGGCTATAGAGCATTCTGAGGAGGAATATATTATGCGTTATGCGGCTGTAGATATCGGGACAAATTCCTGCCGCCTTTTAATTGCCGAGCCAGCTACCGCACCAAAGCTGTTGAATCTTCATAAGGGAATGGAAATCACCCGCGTGGGTGAGGGAGTAAGCCAGAACGGTTTGATTAATGCGGAGGCTATGGAGAGGACCCTTTTTTGCCTGGGACAGTTTCGGGAAAAGATGCAGACCTGCGGAGTAGAAAGATATCGTGCGATTGCCACCAGTGCAGTAAGAGAAGCTGACAATGGCCTTGAATTTGCGCGCCGCGCCAGGGAAGAGCAAGGTATGGATGTGGACATTGTAAGCGGAGAAGAGGAGGCGTGCCTTAGCTATAAAGGGGTAATAGGGGGATTATCCTTTTCCTTCTCGCCACTGGTAGCTGATTTGGGTGGTGGCAGTACCGAGTTTATTTGTCCGGAGGAAAAGCTACTGATCTCTATACCGCTAGGAGCGGTTCGGGCCACCGAGGCTGATATGAACGCCGGTCAAATACGTGAAGCTCTTGCCCCTATAGGGCAGATCAGGCAGCGTCTCAGCCAGAGGCCTCTGGTTATGGTGGGAGGAACCGCCAGCACTCTAGTGGCAGTAAAAACAGGCCTGGTAGAATACAGGCCCGATCTGGTGCATGGTCATGTATTAACCAAAAAAGACATCGGCGATCTCTATAATCTGCTGGCAAGAATGCCCCTGCACCTTCGCCGCCGCCTGCCCGGACTGCAGCCGGAAAGGGCTGATATTATAGACCAGGGAGCCCTCATTATACTAATGATCCTTGAGGTTCTGGGCAAGGATGAAATCATTGTCAGCGAAAATGACCTGCTGGAAGGAATAATTCTCTCACTGCTAGTACTCTGTTAACCCTAATTGTGTATTTTATTCATCAAGTAAAATTCATGCATGACAAGGCGGTCGTTCCTTGCCATCCTTGGCACCAGCAACTCTATGCCGTCCATGGCATAGAGCTGCAAGACAACGCAGTCATACAGGAATTTGACCGATGAGAAGATGTAGAATTAGGGTTAACAGAGTACTAGATTAATAGATAATATAATAATAGCTTCTGCGCCTGGCTGCACTGACAGATCACTTCGGTATAAAAATGCCCGCATAATACGAAATCCATACCTCTGACTATCCGCTTGAAACATCCCGTTCATTACGGCCATGTATCATTATGACAACGGCAGGCCAAATGATCCGATAAACATCCTTTGTCGCCAGAGACAATAAAATTGACAGCATATAAGGAAAAGAGGCTAATTATGCCAGGTGTTGTGCTAATATATAGGAAATCGGCATATTAATTCCTCATGATAATAGCATTGTTCTTATATGTTTTTTGTGAAGGGGAAGGCCAGAAATAATAACAGGCAGTTCAAACTATAATATTTTTTAGGTGATATGGAAAATGAAAAACCAAAAATTAAGCTTAATTATATTTATACTATTAGCTTTTTCCCTCTTGTCCGGCATGGGATGTTCTACACGGCAAACAGATTCCAGTGCATGTACCGACGCTGCCAATGGTTTTTCCTTCATTTTTATGAGTGATTCCCAGGCGGATCCGGAGACGGGAGATTACACGGCCTGGGGACAACTGTTGCAACGGGCTGCAGGGGATGAGCGCCGGCCTGCGTTTGTAATGATAGGCGGAGACCTGATAAATGATGGCAATGACCAGGCAGAATGGGATGCATTTTTTGCCGCCGGGGCGGACGTTTTTAAAAAGCTGGACCTTTATCCTGCGGTTGGCAATCACGACAACACAGAATTATATAAAACCATGTTCAATTTGCCTAATAATGGACCTGAAGGCAAGCAGGAAGCTTTCTATTCCTTTGATTATGGAGATGCCCATTTTACCGTTATGGACAGCAATGCTATGGGGGCAGCCAACCAGCAGGATATAAACTGGCTGAAAAAGGACCTGTCAAAAACGGATAAAACCTATAAGGTTGTAATGTTTCATCATCCCGCCTTCCCGGCCATTGAGAATCCCAAAGACAACATCCGGGCAGAGACCATACAAAAGGCTTTCGTGCCCATCATGGAAGAAGCCGGTGTGGATTTGGTGCTCTCAGGCCATCAACATGTATATATGAGAACCTATCCTCTACGTAACGGTAAGCGGGATGAGAAAGGCATTGTTTACTTGATGGGGAACTCCGGGGGCAAGTTTTACAATCCAGGCGCATACGACTATATCGCTTGCAGCATCAGCAATCAACCGGTGTATTCCATCGTGACTATTGATAAAAATGGCATTGACATAGAAACCAGGTCTGCCACCGGTGTGCTTTTGGACTCCACCAAGGGCCCGGCCATTTCCCCGGAGCAGAAGGATTTGACCATTACCGTCAAAGGGGACGGCATTGATGGAGAGCAAAAATTTACCTTCGGGCAGCTTGCCAGTCTACCCCGTTCTGGTTTTCAGCACGTTTATTCTACCATTAACAACTGGCCTACATCCCGGGTTTTTGCTGCCAAGGGCATTGCGGTGCGCGGCATATTGAAGGCTGCGGGTGTTCTGGATACGGTTCGGGTCATTACCTTCCGTTCTCCAGATTCCTATGAAGTGAGATTTACCAGAGAACAGCTTCTGGACCTGCCCCGGTATTATTATCCCAAAGTTAAGGAAGGATCGGCTGACCTGGCAGAGTCGGTGGAGCCTATCATCGCCTATGAATATAAGGAGGGCTCCGGCGATATGCAAGCAGCAGTGCCGGATGCACCCTGTTTGATAATAGGCCAGAGCAACCCCCTGGAGCATACCAATCCGGCCTTTGTTGTCAATATTTCCGAAATAATAGTCTCCGATAAGGAAGCGGAAACATGGGAACCGGCAACCACCTTCCCCAAAGAGGGGAAGATTGCATCTGGAGAATTGGTCAAGCTCCAGCACAAATCATTTGGCCTGGTCAAGCTCCATTATACCCTGGATGGAACAGACCCGACGGAGCTATCTCCCATGTACAATGTCAGCACCTACCAGCCGGAACTGAATGTTCCCATACCGATTACCAAGGATACTGTCATAAAGGTTCTGGTTGCTGGCTATGGCAAGAAAAACAGCGAAATTAAAAGCTTCACATTTGATGTTCAATAATCTGGCAAGGTATAGGAGGAAAGTTTGAAACCAAACATCTAATGGAAGCTAAAAATAGCCACAAAAAAGCGTTGTAACAAAGTTACAGTAAATTGAAAAAGTAATATGGAACAGCACTAAGAAGCTATAACGCCATCGGAATCTACGACCAGAAATCCGTGACGCTGAACAAAAGCGACTGCCTGCTCAATGGTAAAAGTCCGGTTAGCAGGAAGGGACACCACCTTTCTGTAGAGATTCGGGTTGTAGGCTTCGGATTTTTTAAGGATGGCGTAGATCGCGGTCAACAACATCCTGCAAATGGCAATGATGGCTTTCTTATGCCCACGGCGCTTTTTGAGCGCAAAATAACGGTTTTTAATTTCAGGGTGCTTGTCTGATTTGCAGACGGTAAGCGCACACTGAACGAGAAGTGGTTTAATGTAGGCGCCGGCACGGTTGATACGGGTAGTCTTTTTCTTCCCGGCACTCTCGTTGCTTTGCGGTGTAAGTCCTGCCCAAGAGCAAAGATGTTTGGCCGTAGGGAACACGGACATATCCACACCGATTTCCGAAATAATTGAGATGGCGGAAAAGAGTTGGATACCCGGTACGGTCATGACAAGCTCAAATTGAGAACGAAACTGCTCGGCAAGAACGAGAATGGCAGATTCAAGATTGGCCTTACAGAGCTTCAGACTTTCCATGTGGGAACGGATAATCTTTAGCTTTTCGGCCTGCTCGGAGCACATCAAACCGTCAACAGCAGCTTGGATCTTGGCCGGTAACGCTTTGCAGCGAGGGTCAATAAATGGAGTAACGTCAAAGCTCCCGTCGGGATGTGCAAGTAGCTGTTCGGTAATAGCGGAAGCACTTTTACCAAAAACATCAGAGAAAACATCGTCCAATTTAATATTAGAAACGGTAAGGCAATTTTGAGCACGGTTCTTTTCTCCGACAGTGGAGTTGGTCAACTTGACACGGTAGCGCATGAGGTCTCGAAGTTGTCGGATCATAACCGGTGGGATAAAGCTGCCGACGACCAAATCATGTTTGAAGATGTCGGAGATCCACTGCGCATCTCGGGTGTCGGTTTTCTTTCCGCGAATGGCTTTGACGTATTTGGGGTGAGCGAGAACCACCTTACAGGTCGATTCGAGCATGTTGTAGACGGGAATCCAATATTTCCCCGTAGACTCCATACAAACATCACGGCATCCATGATCCGCAAGCCATTGCGCGAGTAGGCGGAGGTCCCTTGTGAAAGTGGAAAACCTGCGCCGTTTGTAAGTCGTAACGCCTTTGTCGTCGGTTGCCGCGATACAAGCTACGACGAAGGATTTGTGGACGTCGATTCCACAACAGATGGGGTAAACGATTTTGAGTGCCATATTTGCAATCTCCTCGTAAAAGAATGCGAAGATACCGACAGGGACTGACCGCTCGCACAAAGAACGAGTAGCGTCTTTACAAAAATAAGTTTACGGGTTCTAGGTCCCACTTATTTGTGCTTCAAATGAGCGATCGACACACATAACAATTCGGTCAGCGATATGCTGGGCCCACTCACCTCCACGTGTTTTGTAGTGTGTCGGTATCCTCGCTGATAGCATACAACAAATATCAGGCAAGGGCCGACGGTTTCATCCCGTTTTGTGCCTTTCGCAGAAAGGAATGGTCATAACAATGCAAAACCTGAATAAAGGGAAATTATTTATTACCGCAACACTATTACTGGCAATGATGTTTACCATGGCAGCCTGTGCCGGAAATAAAACTAAAGACAGCGGCGACCAGAAATACGAAGCCCAGATTATTACCATCGAAGGGTTGAATCCCCAAAAAGATGCCGACGTTTCACTAACGGAGATATCTGTAGCAGAATTGCGAAAACTGCCCCAATACAATTTGGATGCCAGCTACAAGAGGACCACTGGACTTAACGAGGAGTTTAAAATGTCAGGTCCATACCTTAGAGAAGTGATAAAGCATCTGGGAGGAAATTTGGAGAGTTATGCCGGTATAGGTGTGGTGGGTAGCGACGGCTATTACTGTCTCCTTTCCAAGGAGGTTATTGGTGCTACCCCGGATCTTATGTTGGCTCTTATTATTGACGGTGAAGCCAGACTGGATGAAGACAATGCCCCGACTCGTCTGGCAGTCCAGGGCCAATTTGGACCCTATTGGGTAAAGAAAATCAAAAAAATAATCCTCTATACCGAGATTCCTGAAAAGGTCATCACCTCCGTCTGGATCTTTAACAATCTGGCCGAGGGCATTGAGCCTTATCAATACGAATATTATGGAAGCAAGGACGATTCTATCGACTTGGAACAGGTTTTTTCCAGGTTGGATAATGTGGACAACAAGGCCTTTTTCACCATGAAATCCGCCGACGGCTTCAAGAAAAACGAAGTCCTCAATATGGTAAAGTCTCGTTATTACATAAAGGTAAAGGGGAAGGATGCTCCCACCAATGTTTCCCCTTATATAAAGTTAGGGATGAACGTGCAGAATATCTCCTGGGTTTCCACCAATGCAGATGCAGCCGTCTTTCCAAATAAGATGTTGGAGTATATGGATACGGTGGAAATCGAAGGACAGAAGGGCATCACTCTGGAAGATATACTATATGAGACGGAAGTAAAGGCAGTCAAGTCGGAAACCTTTGATATCCTCGGAACCCAGGGGGAAAAAATCACCGTGGCCGGAGCGGATATGAGCCGAGGGATTTTAGTTGTACGAGAGGACGGCAGTGCGGGAGTAATCTGGGATAAGGCCACCGGATATAAGAATATTAATAATCTTCTTCGTGTTCGTTTGGTGGGCAAGCAAACAGCAGAGAAAAAGGTAACCGAGACTGAGGTTACGGTTGCCTTGCCGGTTGACACTCCCGAAGCGGATACCATCCTTACCATCACCGGTGACGGTGTCAGCAAGACCATTTATCTGTCTCTTGAGGACCTAAAGAGTATGAAAGACGGTTATACGGAACAGTGCTTCTCTACTGTCAACAATTACCCGACCCGGAAGTTCACCGTGGGCAAAGGCGTGAGTCTTTCCTGTTTATTGGAACAGGCCGGGCTTAAAAACGAAGCTATGAGTATTAAAGTGGAAGCGAGTGACGGCTATAAGGCCTCCCTGACCCGGGATCAGCTTTTAGGAAGCCGATACCAATATCCAGGGCTGTTAGCCGGCAGCACCGCCGGACCGGTGGAAGTCCGGTCTATGTTGGCCTGGGCCTTTGGGGAAGGACAGGATTTTTCAAAAACCAAGGGGGAAGAGTTGCGACTGGCTATCGGTCAACAGGGCTTAAACGATGTTAACACGGCGGTCGGAGTGCAATCGGTCTCAAAAATTACGGTATCAACAAGTGATAATGGCCAGTGGGCCATGGCCGCGGCTGCACTTGCCGAAGGTCAGATTACCCTGAATCACGGATCAATGGATCAGGTGAAGATTTATTATACTCTGGATGGTACCGAACCTACCGTATACAGTCAGGTTTACAATCCCAGCACATCCTACTTCCAGCCTGATCTTATCAAGCCCATTTCCATCAGCGGATCGGGTACTCTAAAGGCCAAGGTTATCGGGTATGGAAAAAGAGACAGCGAGGTTTTGACCTATGCCTATTAAAAAGACGGTTCTGCTAGTGGTTTTGTTGCTGGCAGCTCTTTTTTGCGGTTGCGGGGAGACTACGGCGCCTACTGAAGCAGAGGTAAGTGCTTTTAAAGAGATTTTTGGTCAAGACTATTCTGCTCAGGATTTTACCAATATTACCAAAGAGGTAATGACGGATAAGAGGAGTGATAAGTTTAAAGCCGTGAAAAAGGTATTAAGAACACCGGCAGGAGACTATGCTTTTATCAGCAAACCTGTGGCATACAACGGTCCTATAAACCTTGCTCTTGGTATTGATAAGGAAACGGGAACAACCATAGGGATGAGAATCGTGGAGCATAAGGAGACGCCGCATTATGTGCGGGATATGAGTAATAGCTGGTTTACGGATCGATTCAAAGGCAAATCCACCGACAACTATTTGGAGTTGATCCGTCTAGAAGCCACAAAGGACAATCAGGTAATCATCATTACCGGGGCCACAGTAACCACAGAAGGAATTACCAATGGGGTTAACGCATGTATGGGTGTTTTCCGCGAGTTTGATCTTGGTAAGGAGGCCAGTGGTGTTCCTTACATGGTTAAATTTGAAAAAGAAGAAGGAGATGGTCCTCATGAAACGGGGTTCATCGCCATACGGGCTCACGGTGTGGTATTGGGAGAAGTAACTCTGGAGAAAATCCGGGCTATGCCCAGTGTAAAACGAACCATCAGCATCCATTCCACGTCCGGCACAAGCACCCATAGCTTTCGGGGAACCCTGCTTTCCAACGTCATTGCAGCGGTTAATCCTTCCCCGCTCACCAAATACAAATGGGTCCAGCCTGTAGGAGTAGATGATTATATGTCCAATATCTCCATGGAGGAGGTTTTGGCGGAGAACTCGGTCTATGTGATGTATGAGGATAATGGCGAGCCTCTTAAAACCAAGACCGGGGAACCGGGGGCCATGCGGGTGGTTGTCCTGGACGATGTCTTTGGACAGCGGTTTACCAATTATATGATTGAAATCGTTTTGGAGTAAGATATGAAGATTAACCGGGCGAGGGGAAGCGTATCAACGATATTAATCTTATCCGGATTAATATCCTTAATCACCGGAGCTATCCTGTACTTCATGAAATATGGAATGTGGCTTTGTTTTACCCGCAAGTTCCTGAACGATACCCACGCTATCAGCGGCCTGATTATGTGCATGGCCATGATTGTTCATTTAGTCCTCAATCGACACATTTACATGGTGGAGATTAAATCCTTGTTAACCAAAGAAAATAAATGAATGCCAAAAAATACTATAATAATACGGATTTCTTTATGAAAATACACAAATTTTGAATAAAATATGGTAAAATGATAAAATATTAGTCAAATAATTGAATATTAAATGGAAATATATTATTCCGAGTTCATTTTTCTAAAGCCTCAGTGCCATGAGAGTGAACCGATGGGTATGGTTGGAAACGGTCATGCCTCCCGTTTTGGAAAGGAATATGCTTTTGCATGCTTTCGATAACGGGCGTTCTATATTAGTCGCCTGTTTTTCATTGTCCGAAGGAAAGGAAGACAGGTTCGCATGATAAAGAGACAGTATATAGCAGGCCTTTTATCCCTCTTGCTCTTTGTTTTCGCCCTGGTCGGTTGTAAAGGGCCCAAACAGGTTGCATATAAGCGGGATTTTTTTGCTATGGATACCTATATTACCTGCCAGGTACTGACCAAGGACGAGGCTTTGGCAAAGGCCGGGCTGGATGGGGTGGAAAAAGCATTCCTGGAGATTGACCGCCTTACCAATCGATTTGATAAAAAATCAGAGGTTTCGGCTGTGAATGAAAATGCGGGAATCGCTCCGGTAAAGGTAAGCGAAGATGTTTCTGCCATAGTAGAAACCGCCCTTGAATGGTCCGACAAGACTGACGGGGCTTTCAATATCCTTATCGGCAGTGCTATGGATCTGTGGGGTTTTGGTACGGAAAAGCCCAAGGTACCAGCGAAGGAGAACCTGGCAGAAGCCTTAACTAAAACGGATTACCATAAGATTGTGTTGAATATCGAGCAATCCACCCTTTTTTTACCTGAAAAAGGAATGGTTATGGATTTAGGGGGAGTAGCCAAGGGCTATGCTACGGATAAGGCGGTTGCAGCCCTTAAGAAATTGGGGATAGAGAATGCCCTAATCAATGCCGGAGGCAATGTCTACGCCATGGGAAGCAAGGCCGATGGTGCGCCTTGGCGGGTGGGAGTCCAGGATCCCAAAGATCCTCAGGGGATAGCGGCAGTGTTAGCAGTAAGCAATTCTACACTGGTGTCTTCTGGAGATTATCAAAGGTATTTTGAAGTTGACGGCATCCGCTATCATCATATTTTAGATCCCGCTACGGGCTGCCCGGCCAGGGCTAGCAGGGGGACAACGGTGATTATGAAATCCTCTACCGTGGCCGATATCCTGTCTACGGCTCTTTTTGTAAAAGGCCCTGCGAAAGGTATTGAATTGGCGGAAAGCTTTAACGAGGTGAGTGCGGTAATGATTATTGACGGGGATGGAGGGATGTTTGGAACGAAAGCTTTGAACGACTACCTGGTAGAGAAGTAATCTGACATTACATTACTATCATTTTGGCAGGGAAGGGTCTGAAACCTCGAACCCTTATACCCTTTTATAGTATATAAAGGTCGGATACATGTAGAAAAAGAAAGGGAGTGGAAAAATGAATAAGGACGTGCGAAGCTCACGGAGAATGAAGGGCAGATTCCTGCGGCAGTGCTTGTCGCTATTACTAATGGTGGCCCTAATGATCTCTACGGTACCCATTTTTCCCGGCATGAACTGGGAAGCTGCAGCGGCCGATGAATTAAGCGCCGCTGCAGTACAGCCTGTGCTGGTGGTCAGCGGTCAAGGAGTAATTGGTAATGCCTATTCAGCGAATAACGTCAGCAATGAAAAATCCTATACCGTAAATGAATTGAAAAGTTTGGAGGAAATCACGCAGCTTTATTCTGCGATCAATACAACTCCAACCAAGAGCATTTTTCTGGGGAAGGGGATTTCCATTGAAAAACTACTGCAGGTAGCCAATTTACCAGTCGACCAGTATGGCAATTATGCGATTGATGTAGTAGCTTCTGACGGGTACAAGGTTAGATTTGATCCTGCGAAAACCGGCGATTCGTCTACCAGAGGGCAGCCTTTAAAAACGCCGGCGTTTAATGTAAACAGATATTATTATCCGAACATCAAGGCTCTGTCACCGAGTTTAGACAGCAGCGGAACTTATACATATAGCAATGCTGAGGCCGCTGCGGTTGGTGCTGAATCGGCTAAAACCATTCTGGCCTGGGAAAGAGGCGGCGACAGAGGATATCCCGAAACTGTTCCAACTGCGACAACGCCGCTTATCGCTAGTGAAGCACCTTTGTTGCTCATGGTTGGACAGCAGAATGTATGGGAAATGAACAACCCTCTGTTCAACAAAACGGTTAATAAAGTTCTGGTCGGTGAAGCGGTAACGGAAACCGCCATCACCATCGACAGCATAGCAAAGACCAGAAGTGAAATACTGATGATGGCACGGGCTGACCGTAGTTATACGTACGAGTCATCAGGGGGGACGCGGACCGATTATGCACGGGGCGTGCCTCTATCCATTTTATTAAGCGCATATAACGCAAATGACACGGTCAAATTTACAACCGCTGATGACTATCCGGTGGGCGGTTTCAGCACGACCGTCGGGGAACTGATCAGCAGCAATTATATACTGGCCTATGCAAAGGGAACCAGCAGTGCGGATTTAACGGGAATTTATGACACTGCCAGAAACAATACCTCAATCTATGGCTATTTCACCTTGTTCGGAGATGGTGTGAGGCCGTCCAAGATGATTAACAGCATAGCAGTTACTCCCGCCTCCGGCATCGATTACTCTACCAGTGCATACAAGCACATCACCAACGGCGGACTGAGCGGACAGGATGGGCCATATAACATTGATGCCATTACCGGTGCGACACTAACTATCGAAGGACCGGGTGTTACCTCCAGCGTGCCTCTGCCCATTCGTGAGCTGGAAGGCCAGAATGCGGGAGCCTACCGGGCTACCTACACAGACAAGAGAAATGGAGCAGACTGTACCCTGAATTATGAAGGCATAAGTCTTTCCTATATAGTAAACAACATGACCAGTGGCGACAACGGCATTCACAAGACCAGTAAAGCCAATAAGGTTCTGATAAAAAACCGGGTTCGCCAAACCATAGCCGAGTTTACGTTAAATGAGATTGCCGATGCGGAAGCAGCGGCAAAGCCAATCATCATAGCCTATGGTACCGGAACCACCGACGGCACAACGGTCGCGCCCTTTGTCTTTGACGGAGCCAGCGGCATTAAAGATGCGTTGGGAAATGATGACGGCCCGATTAAGCTGGTATATGATAAGACCGTTTTTGCAACCGATCCGAATCCGGATTATACCGAGTTCGGCAATGTTGCCTATATTTACGTTGCTGAGGAGAGCAATCCGGGATATAAGCATGACAAGTCACCCTATAATACAGCGGAGAATTCCCAGTATGTGTTGACAGTCACCGGCGATAAGATTGGCCGGGAGGTCAACTATACCGTAGAAGAACTGGAAGCCATGGTTCAGTATGATACCACTGGCGCACCGATAACAGGCAGCATGGGCTACAGGGATGAATACAGCCTGGCCAACAGCAGCTATTGGTATGTCAATGAGTATGAGGGCGTACAACTTTGGAAGCTGCTGCAGGAATCGGGCCTGGCCGGAAATACTGCCACAGGTGCGGATAAGGGCACCCTGGTTTCTTTTTCTGCCACAGATAACTACAAGGATTTCGACAAGTTTACCATCGAACAGGTTTCTAATCCGGAGTTGTTCGGCTATTATGAAAAAAATCCGGCTGATCTTAATGATGGAACATATTTGGGTGTGGCAGGGGACCTAAAGAGTACAGGTTATCCGGTATTGGTAGCCTATGGAGTCAATTCCTATCCTTTCGTAATCAAAAACACATTTGATGGCTACATGAGCGGGCTTTCCAATGATGGTGGCCCACTAAGGATAATCTCCGGCAAGACGGCCTACAGTCATGCCAATGGCTCAAAACAGGCCAAGCTCCTGGATAAAATCATTGTAGGTACTGATAATTATTATAGTACTCATAAGTACAATCCAAATCTGAATGGGGTTTATCAAACTGTTGCCAACAATTCAACCTTGAATGTAAAGGTTATTTCCGGAGCGTCTGCCGATGGTGCAGTTCTAAAAGATCTTAGCTATACGGTGGGAGATTTGGAAGCGCTTATCTATGGAGGCAGCCTGACTACCGCTCAGCTTAAAGAAGCCAAAGTCAAAGGCTTCTATGAAACCTACAAGAATGGAAGCTTCTACAACGATCTTTACGAAGGGCTGGATTTAATCTACTTCCTGGAGCAGGTTGTTCAATTGCCCGGTTATAAGGGTACCATTACCTTTAGTGATGGTACCGGCAACCTTGAACTGGGGCTGGAAGAAGTGCTGGCTTTCTCCGGCTACAATAGCACTACAGGGATGAGTGGACTCTCTCCGGTTATTGCTTACGCCAAAAATGGGACTCCGATGGTAAGCAGTAAAGATGCCGCTGCCGGGTACGAAAACACTGTTGCCTTGGCGGCAGGAACAGCCTATGAAAATACCATCACCGTTAAGAATAACGGCGGGCCACTGGCGGTATTGTTCCCTCGGGCTACAGCGGATGCCGCCACATCCAATTCTTTGAACTCCATAACATCGATTACCATCAACCTGTCGGCAGACAACTATGCCCATACGGAAGCACCGTACAGCACTTTGGCCAGCAACACCGTCACCGTTTCCGGAGAAGGCACCAGGCTGACCGGGGCCAAGGCATTTACGGTATCCGAAATAGAAGGCAAGCAAACAATGGCCGTAACCGGCGATTATAACGTCAAAAGGAGCACTGACAGCCAGTCGCAGACCCGCTATAGAGGAATTCCCCTTTATGAATTCCTCAGCTCCACGGATATAGGTTTAAAGCCTAACGCGGATAAGGTGATTATCACCTGTTCGGACAATAGCAGCTATGAATTCAGCTTGGCGGAGGTTTATAAAACAGACTATATCAACGGTCAGAATTCTACTATTAATAATCTGAAGATGATTTTGGCCTATGGATCTGCATCTGTTACGAACCAAGATTCTGAAGATGGGAAACCGCTGGTTCAGCTAAAAACAGCCGAGGCCGGTTATGATGAGGCCTACGGCAACAGCGGCGGACCGATCCGATTGGTGGTTGGCCAGACCGGCGCTGACGAGATTAACAGCAGCAAAAACCTGAAGGATGTCACCTCCATCGAGGTCACCGCTTCTGAACTGGTAAGCTGGAACCACAGCACCAGTGCAATTTATCAACAGTACCTGGACGACACTTTCCAATTTAAGGTAGTAGACAACAACGACCAGGTACTCCTTGATAAAACTTACACCGTGGCGGAACTGGAGGCTATGAGCTCGTTGGTGGAGAGGGAGAATATTACCTGGGTAGGCACCCAGGAATGGGAAGGCATTAACCTTTGGGATTTCGCACTCCAGGAAGCCAGTGCTATCTCGGGAATTGCGAATCCTACCAGTGTGACGGTCTTTGCCGCAGATGGCTTCAGCAAGGAACTGCGCAGCATATTTGCCATGGATGGCCTGGAAAACGGCATCAAGGATGGGGAAGCACGTATTCCGATTATTATAGGCTATGCGGTAAACGGTTATCCTCTGGTTCCCAGCAATACCAGCGACGGGTATACGGCCTTAGTGGATAATGGCTACGGTCCCCTGCGCCTGATGACCCACGGAAATCAGGGTGCTTGTTTGAAAAATACCGCCAAGATGGTTGTCAAGGTGGGAGCAGGCTCCACGGATCCGGAACCGGTTACGGAGCTGGACTTTAATATCTACGGCTTGGAATCTGGTACGGTTGCCATGGACATTAGAACCATTAAAAATATTACTCAGGGTTCCGGAGGCAAGGTGGTCCAAACCTACAACTGGTTTGGAGATCACGATGGAGACAGCTCTACCGACAAGCAGGCCGCATCCGATATGGTCAAGGGCGCTTATCTGGTGGATCTGCTGGCATCTGCCGGGATTACGGGCAGTGGGGTGAAAGTTGATATCGTCACCACCGATGGTTATACCAAGGACAATTATAAGCAAATACCCTTAAGCGACATTGAGTCGCAGAAATATTTTGTAGCCTATGATAAATCTACCGATGGCGGAACCACCTGGACCGCATTCAGCGATGCGGACAAACAGTCAACCCCGGTTGTTGCTACGGTGCGCATTTATCGCAACTTTGACGATGGCAGCGTCAACTGGTACAACCGGGTGACCAACGTCAAGGGGATTACCGTAACCGGGGCGGGAAGTCCTGAAACGGTTGTATTTAATATGTATCCGGCCGACGCATCTGCCGGCAATCTGCCTATGGCCGGCATCCGGTCCATCTGGATGGATGATTCAGACGGGCTGTGGGTCAGCACTTATGGCGGCGGTGTTGCGTATAAGGCAGCTAATGCGAGTTCCTTTGCAATTTATAATAAGACCAGTACCCCTGCTCTGGCAACGGCTATTGTTTCCGCCGTGGCGGTTGATGATGACGGCGGGGTTTGGATGACGCAAAATGCCAGCTACACTGATCCAAGCGGAAACCAGAGTATAGCCTATATGAAGGATGGCCAGATCACTTATTATAAGGAGACAGATGATCCCGCGACTATTCCCAACAACTACGCACAAGAAATTCAGATCGACGGGGACGGAAACATCTGGTTCGGTTCTTTCGGCGGACTGACAAAATACAATCCCACAACCGGCACCTGGACCACCTGGGACCAGACCTACAGTGACACTGACGGAGATCAGTTCCCGGCGCTGTCTATCGACAATTTAATCTTCGATGGCCAAGGCGGGGTCTGGATGGGCTTCTATCCTACCGGTGCAGGAACAGAGGCGGATCCTTTTGTAGGCGGATTCGCACACATGACTGCAGCAGGCGACATAAAGTCATATAAATTTACCGCTGATTATGATGCGGTATTGGGTTCATCCCTGCTGGCTCAAGTCTGGGTACGGGACATTGCCGTGGACAAGAAGGGGGGCGCCTGGGTAGTGGCTTCCGGCTCCCTCAGTACCCTGGCCAATGTCGGCGGGACTGCATGGTATGTAAATAATCAGGGTGTTGTGACAGAATATACCGGTGACCAGCTTCTGGGCGCAGGCAGCCTGACGGGTAATGTGGAAATAAGAATGGTTACCGTGGATCCGGATGGAGGCCTATGGTTTGGAACCTCCGGGGACGGCCTATTCTATATTGCGGAGCCGGGTACGACCGTGCCGTTTACGATAACGGCGCAATACAACGGCGCGAGCGGCGCCTGGACTGACTCAGCATCATGGAACAACATCTATAGCCTGGACTTTGTGGATAGTACCCTGTATGCGGGCTCCAGCGGCGGGCTGGCTTATCGGACCTTCGAGTTTGAAAACAGCGAAGGTGATGATCCCGACCCCGGTGACGAAACTGCCGACTTGACGATTAGTGGTTCCGGCGTCAGCAAGACGGCCAGTTATACCATTTCCGGACTGAAAAATGCCTCTGGGGTTCAGAAAGTAACCAGGAGCTATAGCTGGCTCAATAATTATGGAAGATCAGATAGTGATACATGCGAAGGGGTTTATATGGAAAACCTGTTGGATGATGTAGTCGGATTAACTTCCAACGCCAAGAGTATAACCGTAACGGGCTATGATGGATTTTACAAAAAATTTAACCTGGACAGCAATAAGATGGGCGTCTACTGGACGGACATGCAGGGCGGCAAGATGATGCTGGCCTGGAAGATAAACGGCACGGATTGTGATCTCCAGTTGGTGGTCGGTCAGAGCGATGCGGACCATGTAAACAAAGAAATGTGGGTCAGTGATGTTGCGACCATTACGGTAAATACATCCTCAACCAGCTCCGGTTCCGGTTCAGCCGGAAATTACTCCAAGCCGACAACAACTACAACAACTGTAGTAACCCCCGCAGCTACAGTGACCAGCAACGTATCCGCCGGGGTTGCAGTAACCCCCACAGTAACCGGGGGAACCGCATCCTCCAGTGTTTCGCTGGCTGATATGACGTCGGCGCTGGAAGCAATCAATGAGACGGAGCCGGCCGGGGGGTCCGCAACCAATGCGGTAGTAGAAATCAATGCGGTCAGCACGGCTGCCGCCGGGGAAGTTAACAAGGCTCAGGTTGCTCTGGCCGCTGATAGCATCGAGGCTCTGGCCAAACAAGAGAATGTTGCGGCCAATATTAAGACCGACCTGGGTGAAATTAAACTCTCTCCCGAAGTTTTGCAGGAACTGGCCTCCGCCAGCCCAGAATCCGTTGTGATCTCTATAACGGAATCCACTGCGTCAACGCTGAATGATGGAGCCAAGGAGAAGATGGGGGAAAGACCTATAGTTGATATCGCTTTCGTCCAGGGCAGCAAGGAGATTACCAGCCTGGGAGGAAAACAAATCAAGGCGGGTATTTCTTATGAGGCAAAATCGGCAGAGAATCTGAATCAATTGCTGGTGTACTACATTAACGACAACGGCGAGAGTACGCCGGTAAAACTGTCCGGCTTTGACGAGCAGAAGCAGCAAATGCAATTCGGAACCATACATCTGAGTCTTTATGGAGTCGGTTACAATGAAGTCTCCTTTAATGATATTCAGAACCATTGGGCCGAGAACAAAATCGAATTCCTGGCCGCCCGGGACATCATCAAGGGCAAGGCCGCAGATATGTTTGATCCTGACGGAAGTGTGACCAGAGCAGAATATGTCACCATGCTGGCCAATTGCGTAGATGGCATTACAGTTGCAGGGGCTGCGAAGGCCGGTTTTGATGATATCATGGCGGGTTCCTGGTATGAGGACTATGTGAACTGGGCGGTAGCCAAGGGTATCGTCAGCGGTTTCGGGGACGGCAAATTCGGCCCGAATGAACTGATTACCAGGGAACAGATGGCGATGATGACGGACAACTTCATCACTGCTATGAAGTTTGATTTGGATATTGTCAATGAAAAGAGCAGTTTCTCGGATCAGGAAAAAATAAACAACTGGGCAGTGGCAGCAGTGACTAAAATGCAGCAGTTTGGTATTATCAATGGCGGCTCAGACGGAGTCTTTGTACCCCAGGGTACAGCCACCCGAGCAGAAGCGGCTACCGTAATCAAGGGCTATATTGACGCTTTGCTGAAATAGCATAGACATTAGTGACAAGGGCGGTTTTTCCTGCGGAGCGATCTGGGAAACCGCCCTTTCCCTTTCTCGTTGGGCGTTTTATGGTATGATTTAAGTTAGTTATTTCGATTGAAAACGGGGGTTGATTAAGTGAAACAACGAGTCGTTAAAATTACCGCTATTATGTTTGTATTAATTTTGGTTATGAATATAAATGTCCTGGCTTTGGATGGCAGCACTGAAACACTTACTATAAAAGGGGATGGAGTCAGCCGGGAAGTGTCATTTGCCAGAGCGGAGCTGGAAGCAATGACCAACGCAATTACGCAGAATATTTATTCCGTCGCCAACAACTTTCCCACTGACAAGGTTATGTATCGCAGAGGTATTTCTCTGGCTTACCTGCTGGAACAGGCCGGTATTAAGGACACGGCCCGGCAGTTGAAGTTTATATCCTCCGACGGCTATTCCAGAGTCTTTACCTGTCAGGAGCTTTTGAAGGATGCACGCTATTATTTTCCGGACGGGGGCTCCAAGGTGCAGGTTCCTGCCTGCGTTGCATTTTCAGATAGCGGTAAAGGCTTTGATACAATGAGTGACATTGAACTGGTCTTGACCATGGGGCAAAGGGTGAAAGGGGAACAGAACAATCCCTGGTTTGTCAAATACCTGGAAACCATTGAGGTCAGCACTGCTGAGCCGGATCAATGGTCCCCGGTCACGTTCAGCCAGGCAGCCGGGTCTGATGGCGTCACCATCGAATTGAACCACAGCAATTATGATGCCGTGAAGATTTATTATACAACCGATGGCACAGATCCAACGATTAACAGCGCTATTTATAATATCAGCGCTTCCTATTATCAGCCGCAATTGAACCAGCCCATTGTGGTGGCAGAAAATACGGAAATCCGGGCGATTGCCGTTGGGGCAGGAAAGACTGACAGTACGGTGGCTTCAACCAAAGACGTTGCCGATGGGGTTATTTTCAGAGATTTGGGAGATTATTCGTGGGCTCGTTCAGCCATTGAGGATTTGTCCCGAAAGGGGATCATCAGCGGAATTGGAACTGCCCTCTTTGCCCCGGGAAAAACGCTGACCAGAGCCGAATTTGCCAAAATGATTATATTGGCTCGGGGAGAAAACCCAGGGGCAGGGGAAAAATCCCCCTTCAGTGACGTGACAACCGCAGATTGGCATTGTGTTTATGTGGAAAAGGCGGCCGAGATGGGATTGATTAATGGATATACGGATGGAACCTTCCTTCCCAATCAAGTGTTGAGCCGCCAGGAAATGCTCACCATCGTGGTGCAGGCCATGGATGTGAAGCTGGAAGCCGGAACGGTTTCTACCGGGTCATTAGCGGCCTTTGCCGGTGAAAGCAGAATCAGCGATTGGGCCCGGGCTTATGTGGCTCAGGCGGAGAAGTCAGGTCTTTTGGAGCATGGACATCTGGTAATGGAAACCAACGCAGGGTTTTCCTTTGACGCCCAGCAAGCAACCACCAGAGCCGAAGCTGCGGTGACTGTTTTTCGTATGCTGAAGCAGAAGTTGTAAAGAACGTTATCCCCGGCCGGGTAATGCGGGGCGATAGCCCGGGGGCTGAAATCCAAGCAGATATCAAACAGGAGAAATCATCACTATATGAAGGGTTTTTTAGCAAAGTTCACGGCTTTTGATTTGACCGTCATCGCTATGATGGCGGCTCTGGGAGTGGCAGTCAAACCCATTGTCGTATCCCTGGTCCATATCGTAACCGGACCTCTGTTTATACCCGGCGGCTCCCTGGCCGGGGGTTTTTACATGATGTGGATCGTGCTGGGGGCAGGATTGGTCAACAAACGAGGCACGGCCACTTTGATCGGGCTGGTCCAATCCATCATTGTCATCACCCTTGGTGTCTATGGAACGCATGGCATCATCAGTCTGTTGACCTATACCCTGCCTGGCTTGACGGTAGACCTGCTTTTATGGATCACACGTCAGGACCCGGAAGAGAAGATGGCCATGTTTATAGGCGGCATCGGCGCCAACCTGTGCGGAGTGGTTCTTTCCAATGTGGTGTTCTTCCGGCTGCCCCTGGTTCCTTTGCTCTTTTCCATCAGCGCCGGGGCGCTGTCGGGAGCTTTGGGCGGCTTATTGGCCTGGCTGGTAGCGGAGCGTTTTTCAAAACTGAACATATAAACATAGGACAATAGCCTTTGTCAGAACTTGGCTTGAAGAGGTTAAGATGAAAAAGAATACCAGGATAATTGTAATAGTGCTGGCCTTATTGTTTATTACAACAGCCGTCGGCGCGGTTGTTAACCGGCAATATGCCAGGGAAAGGGAGGCTCTTCTCAAGGCGGCGGAAATTGCCGTATTGGAACAGGGTAAGGAAGTCTCCCGCCTAACCATGGATGCCATAGGCCAGCTTCCCACTGCCGATTTTACTGCCAAGTTAAAGAGCAGCGTCATGGAGTCCCCGGAGGAGCATACCTATACGGGCATCGCATTTTCCGATCTATTTGCATCAGTCGGAATATCCCTGAAGGACAAGCGGCGGGTAGTGGTTCACTCTGTGGACGGTTACGCCGTGCCTCTTTCCATCGAAGAAATACAGGCGTTGAAGAATGTATATCTGGTTTACATGGACAACGGGGATTATCTGGGTTCCTACGGCGCAGCAGATGGACAAGGCCCGTATATGATCGTGATTCGGGGCGACCGCTTCAGCCAGCGCTGGGCCAAATACGTCTGCGAATTGGATGTACAATAAAAAAGGTGGATTCACAGAGCATGAAAGCAGTAGATGCAAGGGGTATAACATTTCGGTATAAGGGGCAGAGATCTTTCGTGCTGGAGAATGTTAATTTTGAACTGGAGCAGGGACGGATCGCAGCCCTTACAGGTCCTTCAGGGTGTGGAAAAAGCACGCTGGGATATAGCATCTGTGGAGTGATTCCGACCTTAATCAAAGGGGAGTTCAGCGGTGCAGTAACCAGACGGGGTAGGGCGGGAATCGTATTTCAGGACCCCGATACGCAGATATTTCTACCTATCGTAGAGGACGAACTGGCTTTTGGACCGGAAAATATCTGCCTTCCCAGGGAGGAAATCGGGGAGAAAATACGCTCTGCCCTGGAATTAATCGGTCTGACCGAACTGCGCATGAAAAATCCCGCCCAACTGTCCGGCGGGCAGAAGCAACTGGTGGCTCTGGCCGGGGTGTTGACGCTATCCCCGGATATCATCGTGTTTGACGAGACCCTGTCGCAACTGGATCTTGCAGCGCAAGACATGGTGAAAAAGGTCTTGCTGGCTCTCAAGCGTGAAGACAAGACTCTAATCATGATTGAACATAAAAAAGAATTTTTGGAAATAGCCGACGAGATCTGGTTCTTAAATAAGGGTGAGCTGGTAAGGCGACCTTCTTCCGGGTTGGTGACAGGGAATGGATAAAGAAATTGCCATCGAAGCAAAAGACTTAGTCTTTGGTTACCAAAAAGACATGCATATCATCGACCACTTGAGTCTGTTCCTATTTAAGGGTGAAACCGTGGCTTTGCTGGGATCCAACGGAGAGGGGAAGACCACCCTGGGTAAACTCCTGACCGGGATACTAAAACCTCTCTCAGGAGGGCTTTGGATATTTGGGGAAAATGGGAGGACTATTCCTCTATCCCGGATTGGACAAAAGGTGGGCTACAGTTTTCAAAATCCGGATCAACAACTCCTCGCCAGCACTGTCGAGGAGGAAATCGGCTTTGGCTTGAAATACCGGGGAGCAAACCGGGAACACATTTCCCGGGTAACAGAATCCCTACTGAACCTTTTTGAAATTGAACATCTCCGGCAGGTCTTTCCCTTAAATTTGAGCTGGGGAGAAAAGAGACGCGTGGTTCTGGCCGCCAGCCTGGCATTGAACCCGGAATATCTGGTGTTGGATGAACCCACCACCGGACTGGATGAAAAAAGAATCGGGATTCTCAATCAGGTCCTGGGCAGGTTGCGGGAAAACGGCATAGGCATGCTCCTGATCACCCATAATCAGGACTTTGTTCAGGAAAATGCCCAAAGAATCCTTCGCATGGAGAAGGGAGAAATTGCCGATGAGCGCTATTGCTAGCCTGGACCCAAGAACCAAGCTTTTTCTAATCGCCTGCCTTTCCTCGTGCGCAGTGATTATGACCGATTGGACCTTTCTAGTGGGGCTTTTCGTAGTATCAGTCCTGCTGCTGCTGCTGTTTGGGGTTAATCTGGGGAAAATGATAAAAAAGACCAAAATGCTGCTCAATATGGTGATTGTAATTGCCATAATGCAGAGTATATTTGTTCCTACCGGACAGGCCCTTGTAAGTTTTGGGAGTCTAAAGCTGGTTACTACCGACGGTCTGATGATGGCCGGGGAATTTATTTTGCGGATGTTGATTATAGTGGCTTCCGCTGGCATTTTATCTACATCCAACAGCCGTGAAATCATTCAGGGGCTCATCCAATGGAAGCTGCCCTACGAGATAGCCTTTATGGCCTCCATGGGCATACGTTTTCTGCCTGTTTTTGCAGAGGAATTCAGAAATGCTATGATAGCCGTCCAGCTCCGGGGTGTTGATATGAAGGTTCTTCCCTGGCGGCAAAAGATCGAGGTCTTGGCAAGTTTGTTCCAGCCGGTCGTAGCCGGGGCTTTGGTCAAATCCAAGGCCCTTTCCATGTCCATCGAAATGAGGGGCTTCAGGGCCTACCCCACCCGCACCAGCTACCTGGTACTGAAATGCCGGGAAAAGGACTATGGGGTAATGATTTGCGCCGGCTTATTAACAGCCCTTATTATTGTCTGGTATTTTTTCGACAAATTGTGGATTTGTTAGATATTAACAGAGGGATTGTACAAAGAATCAGAGATTATAGGCTTATGGATCAGTGTGACAAAGAACCGTCTCCTGTCACTCTGATACTGGAAATAACATAAGAAAGGTTATTGCCATGAAAGAATTTTCCATTATCGGCATTTCCAAATCGGGTAAAACCACCACCGCAGAGGCAGTTATATCCGAGCTTCGCCGCAGAAATTATACCGTAGGGTCTGTGAAGGACATCCATTTTGAAGGCTTTGCCATGGATAAGGAGGGAACCAACACCCACCGCCACAAGATGGCAGGGGCGCAGTTGGTAACAGCCAGAGGGCTTTATGAAACCGATGTGTTGTTTCCGAATCAGCTCTCCCTGCCTGAAATACTGAGGTTCTATGACCATGACTTTGTGGTGCTGGAAGGGGTCCTTGATTTTTTAGGGCCTGGAATCATTTCTGCCTTGACCGAAGAAGAGATCGACGAAAGAAGACGCGACACGGTATTTGCCGTAGTAGGGCAGATTTACCATCGTTTAACCGAATATAAAGGCTTCAACAAGAGGTCGTGCGGGAAACCTCGGAACTGCTGGCCCGCCGCCGTTAGGTTAGCGCAAGACTAAGCTCCAGGATTTTGCAGATGAGGACTGTATGAATACCATGAAGAGAAATGACATAATCCTTGTGGGAAGTATCATCTTAGCCGTTTTATTTTACTTTGGAGGCATTAGGTACCCGAATACGAATGCTCATCGATTCGCGGTAATTAAACAAAATCAAACGGTTATGGAACGTATTGATCTGGATGCCGTAACCGAACCCAGAGAAATTAAACTGCAGGGGCATTATCACGAAACCATTTTGGTGGAAAAGGGGCGCATAAGGTTTAAGGAAGCGGACTGTCCCGACAAGATATGTGTTAAAACCGGATGGCTGCAGGAACCAGGTGATACGGCGGTCTGTCTCCCTAATAGGGCGGTAATAACAATTGAAGATTAAACAAGAAGTTTTGATATCTCCAGGGCAGCTTCTTTCATACTGTTAATATTTGTCTTTACATTTAATCCCCGGTCAGCTAAAGCATACACAACCTGTAAATAATCAGGCAGCTCGAGGCGATAGTGAGCCAGTATATTCGTATTCTCCAGCAATTGGTTTACTTCTCCGTAGAAAACCAGGGAGCCCCTGTCCAGAATGGCGATTTTATCTGCCATCGTTATTATTTCTTTTAAATCATGAGAAATCATCACGGTCGTTTCATTTTTATCCTGACGGTTTTTAATTATATCAAGGATCAACTTTCGCCCTAATGGGTCCAACCCAGCCATAGGTTCATCCAGAACAAGTATTTCAGGGTTCAGGGCCAGCATCCCGGCGACGGCGACTCTTCTCTTCATCCCCCCGCTCAAGCTCATAGGAGTTAAATGCTCAGTATTTTCTGGAATTAATCCAACTTCTCGTAGAGCTCTATGGACTCTGACGGGAACCTCAGTTTCGCTTATCCCCAAGTTTCTGGGGCCATAGGCTACTTCGTCGTAAACCGTAATTTGAAATATTTGTTGTTCAGGATACTGAAAAACAAGACTGACTTTTTTCCAAAGTTCTTGTCTTAACTTTTTGTCTGCCGTATTTATATTACAAACCGTCACTGTACCGCTGGTTGGATAAAGCAAGCCGTTAAGATGTTGGGCTAAAGTTGATTTACCGGAACCGTTAGGCCCAAATACTCCTAGAAAATCCCCTTGATCCAGGGAAAGGCTAATTTTTTTCAGCGCTTTATGTTCATAAGGGGAGCCTGGTAAATATGTATAATCAAGATTTCTAATTTCAATTATTTCTGGCATATTGTGTCCACCAACTCCGGTATAGTTTTTACGTTATCTGCAATATAATGCTTTTCTTTCACTAATTGGTTAATTAGTTGATAAATCCCCGGTGGTTCCAGACCGATGGCAGCTAATTCAGTTTGCTGTGCATATACTTCAGCGGGAGTTCCCTGTAAGTATACGGAGCCATGATCAATAACAATGAGTCTTTTGGCATGTATTAAATCTTCGGGATTATGGCTGCTTAAAACAATCGTCATACCTTTCTGGGTATTTAAGGTTCTCAGGTGTTCCATCAATTCCCATCTGCTGGTGGGATCAAGCATGGACATCGGTTCATCTAAAATAAGATAATCCGGCAGCATAGCTAATACAGATGCTAGGGCGACCTTCTGCTTTTGTCCGCCGGATAGCAAATGAGGGGCATGATATTTCTTTTCTTCAAGACTCAGGGCTTGTAAGGCCCAGGCAATTCTACCATTGATTTCAGTGATAGATAACCCCAAATTCTCAAGACCAAAGGCGATTTCTTCTTCAACCACAGGGCAGATTAACTGGTTATCCGGATTTTGAAAGACCATTCCTACCAGCCGGCGTATTTTCATAATATTTTCGGGACAGCCGGTATCCATACCATTAACATAGATTTTGCCTTCGGTAGGTTTAATTAGACCGTTGAACAGGCGGGCCAGAGTTGATTTGCCGGATCCATTCATACCCATCAATCCAATAAATTCACCCTGTCGAATCGTTAATGTTATGTCCTTCAAGGCAGTATTCTCAGTCCCAGCGGTTTTATACTTTTTGGTTACATTTATTAATTCAATTTTTCCATTCATAATTACGGTCCTTTAATAATTGATGGTGGATAAAAATACACCAGCAAATAATATAGCCATCATAAAACATAGTGATGCGATGTCTGCAGATTTATATTTCAAACTGCTCATCCGCAATTTGTTGGGGTGTCCGGTGAAACATCTGCTGTCCATAGCCTCGCCCAAATCCTCGGCCCTTAACAGTGAAGCCTCAAACAAAGGTATCAGGATTGCCAGGTAACTTTTTAATCTAATCATAATTTTGGGAGAATCAAATTGGGCCCCCCTGGATCTTTGAGCATTTTTAATTGTCGTTGCTTCCTCGATTAAAGTGGGGATAAAGCGAAACGAAATGCTGAGAATAGTAGTAAAATTATGTACAGGAATTTTCAATTTGTTAAGAGGTAATAACAACGATTCTATACCTGCCGATAATTTAATCGGGGATGTTGTCATTAATAAAACCATGGAACCCAAATATAAGATTATCAAACGAAACAAATTTGTCGTACCAAGTATTAAACCTTCCTGAGTAATGCTAAGTTTCCCTATCATCACAACCGGCTCACCGGAGGTAAGAAAAGCCTGTAAAATAAAAGTAACTAGAAGCAGATACCTGATATTTCGCAGACTATTTAATACAAATTTTAAGTTCATTCCGGAAATTTTGATGGCGTATACCATTAAAAAAACGTAAAAAAACAAGTGATACCAACTGTAGTTAATAAATACCGAAATGATAATTATTATGCTGCACATTATCTTGGTGCGGGGATCCAATGAGTGCAATAGTGAATTCCCGTGAACATATTGGCCCAGTTTAATACCGGTCATGCAAGATTCTCCTTAAAAGACAATTCCCGTCTCATATATTATAATAGCTATGGGTTAATTCTGCGTAATAACAATTTATATTGTTGCGTTTGAGGAGAGTTGAATCAGTTTGATACCCACAAAAAAACTAGCCGTTATTGCCATGCTAGTCGCTCAAGCCTCCGTTCTTCATTTCCTTGAAAGCCTGTTGCCCAACCCGATGCCCATCCCGGGAGTAAAGCTTGGTTTAGCCAATATTATCACCCTGTTGGCCATAGTCGTTTTTGATTTTAAGACGGCCGTACAAATCACCATTTTACGAACAATACTTGGTTCTTTACTAAGCGGAACGTTGTTCGGGGTAGGCTTTTTTATGAGTTTTTCCGGTGCACTTGCTGCTACTTGTTGCATGGCAATTCTATGGCGTTCTTTTTCGGGTTTTAGTTTGGTAGGCATCAGTGTTGCCGGGGCAATAGCCCATAACCTGGGGCAATTAATCATGGCTGCATTGATTCTTAATTTTTCCGGAATACTGTTCTACTTGCCGGTAATGCTGCTGTTTTCTGTGCCCACGGGATTTATTACCGGGCTTTTGGTAAATGAACTGGTTAAACATGCCAAATTGACTAATCGATTTGATACGTTTTTTCAGGACCAATGACTAAAACAATAGATAATACAAAAGATCAGCACATTTAAAAAAGTGCTGATCTTAGCATGATTACTTGACGTAACTTATGTTTTATTTAGCTCTTAAGGCCTAAAGGAAAAGACAACAAAACCAAGTTGGCATCGCCGCAGTTGGCTCTTGTGTTGTTCCTTATACGTGCGCAATTCAACAATATCTGCTACGCCAGTCTCCTGGCCTTCGCAGCAAATCCGCCTATTTTACCATTCTTCTTGATAGCTTCAACATCTTTCTCACCGTTTACGTTAACGGTAAATACTTTTCCATAGCCTTGGCCGCAGACATCATGCAGGTCAACCAGCAGACCGATAATTTGCAGGTCGCCTTTTTCGATCAGCGGGGCAATTTTGTCATGGGCCAGCAGGGATTCGATCTGATCATCAACATTAATCTGGGAAAGTTGGGCTTGATTCTTAGAAGCGGAAGCCAAATCCACTTTTATACCCGAGCAGGCACGTTCAAGTGAAGCCTTAACTACATTCAATTCGTTAACGATGGCGGCCGGTTCGGCTGCATATTCGGAGGTAGCCGCTTTTATGGCTCCGCACTCACTGTGTCCGGCTACCAGCATCAGTGGGGTATGCAAATGCAAAAGACCGTATAAGATCGAACCAAGGCTGTTATTTACCTGGTTACCGATATTTTCTATGCAAAATACCCTGTTGAAGGTATCCCCGAGCATAGCGGGAGGGACCCGTGAATCACAGCAGGTCAGCAGAGTGACAAAGGGATGTTGCTGGTAATGGCCCTTTTTAAATTCATCCAGCGGAAAGTCCTGCTCAAAGGCGGCCAGGCTTGAGTCCAGTTCCTGCAACAGGGCAGGGAGATCAAATTTTACGGGTTCGTGAGACATCATATACCTCCTTAAATAATATTATTGCAACAATTATTTGCAAAAATTACTAATACTAATTCTAAAACCAAGCGCTTCTATACACAAGCACCTTTTTTCGTGCCTTTGTGCTATTGCCTATGGGTAATACCTTGATCCAGCAATGTATATTGGTGAAATTTGTGCGGAAAAAAAGAAATTACAGGAAGAAAAAAAAAGCCCCTCCCCTGTGGTTGACAAATTGTGCCAGGAGAGCCTGTTATAATAATGAAACGGATTATTGCATGGATGAGGGGGAAACGGTATTGGACAGGTCTGGAATATACCCTTATCAACGTTTGGTAGAACATAAACCGCGCTCAGGCAACAGAAAGCGTAAAGTTCGCAAGTTCAAAATGCCGGATTTTTCGCCGGTAATTATATTAAAGGCGAATCTGCGGAAAAGACTGGCTCAAATGGCCAATTGGGAGAACTTGCTCGTAGGTATTGGAGCCCTTATCATGTCCCGGGCTTTCATTCTCGGCGAATTGCTGCCTTTCGTTTACGCTTTTATGGCAGCCTTTACCTGGAAGCACCGGGAACGTACTGCCGTAGTAGCGGTATTTTCATGTCTGGGATTTCTCACCGTTCTTAATGATATGCTATTATGGTCTAATCTGGTAAACGTATTGGTATTGGTATTAGTGATGTTCTATGTTAAATTGCCGGCAGATAAAGCCTGGTGGGGGCTGCCAGCTTTGACCGCGGCGAGTATATTCCTGAGTAAAAGCACCTTATTGGTAATGAGCCATATTAATTTTTACCAGGAGATGATAATAGTATTCGAGGCCTTGATGGCAGGGATTTTGTGCTTCGTTTTCATGGTCAGCGGTGAGGTAATAAGGAGCCGTAAAGCGCTGGTCAATTACAGTTTTGAAGAAATGACAGCTTTTGTTATACTGGGAGTCGGTCTGGTGATGGGTCTTAATGACGTTCATATAGCCGGACTGGGAATAAGCAGTATTTTATGCCGCCTGGGCATATTGATTGCTGCCTATCTATGGGGCAGTGGCGGTGGCACCATGGTGGGAGTCATGTCTGGTATGATACCTTCCATTGCTTCCAGTATATTCGCCCAGAGCCTGGGATTATATGCTCTCTCCGGTTTGTTGGCCGGCATTTTTAGAAACTTTGGGCGCTTAGGCGTAATTATCGGATTTATGCTGGGAAACCTCGCTATATCAATGTTTATTGCCGAAAACCAGATAACTATAATCGGAATATGGGAAACCGGGGTAGCCAGTATACTCTTCTACTTGTTGCCCGAGTCTCTGCAAGAAAATATGCCTATTAAGTCATTGGGAACAGTGGCAAAAGGTCCGGACGGTGAATGGGCGCGGGTTGATACTCGCATTAAAGCCGCCGTAGGCAGTAAAATACAAAACTTGGCCGAGGTTTTTAATGAACTCAGTTCCACCTTTACCGCTGACTCGGGACAGTCTCCCAAGGCGCAGGATGTGGCATATCTTAATTATCTCTATGATGAACTTGCTCATGGCTTTTGTGAAGAGTGCACCCGTTATAATGGCTGTTGGGGGCGGGACTGCTATAATACCTCACAGTTGCTTTTGGATATATTTACGGTAGCCGAGGGGGAAGGCCAGGTTAAATATGATGACTGTCCCCCCGAGTTTAAACGTAAATGCGTGCATGGCCGGGAGCTGGTGAGCACCGTAAACTATCTATTTGACAACCTGCGTATGAATGAATACTGGTCGGGGAAAATAGATGAATCCCGGGAACTGGTAGCCCGGCAGTTGAAAGGGGTAAGCCAGGTAGTGATGAACCTGGCCGAGGAGATCGATGTGGAGACAGTTGTAGACTTTGAGCTGCGCGCTGCCCTCCTGCAGTCATGCGCCCGTCAGGGAATCAATTTGAAAGACATTACCCCCCTGCGTACCAACTGGCAGCAACTGCAGCTGGAGGTGGTAGCCCGATCCTGCGTGGACGAGGCCGGTTGCGACTTGAGCATCGCCCCGCTTATTTCGTCGCTTCTGGGTGAAAAAATGGAAGTCTGCACTAAAAAATGCCCTCGTTTCAAGGGACAGGGGTTATGTGAATTTACCCTCACTCGCGCCTTTAATTATGAGGTAAAAAGTGCTGTGGCTCAGGTAGCGCGAGAAGCATTATCCGGGGATAGTTATACTATCAGCACCTTAAAAGAGGGCAAAGAGTTACTGGTACTGAGCGATGGAATGGGAGTGGGGGAACCGGCTTCCAGTCAAAGCCGAACCGCCGTAAGTCTGTTGAAAAACCTGCTGAACAGCGGATTTGACAAGGAAGTGGCGGTAAAAACCATCAACTCCGTGCTACTCCTCCGTTCTACTACTGAGACCTTTACTACCCTGGATATGGTAATGATAGATCTCTACACCGGGGAAGTGGATTTCATCAAAACCGCCAGCGCACCTTCCTTCTTAAAACGCTACTCACAGGTAGCTGTTATCAGTGCCAGTTCTCTGCCCATAGGTATATTAAACGAAGTAGAACTGGTCAGCGAAAAAAAGAACCTTCTTCCCCAAGATATGATCTTGATGGTTAGCGACGGAGTGATAGAAGCGTCCCGAAGCTTAAATGGGGAAGAATGGATAAGCGAGCTTTTATCTAATCTAGATGAAAACGATCCTCAAAAAGTTGCAGAAATTGTAATCAACCGGGCTCTAAGCCTGGCCCAGGGCAAACCTCACGACGATATGACGGTTATATGCATGATCATAGAACTCAGATAAGGCGTGAAAGGGGACGGGGGTATTGATTGGGACGCTTTGGCTGTGTCCCAATCAATACCCCCGTCCCCCTGATTGCCGTCCCCTTTCACGCCTCCGCTTTACTATTGCCTGGAACTTGGGTAGCATAATAGGAGTAGTAACACGGGGGGCCGACCATGCTTGCTAATCAGATTAAGAAATATATAGAGCAAAACAGATTGCTGGAGCCAAGCGACCGGGTTATTGTTGGCGTGTCCGGCGGGCCTGATTCTATGGCGCTGCTGCATATTCTTCATAAACTAGCTGACTCTTTGCAGATTGAAGTGATTGCTGCTCATTTGAACCATGGCTTGAGAAAAGAGGCAGAAAAAGAAGAAGCATTTGTAAAAGACATATGTCACTCCTGGGGGGTTACTTGCTACTCTTGCCGGGTGCCGGTGGCGGATCTGGCCCGGGCTCGGAAAATGTCCCTGGAAGAGGCGGGACGCAGCGCCCGATACGAATATTTTTATAATTTACTGGAAAAAAGCGGGGCAGAGCGCATTGCTACCGCTCATCACCGGGATGATGTGGCGGAGACGGTATTGTTGCATTTTTTAAGAGGCTCCGGCATTAAAGGGTTACGAGGCATACTGCCCAGCAGCGGTAAGCTGGTGAGACCTCTACTGAACACTGATAAATCAGAACTGCTTTCTTATTTAGAGATTGAAAAAATTGACTACTGTCTGGATGAGAGCAATTTCGATCCAGCCTATATGCGCAATCGCATTCGCCATTATTTGCTTCCCTACCTGGAAAAAGAATTTAATCCCCGTATTGTGGGAAAGCTAAGCCAATTGGCACTGATCGCCCGCGATGAAAATGATGTTTTGGAGGAAGAGACCCGGCGCCTTTGGCCTCAAGCCCTGTTAAAGGAGGAAGCCGGAACAATTATTTTGGATAACAAGACTCTATTTCTACTTCACCCGGCCTACCGCAGAAGGATAGTACTGCAAGCCTTCACTCTACTGAGCGGTGAATCGGAATGGAGTCTGGCCGATGTGGAGAAGGTTTTAGAGCTGGGGAATAAAACAGGATCGTCTATTAGCCTGCAATTAAAAAAGACGGTATGGGTTAACAAATCTTATGATAGAATTATATTTACCACCAAAGCACCGGAGATCGTACATTATCAGTATCAGGTCACGATACCGGGCCGCTTATACATACCGGAGACCTGTGAGTCGTATGCTTTTTCTCTGGTGAAGCGGGAAGACTTTAAACCGGAACCGGGGGATACTTATTTAGATTATGATAAACTTCCGGGCATCATTCATTTGCGTTCCCGTCATATTGGCGATTTTATCAGTCCATTAGGTATGAGGGGCACCAAAAAACTAAAAAAATATTTAATTGATCTCAAACAGCCCTATTTTGAACGGGACAAGATAGCCTTGCTGGCTGCCGGCCACGAAATCTATGCAGTCCTAGGGCTGGGTATTTCCAGGATTGCAGCCGTCGGCAGTGATACTACTAATATTTTATTGATAAAAAATATACTCACCGGAGAAAATATGGCTAGGGATACAAGTACGTTCATTAAGCAGCCAGATTGATCAATCATTGAAAAGATGCCGCTTTTATGCTACAATGTACCAGATATTACCGCTCCCATGCCGAGTTTCAAGATCCATAAAAATAACAGGGGAGGAAGTCAGTTGGATAGAACCCTGAAAAACATTGCAATATATGTCCTCATAGTACTCCTGGCTTTATTTGCGGTTAAGTTGACCTCCACGCCTCAACCCAAAACCCAGGAATATAGTTATTCCCAATTTTATACCCAGGTGCAGCAGGATCAGGTCAAAAAGGCCAATGTGGAGGTTGATGACCTGATTTATAAGATTTCAGCCGAACTGAAAAACGGCGACAAGGTCACTGTTACCGCGCCCAAAGAAAGCGATATTCTTAAAGTCATGACGGATAAGAAGGTCGAACTAATCACCAAGCCTGTACCACCGCCCGCCTGGTGGGTCAGTGTTCTGACCACTCTATTTCCGGTTATCATCCTGATCGTAGTGTTAATTTTTATTATGAACCAGACTCAGGGTGGGGGTAACAAGGTTATGCAATTTGGCCGCAGCAAGGCCCGTCTTATGACCGGGGAGGAAGTGAAGACCACTTTTGCCGATGTGGCCGGAGCCGAGGAGGCCAAGGAAGAAATGACCGAAGTGGTGGAGTTTCTGAAAAATCCCCAGAAATTTTTAAAAATCGGGGCTAAGATTCCGCGCGGGGTGCTGTTATATGGGGCACCGGGAACCGGCAAGACCCTGATGGCCAAAGCCGTTGCCGGAGAAGCAGGAGTTCCATTTTTCTCCATCAGCGGTTCGGATTTTGTGGAAATGTTTGTCGGAGTCGGCGCTGCCAGAGTCCGTGATCTATTTGAAAATGCGAAGAAGAATTCCCCCTGTATCGTGTTTATTGATGAAATTGATGCTGTGGGCCGCCAGCGCGGAGCTGGGCTGGGGGGAGGCCACGATGAAAGGGAGCAGACCCTGAATCAGCTGCTGGTGGAAATGGATGGTTTCAGTACCAATGAAGGCATTATTGTTATGGCTTCCACCAACCGCCCGGATATTTTGGATCCGGCGCTGCTCAGACCGGGCCGTTTTGATCGGCATATCCTGATCGACCGACCGGATGTGAAGGGGCGGGAGGCGATATTACAGGTGCACAGTAAGGATAAACCCTTGGCCGACAATGTTAATCTCGGAATTCTGGCCAAGCGTACCCCGGGATTTACAGGTGCGGATTTGGCCAATATGGTCAATGAAGCAGCCCTCTTGACTGCGCGGCGGGACAAAGAAAAGTTGGGCATGGAAGAAATGGAAGAGTCCATTGAACGGGTAATTGCCGGTCCCGAAAAGAAAACCCGGGTGATATCCGAAAAAGAAAAGCGCCTGGTGGCCTACCATGAAGCCGGACACGCGATCGTGGCCTTTCACCTTCCGCATACCGATAAACTTCATAAGATATCAATTATACCCCGGGGAAGGGCTGGAGGATATACCCTGCTCCTGCCGGAAGAGGATCGCAACTATGTAACCCGATCCTATATGCTGGACGAAGTTACTACTCTCCTGGGCGGACGGGTATCCGAAGCTATGATACTTAAAGACATCAGCACCGGGGCGCAAAACGACCTGGAAAGGGCCAGCGCCATCCTGCGCAAGATGATTACCGAATATGGCATGAGCGAAGAGCTGGGGCCACTAACATTCGGACACAAAACCGAAGAAGTTTTCCTGGGCCGGGATATCAACCGGGATCGTAATTACTCGGATGCTATTGCTTACGCGATTGACAAAGAGGCCAGCCAGTATATGGAGAACTGCTACAAGAAAGCCGAGGGCATACTGGGAGAGAACATAGAAAAACTGCATCAAGTAGCGGCCAAGCTAATCGAACAGGAAACCATCGAGGCTGAGGAATTTGAGAGCATCATGGGTGACAATACTACCCCCGAAGACCGAGCCTAATAGAAACCAGGCATTGAAAGAAAATTGGATATCTTAATGTCGCTAGTAAATTATAATTATTAGCGATGTATTTTAACCGGGCCGCATAATATAATAAATCAAGAAAAAATCACAGGGGGAAAGTAATTGAAAAGGGTAGAGTTGCTGTTGAAAGACTCTCTTTACAGTGAATATATAAAAAACAACACTAATAGGGAAAGCGGAATAAAATATTGCCAGCACGGTCTGCCGCATCATATTGATGTAGCCCGTATAGCCTATATATTAGTTTTAGAACGAAATGACCTAAACTATTTTGTCAAGGAAAGCGGCTTAAGCGGGAAGCTGGCGGCCAAGGAGACCATCTACGCTGCCGGACTTCTGCATGACATCGGTAAATGGAAAGAAATCCAGGAGGGCATCGACCATGCGGCCTATGGGTCCCGACTGGCCCGTGAAATACTACCGCGGGTGTTTTTCAATGCCAATGAGACCGATATGATATGTCGGGCAATTTACGAACATCGTAATATAAGCAAGGATATGAGTTTCCTGGGAGAAAGAATTCATCGGGCTGATAATCTATCCCGGGTCTGCAGCCAATGCGAAGACCGCGCCGGATGTCCCAAAGTAGGCACCAAAGAAATGAGCGTTACAACTTTCGAATACTAAGAAAATTCAAGAACCGTTTCTAATTTCTCGAAAAGGAACGATAGATACATGGAAACAACAACGGGCGAGATCCGGCTGGCCAGCGGGCGCAGCCTGGAATGGGGAAAAAGAACCTTAATAATGGGAATACTGAATGTTACGCCGGATTCTTTTTCAGATGGAGGGCGTTTTTTTGACCCCGATAAGGCAGTGGATCATGCTCTGCAGATGGTGGAAGAGGGAGCGGACATAATTGATGTGGGAGGCGCATCCTCTCGTCCGAACTCCGTAATGGTGGACGAAGAAGAGGAATTAAGACGCATCCTGCCAGTGGTGAAGCGCCTTGGGGGGAAAGGACTTATCATTTCGGTGGACACCTTCCGCGCCCGGGTGGCAGAACAGGCCCTGGCTCAGGGTGCGGATATTATTAACGACATAGGTGGTCTGGCTATGGATCCCCAACTGCCAGAGGTTATGGGCAGGTGGCAGGCTCCGCTGGTTATCATGCACAATCGCATGCAGATAAAAACCGGTGAACCATACGATAACCTGATAGCGGATATAATCACGGAATTGCAGCATTCTATAGACCGGGCAGTTTCAGCCGGGCTGAAAAGGGAACAGATAATTATTGATCCCGGTTTGGGATTTGGCAAGAGTCTGGAGCAGAATCAATATATACTTAAACAATTATCGGCTTTCCGAAGTTTGGGACGACCCATATTAATAGGAGCTTCCCGCAAGTCTTTTATTGGCAAAACCCTTGGACTGGAAACTGAGGAGCGGTTGGAAGGAAGCCTGGCTGCGCTAGCGATTGCCATAATGAACGGTGCCGACATGGTGCGGGTACACGATGTGAAAGAGAGTAAACGGGTCGCGGTGATGACTGATGCAGTGAGATGTGCCCATGGATAGCATTATTGCCAGAGGTTTATCTTTTCAGGCCTGTCATGGTGTTGAGCCGCAGGAAAAAGTTCGGGCCCAGACTTTTATAGTGGATGTCGAAATATTTCTGGATTTGCAGGCAGCCGGTTGCAGTGACGATCTGCAGCTAAGCGTCGATTATGACCGGGTATACCACGTTGTAAGAAAAATCGTGGAAGAGAAAACCTATAACTTGATTGAAGCCCTGGCGGAAGATATAGCCGGGCAATTGTTGTCCACTTTTCCCCCTGTTAAGGCCGTGGAGGTTACTGTTTACAAACCGCAGGCTCCGGTGAAAGGGGATTTTAAATATTTTGCGGTAAAAATTAAACGATTCTCAAAATAAAGACTTGCTCTTCAAAAGGCTATATGCTAATTTAGAGGGTGAAACCGAAGTGAAGAAGAAAGTATACATAGGCTTGGGTTCGAATTTGGGCAACAAGTCGGAAAATATTCATAATGCGCTTGTTCTCATTGATAATATCGATGGAGTTAATATAAATAAGGCATCATCCCTTTATCTGACTGCCCCCTGGGGTAAAACCGACCAGGATGATTTTATCAACCAGGTCGTTGAGATAGTGACTAATTTACCACCTTTAGATTTACTGCACCGTTTGCAGGATATTGAAATTAAATTGGGACGCCAGCGAGACGAAAAGTGGGGTCCCCGGAATATAGATCTGGACATTCTCCTTTACGGCGAGGAGATCATTCAACTGGAGGAACTGAAGGTTCCTCACCCGTACCTGTTGGAAAGATTGTTTGTACTGATCCCGCTGCAGGAAATAGATGCGGAAATCATATTTCCTGATGGGACGAAAATCCGGGAGGTGTTGAGTAGAGCACGAGTCCGTTCAGACGGTCAAGACATTATTAAATTATGAGAGTTTCTCCCACCGGTACTCCTGGCGAAACCGCTTATATCTTCACAGAATAAGACGGTAGCATGAGGCGGGTCAAGGGCGTTTTTTTGACCCATTTTTTAAGGAGGTTTATCGTGAGCAGAAAGATAGGTATTATCGGCTCGGGAGTAGTAGGAACAGCAATTGGGGTGATTTTAAACGCCAAAGGCTACGAGATTACGGGTGTACATGATATTAGACCCGAATCTACCCGACAGCTTGTGGAGAAGATCGGATGTAGAACTTGTTTGGACCCCCAGGATGTTTCTCGCTCGGCAGATATATTATTTATTACCCCTTGTGACACTGCCATTCAAGAGGTTGTAGATACCCTGGCGACTCGCCAGGCCTTTCATAATGGGCAGGTTGTAGTTCACATGAGCGGTGCACAATCATCGGAAATATTGGATAAAGCTAAAGAATTCGGCGCGCAGGTTCTGTCCGTCCATCCTTTGCAATCGTTTGCTAATCTGGAAGGAGCCACCCAAAACCTGCCCGGATCAATCTTCAGCATAGAAGGCGACAAGACGGCGTTTGATGCTGCAGTATGTATTGTTGAATCCCTGGGAGGGGAATATTTTTTCATTGATAGAAAGGCCAAACCCTTGTATCATGCAGGGGCTTGCGTAGTATCCAATTATCTGGTCACCCTTATCGATATGGGTGTCAAATTGCTGGAATCAACCGGCATACCGGCTAATATGGCCAGCCGGGCCTTATGGCCGCTGATCCACGGCACGGTAAGAAATATTGAAAATATAGGTATACCTCGGGCTTTGACCGGGCCGGTGGCTCGTGGGGATATTTCCACAGTGGAAAAACATCTGGACTGTATGGAAGAGATGGCCCCTGAACTGGTTAAGCTGTATGCCCTGCTGGGTTTTTATACCGCTCCTATAGCCTTGGACAGAGGCAGTATCGACCAGCAGGCCCAAGAAAAATTTCAAAAGCTATTCAGCCGGGAGGCCGCCCTTATTACTTCAAATACTGGAAAGGGGGCTTAACCGATGGCTAGAATAACTACTGCCAGCCTGAAAGAAAAAAGGCTTAAAAAAGAAAAAATCAGCATGTTGACCGCGTATGATTATTCTACTGCCGCCATGGTTGATGAAGCCGGAATAGATATGATTCTGGTGGGTGATTCCCTGGGAATGGTATTCCTGGGTTATGAGAATACCCTGTCGGTGACCATGGAGGATATGATTCATCATACCAAAGCCGTGGTGCGGGGAGCCCGCAACGCCATGGTGGTAGGCGACATGCCCTTTTTGTCCTATCACATATCAGTTACCGAAGCAGTCAGAAACGCCGGGCGCTTCATCCAGGAAGGCGGGGCGCAGGCGGTCAAGCTGGAAGGCGGACAGGAAAGGATCGCCACCGTCAGAGCCATACTGGATGCCCAGATCCCGGTTATGGGGCATATAGGATTAACCCCCCAATCGATCAATCAATTCGGGGGATTCAAGGTTCAGGGCAAAGACATTGAAACCGCGACCAGGCTTATTAAGGATGCGGTAGCTCTGGATCAAGCCGGGGTGTTCTCCATGGTGCTGGAGGGCGTGCCTACCAAACTGGCGAAAAAGATCACCGAGGAGGTCTCTGTACCCACTATCGGCATAGGGGCAGGACACTATTGCGATGGTCAGGTGCTGGTAATAAATGATATGCTGGGCATGTTCAAAGGTCATATCCCCAAATTCGTTAAGAAATTTGCCAATCTTGAGCCGGTTATCATTGCCGCACTGCGCGACTATAAAAAAGAGGTGCAGGAGGGAACCTTCCCGGGCGAAGAACACGGCTTTACAATTAATGATGAGATTTTAGAAAGACTATATTAATCTTTGAAAGAGGAAATTAAAATGCAAACCTTTACTACCGTCAAGCAGATGCAGGATTGGTGTATAGAGCAAAAACGCCAGGGTAAAACGATTGCATTGGCGCCCACCATGGGATACCTGCATCAGGGACATTTGTCCCTGGTGCAGGCGGCCCGCGGCGCCTGTGACATAGTAGTAGTATCATTATTTGTGAATCCTATTCAGTTCGGAGTGGGAGAAGACTTCGAGGATTACCCGCGTGATTTGAGAAAGGATAGCCTGTTATTGGAACAGGAACAGGTGGACGCTTTATTTGCCCCCTCCATCAAGGAGATGTATCCCAACGGATACAACAGTTATGTAGAAGTTCTGGGCGAAATAAGCTCAAAGCTTTGTGCCCAGTCCCGTCCCGGCCACTTCCGGGGAGTTACCACCGTGGTAAGCAAGCTTTTCCATATTTGCTGCCCGGATAAGGCCTTTTTCGGCCAGAAAGACGCCCAGCAGGTCATGATCCTTGAAAAAATGGTGAAGGAACTCAATTTCCCGCTGGAAATAGTAAGGGTGCCGATTGTAAGAGAGGCAGACGGACTGGCTCTTAGCTCCCGCAATGTCTACCTGGATGAGACCCAGCGGCAGCAGGCTCTGGTTTTGAGCCGCTCCCTGCAAGATGCCCGCGCATTTATTGAATCGGGCGAGAGAAATGCAGCCACGGTAAAAAGCCGCCTGGCGGAGCGGATTACATCCAGTCCGGGAACCGACCTGGTATACGCAGAGATATACGACGCTAAAGAACTGGCGGATGTAGAGGAGATAAGAAGTCAGGTGTTAATCGCCCTGGCAGTAAAGTTCGGCAGCACACGATTAATTGACAACCTGTTAGTGGAGGTGTAGACTGGTGCTTCGTTATATGCTGAAATCCAAAGTGCATCGTGCAGTGGTTACGGAGGCTGATCTAAACTATGTGGGCAGCATTACCATCGATAAGGATATCATGGATGCGGCTGATATTATTGAAAACGAAAAGGTAACCATAGTTAATAATAACAACGGGCAGCGTTTCGAGACTTATGTCATCGAAGGTCCGGCAGGTTCCGGGATAATATGTCTGAATGGGGCGGCGGCGCGTCTGGCGCTGAGGGGTGACATTGTCATTATCCTGACCTACACTATCCTGAACGATGAGGAATGCCGGGATCACAAACCGCGTCTAGTCTTCGTTGACGAAAAAAATAAGGTTAAAAAAGCCTGCCTGGGCAAGTACGAATAAGAATACCGGAGCCTTTACAGCCTTCGATTCTATGCGTCTGCCACGATTACAACAGAATAAAGGTGTACTATGATAACGACCAGATACATTGGGGAGTTGGAAAAAAGAACTCCCCTGTTCTATACGGATTTTCTTATCATTGGCAGTGGTATTGCCGGCCTCTTTACGGCCATAAAGGCATCAGCTTTCGGGCAGGTAGTGGTGCTGACTAAAAAAACCATGAAAGACTCCAATACCGGACTGGCTCAAGGGGGAATTGCCGCCGCGGTGCATGAAGAGGATTCCCCTTTTCTGCATCTGGAGGACACTCTGGAAGCCGGAGCCGGTCTGTGTGATATCGAAGCGGTGGATGTTCTGGTCAGGGAAGGCCCGGATCGGGTTAGAGAGCTTATTGCCGGGGGAGCATCCTTTGATATGAAGGATGGCAGTATTTCGTTTACCAGGGAAGGAGCCCATCGTCGGGCGCGCGTGTTACATGTCGCCGATACCACCGGAGAAGCTATTAGAGTAGCCCTGGTAAAGAATTGTGAAACCAAGTCCAACCTTATCATTAAGGAAAACCATTTTCTGATCGACCTGTTAGGGGACAGCCAGCGGCAGGATTGTTACGGAGCCCTGGTTTACGACAACCTGAGCGGGGAAAAATCTATTTATATAGCCCGGGCTGTAATTATAGCGACCGGCGGGGCCGGGCAGTTATACCGGAATACTACCAATCCCGACATTGCTACGGCTGATGGGATGGCAGCCGGCTTCAGGATAGGCTGTGAACTAACTGACCTGGAATTCATCCAGTTTCACCCCACCGCACTATTCAGCCATGATATCCAGCGTTTTCTCATATCCGAATCGGTGCGGGGTGAAGGGGGACTGCTCTATAATACCCGTGGGGAAAGATTTATGCATCGTTATCATCCTATGCAGGAACTGGCTCCCCGTGATGTCGTGTCCCGTGCCATATTGAGCGAAACCACTGCTACGGGCAGCGATTTTGTTTATTTGGACATGACTAAAATTCCCGGGGCCAAAGAACGTTTCCCCAACATATATAAAACCTGTCTGCAGCAGGGAGTTGATTTAGAAAAGGACATGGTGCCGGTATCACCTGCCGCGCATTACACCATGGGAGGAATAAAGACCAATACCCGGGGGGAAACCTGTATTAACGGGCTTTTTGCCTGCGGTGAAGCCGCCTGTACGGGAGTGCATGGAGCCAATCGGCTGGCCAGCAACTCCCTTCTTGAAGGGATAGTATTTGGCGAACGGATTATAGCCAATGCCAGGGAAATAATGTACCGCCGCCAGGTCAAAGAAGAAGAGATATACCGCGATTTTGACCATGGCTGGGTGCATAAACCGCCCGAGCAGGGAATACTCCCCAACGAGGCCAAAAAGGAACTGCAATCCACTATGTGGGAACATGTCGGCATCATCCGCGATCAGGCCAGCTTAAAAAAGGCCGGTCAGAATGTCGAACGTTTATATAATTTTCTCTGTCGGGGCGATGACCCGTTGTCCTATTTGGAAATGGTCAATATGTTAACCGTGGCTAAAATTGTGGTACAGGCTGCCCTCTGGCGCAAAGAGAGCCGGGGTGGGCATTTCCGTTCCGATTATCCCCAAGCGGATGATATAAATTGGATAAAGCATATGAGCTTTATTAACTGGTAAGAGGTGTATTGCGTGGCACAAGGGTAGCACAAGGGGACGGTTCTCGTGTGCCCTCCTTGTTACTATGTAGCACACGAGAACCGTCCGAGACCACTGAAAAAGTCCGATAAAAGCACAAAAAGCATACCCGCCTATAGTATAATTAAGTCACCACAACCCAACACCAAAGGGGGAATGCTTTTTATGTTAGTTAACGCCACC
>Ga0074198_1000217_pt1 | contig 77500 bp, 79 predicted proteins | sample EPASupsiteSAE323_FD_64527 | JGI IMG/M metagenome (GOLD analysis project Ga0074198, IMG submission 64527) | Bioremediated contaminated groundwater from EPA Superfund site, New Mexico - Sample SAE3-23 | ecosystem: Environmental > Aquatic > Deep subsurface > Groundwater > Contaminated ... | reverse complement strand
TGCTCTGGCCCAGTAGTCTTGACTGACATCGCTGAACGCGGTATTGGCGTCGGGGTCTATCGCCAGTCCGGCGGCTTTTACCATGATGGTGGCGGCCTGGGCTCTGCTTAATCCTTCATGGGGATGAAAGGTGCCGTCGGGATAGCCGGATATTATTCCTCTATTGTTTAGAAAGTTTATGTATATGGCGTTGGCGTCAGATGAAGGTACATCGGAATATCTGGAGTGAACAACGACTGCCGCACCGGCGGCGGGGCTGCTGTCCGCGGCCTGGGCCGGATTGGTTGTTATTAGGAGGCTGCTGCTCCACATGAATACGAATATGAGCACATACCAGGGTAGTTTCTTTTTGCGCCAAGGGTTCATTATTTCCCGCCTTTCTATGTATCAGCCATACTTACGCTACGCTTTATTATCGGACGGCGCTCTTGGCAAATTTCGCTACTACTATTTACTTAAATATGTCCTTATTAGTAGGAAGTATTTGGCACGATTATAGCATAAAAAGGTGGTTTAAGGCGAATATATAATTATTTTGTCGTTTATTGGGAATAATAGAGGTTTTTAAGGAAGGTCGGGCCACAGACTCAATTTAACAGCAAAATGCAAACAAGCGGATAATATTAATCCGCCTGTTCGTTTAGTATGATCAGTTTTTAAGCTATTATTTCATTCCTGCTTGACCCTGCTGGTAAGACTGGATCATTTTCTTAACCATTTGACCACCGATGCTTCCAGCCTGGGCAGAGGTCAGATCTCCGTTGTAACCCTGTTTTAAATTCACCCCTACTTCTCCAGCGGCTTCCATCTTGAAAGTATCCATAGCGGCTCTCGCTCCGGGAACCAAAAGCTTGTTGCTTCTTGCCATTTTTAAATTCACCTCCTTCAACTTGGTGTAATCTTATTGTTTCCTGTGTCGAAACTTATATGCTAGTAGTTTTTTCAATTCTTTTTATTATTTGCTTTGGGTTTTTGAAGACCCATTTCCTGACTTACCTCCAACTTGAGTTTCTCAAGCATTTCAGCCTGTTTCAGAAGTTCTTCATCATTGGGACTGTTTTCTCTTTGTATAGAGCTTAATTTTTTGAACAAGCTATCATCTCCCTATAATTAATTAACGCGACTCTCTTCTTTATCGGGCCAGAAACCAAAAAATACTGCCTGAAAACATACTGGCAGTATTATAATGACCAATTTTAATATTTTTGATTAAATAAAACTTTCGCAGTTGACCGATTATGCGCAGGGGGACAGGGGGACGGTCCCCCCCTTACGAAATTGCATTAATTATTGGCTATTCCCGCCGATTTCCTGAACTTTTGGGCAATGTAATCGGGGATGGCTCCGGCTTCGATCGTATCCTGGTTCATAGTTGAAGCCACTTCCGCGGCCAGGTTGATAATCTTCTGATCGCGCAGGAGGTTGGCTACTTTCAGATCATTTAATCCGTGTTGTTTAACTCCCCAGAAATCACCGGGACCTCTGATCATAAGATCCTCATTGGCCAATTCAAAACCGTTGCCGGTCTTCTCCATGGCCTGCAGCCGGCGATAGGCTTCTTCAGTCCTGGGTTCCCCGACAAGCACACAATATGATTGCCGGCTTCCTCTTCCTACCCGGCCTCGCAATTGATGCAACTGCGATAATCCAAATCGCTCGGCGTGCTCGATGAGCATTAGTGAGGCATTGCTTACATCCACTCCCACCTCCACCACGGTAGTTGCCACCAGTATATCAATCTGGCCTGATCTGAAAAGGGCCATCATGCGTTCTTTTTCGCCAGGCTTCATTCGCCCATGCAGCAAGCCCAATCTAAGGTGGGGATAGATAATGCTTTTCAATTCTTCATATAGACTTACCGCGGCCTGCAGATCTTGTTTTTCAGATTCTTCCACCAGAGGACAGACGACAAAGGCCTGGGCGCCTTTTTCTATTTCCTGGCGCACAAAACTATAAGCCTGACGGCGGGACGACCTTGGTATGAATCTGGTTTTGACCGGTATACGACCGGGAGGCATTTCATCAATCACCGATACGTTTAGATCTCCATACAGAGTCAGAGCTAGAGTGCGGGGAATCGGTGTGGCGGTCATCACCAGCACATCGGGCATGTCGCCTTTGTTGCTTAATTGGGCTCTCTGTTTAACCCCAAAGCGATGCTGTTCGTCAATTACCGCCAGTCCCAGGCTTTTAAACCGGATCTCTTCTTGTATAAGGGCATGCGTACCTACCAAAATATCAATGTCTCCAGTACCGACTGCTTCCACAATCATCCTGCGCTCAGCCGCCGGTGTTCCTCCGGTCAAGCGCGCCACTATGGTTTGGCTGGCCGCAAAAAGCCTGCTTATTGAACCATAATGCTGTTCGGCCAGTATTTCCGTGGGGGCCATGATGGCAGCCTGGTAGCCGCTGGCTACGGCATTGGCCATGGCCAGGGCTGCTACTACGGTTTTACCGGAGCCGACATCTCCCTGCAACAATCGATTCATGCATAGCGGAGATGCCATGTCGGTCAGGATTTCATCAACAGCTTTCCGCTGGGCGGTAGTCAGTTTGAAAGCAAGACCTTCAGTAATACGCGCTACCAGATCATTCCGGGGATTATGTACGATCGAATTCCGACCATTCTCGCAGTGGTTTTTTTCCATTGCCAGGCTCAGTTTGAAAAGCAGTAATTCTTCGAATGCCAACCTTTTCCGGGCTTGCAGATATGCTTCCCCGCTATCGGGGAAATGGATGTTATGTAGTGCAAATTGTATATCACAAAGCTTATACTTCTCCTTCACAGCCCCATCCAGGATATCGGGGTAGAACGGAAGATAAGTTTGCAGGATGTATAGCATGATCCGGCGCAGAGCCTTCTGGTTCAAGCCTTCTGTCAACGGATAGACCGGACTAACCGCCAATTCTGAATCCTCGTCCTCAATCATCTCGTATTCCGTAACATTGATTTCCGTTTTTCCGTATGAGTTTTTTACTTTACCGCTGATAAAGATTTCCTGGCCCGGTTTTAATTGTCGGGATATATAAGGTTGATTAAACCAGATGGCAGAAATAAAACCTGAATCGTCTGCTATCACTGCCTGGAAAATATTAAATCCCCGTCTGGTGCGCTTAATACCGGTATTCACAATCTGCCCGCGAATACTGGCTACGGCCCCGTCAGATAGGGTAATTATCTTTTCTACTTTATTGCGGTTAAAATAGGCACGCGGAATGTGCCACAGCAAATCAAAGATAGTGTATATATCCAATTTTTGCAGTAGTCTGCTGCGCTGTGGCCCCACACCTTTAATAAACTGGGTTTCTGCCATTAACTCCTTCATTACTGCCTCCTGTTCAGGAGTTCGCTTATTCTACCGATAGCAGGTAACTGTAGTGGGGTTGCCCTCCATAGTGCATTTCCACTTCGCTATCCGGATATTTGCCCATTATTTTCCCCTTCGTCTGCAGGGCTTCGTTTTCGCCTATATCAGCACCGTAAAACAGGGTTATCAGTTCACTGTTCCGGGCTTGCATCTGCTCCAGGGATTCAATTAGTACGTTGTCCACCTCTGAACCTTGGGTGTTTATCTTACCGTTAATAATTCCTATAATGTCTCCTTCATTTATATCTAATCCATTGACATTAGAGTTCCTTACCGCATAGGTTATCTCGGCATAGCTGACCTTGCCCATTTCCACTTCCATAGAGTTCACAACTGTCCCCAGGTCGCTTTCGCCGTCAAAGGCGATAAGAGCACTTATAGCTTGCATTACCGATCGGGTAGGTACGATAGCTATTGTTTTATCAGTTAAGTGCTTGACCTGCTCCGCCGCCATTATTACGTTGGCATTATTGGGTAAAATAATGATCTCCGTTGCATCTATCTGATTACAGGCGGTCAGTAAATCCGCAGTGCTGGGGTTCATGGTCTGACCTCCTTCAACCACCACATCAACTCCCAGACCCTTCAGCATTTTTATGATCCCATCTCCCACTCCGACCGCAACCAGGCCAATCCGCAGAGCATCTGCAGCTTGCTGGCCTCCCCAGTTGTGACGCTGTTCATGCACCTCTTCCAGCATGTTATTAATTTTAATATCACTCAGGTTTCCAAACTGCAGACAGCTTTCCAATACCTTACCGGGATGATTGGAATGAATATGAACCTTGATTAGATCATCGTCTCCCACCACCATCATCGAATCACCCAGGGCGGTCAAATGATCCTTAATATCTGCGCTATTTAATTCCTTTCCTTTTATGAGCAACTCGGTACAATATTGATAAACCAGTGTAAGTGTCCTTGTTTCGCCTTTTTCACCTCTAGGCGCGGTCATTTTTTCCTTATATCCCTCTAGAGCTATCGATTTTTCACGGGCCAGCCCGTCAATAACTCCTTCCAGAAAATAAAGCAATCCCTGTCCACCGGCATCCACTACTCCGGCTTCTTTAAGAATAGGAAGCATGCCGGGGGTTCTCTCCAGGGTTATATGACCCTCCTGTACGCCGACCAGCAAAGAACCCAGGATATCATTGCCTTCCTGGGCTTCGCTCTCGCAGGCTCTGGCCACTTCGCGGATGATGGTTAGAATGGTGCCTTCCACCGGTTTCATAACCGCTTTATATGCAGTATCGGATCCCGCCCGAAGAGCCTGAGCCAGTTCAACTGCACTGGCTTGCTCTTTTCCTTCCAATGTTTTAGCAATTCCTCGAAAGATCTGGGACATAATTACCCCTGAATTTCCTCGGGCTCCCATGAGAGATCCCATCGAAATTGCTTTGGCAACCTTGCCCAGTGGTTCCTGATTGTTTTTCTCGCCCTCTTTCGCTGCTGCTGTCAAGGTTAAATACATGTTGGTTCCGGTGTCTCCATCAGGTACGGGAAATACATTTAACAAATCAACCTGATCGCGGTTATGTCCTAATTTGATGCAACCCGCCTTCACACTCCTTGCAAAATCGCTCCCGTTTATGCTAAGCAAGCTCAAACTTATTATCCTCCCCACTAAATATCTCTTAGAACTTTTACTCCTTTGACATTTACATTAACACTAGCTACAGGAAGGTCAGCATTGTTTTCAAGAACATAGACTACTTTTTGCATAACATTGGATGCTACTTCCGATATCTTTAAGCCGTAACCGACAATTACATGGACATCGATGACCAGCCCTTCTTCAGTGCTGCTAACCTCTACCCCTTTGCGAATGGAGTCAATTCCAAGAATATTGGTAATCCCACTCTGAATATTATGAGGTACCATGCCTACCAAACCGTAACAGTCGATGGTGGCCAGACCTGCCAGGGTCTCAACCAACTCCCGAGTAACCGTAATATCACCCAGCTCATTACTTTTAATCTTGTACATAATTATTCCCTCCTAACTAACACATTCTTAATTCTACAATATATAATTTATTCCTTCTTCTTGCCCTTTTCATTTGTTTTTGATAGAATGTTTAAGTGCAATTGCTGAAGAGAGGGGGCAAAATCGTGGCAAAATGTGAAGTCTGTGGAAAAGGTGTGACTTTCGGCAAAAAGTACAGCCATTCCCATATAAGAACCAACCGGCAATGGAAGCCTAATGTCCAACGGGTTAGAGTGATAGTAGACAAAACACCCACCAAATTATACGTTTGTACCCGTTGTTTACGTTCTGGAAAAGTAGAAAGAGCATTATAGCTTGTCAATATAGTCAGACCGAACAAAAAAGTTCACCCAAGGGTACTCCTGATGTACCGTTTAACGGTACGATTTATGTTGGAAGAGCGAGGCGTTCATGAATCCCGTGATTGATACGTACATGAGGTACGTTGATTGAACGGGATTTCTTGTACAACAAGGCTATTCAGTTTTTTTGACGGTCTGGGCCTTAGATTCAGGTCTAAGGCTTAGCTTTTCTTAAGGCTGCGATCTCTTGCCCATCAAATGTATAGCGCTGCCGGCACTGGTTGCATACCACCTCCAGCTCTTCATCCCCCAGGCTGCCGCCTAAATCATCATCGGAAAGACTGCTCAAGACGTTAAGCATCCTTTCTTTGCTGCAATTACAGCGAAAACTCAAATCCTGCTCCCCCACTACCGTATATTGTAGTTCCTTCATTAAAATCGGCAGTATGTCTTCCAAACTATCGTAACGATTCAAGACTGCGCTTATTGGCCCCATATTCATTATATTGTTTTCAATAATCTCCAGGGATTCGTCCCTGGCTCCTGGTAAGGCCTGGACAAATAATCCTCCCGCGGTTTGGATACTTAGATCCGTGTTGACTAAAACCCCAAGTGCTACTAAAGATGGTATTTGCTCAGACATTGCGAAATACTGGGCCAGATCCTCGGCTATCTCTCCGCTGACCAGAGCGACCTTTCCGGTAAAGGGTTGTTTCAATCCCAGATCTTTGATTACTTCCAGATAGCCGTCGGTCCCCACCAGTTCTCCTACTGCCAGCTTACCCGGGCTGCTTGAAGGCAGATCCGCATACGGATTGGAGATTAGGCCCCGTACACTTCCATGAGAATCAGCGGTTGCCAGCACTGTACCCGCTACCCCATTACCATTTACTCTCAAAGTTAATATATCTTCCTGACCTTTCAAATCGCCGCCCATCATGACTGCTGCTGTCATGACCCGTCCTAATGCAGCGGAAGCGGTGGCTGATGTGCAATGGCGCTGATGTGCTTCCTCTACCAAAGAGGTGGTACGAGCCAGGAAAACCCTGATATTTTTGTCGTTATCAATAATTTTTAATAAATAGTCTCGTTCCTTCACTGTCTTATCCTTTCCTAATATAATTAATATATTTATGCCCTAAATTCAAGTGAGTAAGCACAATGGGGCGACACAAATAAACGGTTCTATTGTTTGGTACCCCAAAAACTAAAAACCAAACAATAGAACCGTCCCCTTGTTTGGTGAACTGTCCCCAACCATCATTATTTGCCTGCCTTTAAACCAGCCAGCTTGTCTTTAAGCCCGGCGCAAACCGCTTGCGGAACCATGCTGCTAACGTCTCCGCCCAGCAGGGCGGCTTCCTTAATATTGCTGGAACTAACGCAGATGTAATTGCTGTCAGCCATTACGAAAATAGTATTAACCTCGGGAAGAAGTTTTTTGTTCATCATCGACATCTGTGATTCATACTCAAAATCAGTTATAGACCTTAAACCTCTAATTATCATACAGGCCTGCTTGTCCCTCAGATAGTCTACCAGCAAACCACTAAAGCTCTCTACCTCAATGTTGCTTAAATGTTGACTTGCTTCCTTAATCAAGGCTTCTCTTTCCTCAAGGGAAAATAAAGCCTGCTTATATACATTATGTACTACTGCCACTATTATTTTGTCAAATATAGGGCTGGTTCTTTCCAGGATGTCAATATGACCATTGGTAACAGGATCGAAACTGCCGGGATAAACGGCGATCTTCAAATGGTGACTCTCCTTTCTCGGGAGTATCCCAAGGTTTTATTATTACTAAAATGACTTAATTAATAATATTGACTTTTAAGTATTGTAGCACGGAAACATATTTATACAAAACAAGATATTTTGCTGCCGTTTGATATTTGCTGCATTAATGAAAAAAGGGTTCCTCTATCCGAGGAACCCCTTTTTAATAGTTTTTCTTAGGACATCGACTGCCAGAGAACTTCGGCAACATCGAATACCTTGGTGTTTTCTTCCGCTTCCGCTCCCTTGACACCATCAGATATCATGGTCAGGCAGAAAGGACAGTTGGTTACGATCATCTGAGGATTCGGCACCAGAAGTTGATCGGTTCTGGTGTCATTGATACGTTTGTAGCCTTCAAATGCTTCTTCTTCCAGCCACATACGTCCACCGCCGGCTCCGCAGCAGAAACCAAAGTTACGTCCCTTTTCGATTTCAATGATGCTTCCGCCAGCAGCTCTAAGAACCGCACGGGGTTGATCATAAACGTCATTGTGTCTGCCCAGGAAACAAGAATCATGATAGGTCATCTTGGCTCCTAAAGACTTACTCGGTTTCAGCTTGCCTTCGGCAACCAGCTTGGCAAGTATCTCAGTATAATGATATACTTCATATTTGCCGCCCATCTGCGGGTATTCGTTCTTAAGGGTATTATAACCATGGGGACATACAACGATGATCTTTTTAACCCCATAATTGTTGAATGATTCCAGGTTCTGATTTGCCAGGGTCTGGTAAAGATACTCGTTGCCCAGTCTCCGCGCGGAGTCACCGCAACAGTATTCTTCTTTACCTAGATATCCGAAACTAACTCCAGCCTTATTAAGCAATTTTACCAGGGCTTCCCCGACTCTCTTGTAACGGTCATCGAAGGATACAGCGCATCCGGCATAGAGAAGATATTCAAATTCTTTGCCATCCTCGGGAATGAGGTTGACGATGTCTCTGACTCCTCTTTCGTCCAGCCATCCGGCGCGTCCGGCCCAGCCAACGCCCCAGGGATTATAGTTGCGTTCCATGTTGGTAAATGCGGCTTGCGCTTCACCAGGCATATCACCCTGCCACATGACCAGATTTCTGCGGAATTCAGTAATCTTGGGAATATGCTCAATATACATCGGGCAGTGTTCCATACAAGCGCGACAGTTGGTGCAATCCCAAATAACTTCGCTGGTAACAATATCATAAATCAAACTCTGCTCCATAGGATTGACCTCAGCAGCCTCATCGGTCATAGCTGTTTCCGCATCATGTTCGGGATTACCCTTGCTTGCCAGAAGGTAGGGTGTCTTATCATCCAAGTGTTTTTTCATAGCTTGAATGAGGGTAAGTTTGGGGTTAAGAGCCTTACCGGTATTAAATGCCGGGCAGTTCTCCTGGCATCTTCCGCAACGGATACATGCATCCAGATCTAATAAATCCTTCCAGCCGAAATCTTCGATTTTCTCAACACCGAAGGACTCCGCTTCTTCTATACCATATACCATACGGTTGGCGGAAGGCTCCAGATCACGGAAGAAGTAATTAAACATACTTGCGAAAATATGCCACAGTTTTGTATAAGGAACTAAAGCGATAAACATGAAGGCGATGACCATGTGGAACCACCAGAGTAAACGATGGTACATCAGTATGCTATCTACGGTGAAACTGGTGTAAAGACTAGCAAAAACCCAGCCGATGGGGGATGCTATCTTCTCATAAGGAAGTTGTTCCATGAATGGGGTCTGCATAATCTGAGCTGCTATTCTGGCACCTTCAATGAAATATCCGGTGAGCAAAATAGCAAAAATCAGGAAGAGCATCCAGCCGTCCGCTGATTTAGTATCGTTGAGGCGATCCGGCTTCTGTACATACCTAACATAAGCCAGAACCAAAACACCAACTAGCGCCAGGAAACCAAAGACGTCTACGATCCAGGACATTCCGATGTATAGGTTGCCTTCCAAGTGCGGCCACTTGATCATGCTGTGCATGGCATCCAGACCGGCTGCTATGGCCAATAGTAAGAAGCCCCAGAACAAGAAGGCGTGCATCCAGCCTGCCAGCGGCTTTTTAACGACTTTGGTCTGGAAGAAGGCCTTAACTATTAATGAAACGGTACGATCCCACCATCTGTCAAATCTCTTTGATTCACCCTTGGCCAGCATCCATACTTCGATCTTTTTCCACATGCCCCAAAGAAATATGCATACGGGAATAAGCATTATTACATAAATAAGCCATTCGTAGGGAATATTGGCCCCAACTTCACGCATTGGGACCTCATAAAAACCTCTTAACGGTTCAGATCCGAAAATCATCTATCTAATTCCCTCCTTAAATACAACAAGCAAGGATATACTGGATATGCGATTAAACGCATATCCAGTAACTCCCAAAAAACCTGCGGTGATCTACTACTTGAGGCCGCTCATCAATGCGGGAATAACCTTGAACAAGTCTGCTACTACGCCGAAGTCGGATACATTGAAAATAGGAGCTTCAGTATCCGTATTGATTGCAGCAATAAACTTGGAGGAGGACATACCAGCCAGATGCTGGATAGCTCCGGAAATACCACATGCTACATACAGGTTGGGGAGAACAACTTTTCCGGTCTGTCCTACCTGCAGTTCATGTCCCAACCATCCGGAATCGATGGATGCGCGTGAGCCGCCTACAGCAGCACCCAGCATATCCGCCAACTGTTCAACCAACTTGATTCCATCGGGACCCTTGCAACCACGTCCGCCGGAAACCACTACTGCAGCTTCTGCAAGGTCTGGTCTGGCTGATACGGTGGCCACAAAGCTCTTTGCTACTTGGTATACGTCTGCTGCGGTGGCTGCGGTGGCTGCTTTTACAACTGCACCTGCGCCTGCAGTAGAACCGACTTCCCATACGCCCGGGCGAATGGTGGCTAAAACCGGACTGCCTGCAACTTCAACCTTGGCCAGAGCTTTACCGGCATAGATTGAACGGGTGAAAATGCCTTTGCCGGCGGAAATATCAGCAGCAATAGCATCGGTTGCCAGACCCAGTTCTAATTTCTGAGCCATTCTGGATGCCATATCTCTACCATTGAAAGAATGAGCAAACAGAACCGCATTGGGACTGTATTCTTTAATCATCGCAATCATCTGTGCTACAAAAGCACCGGTATTGTATGCTGCAAATATATCATCATCAGCTACATAAACCTTGTCAGCACCAGCCTGAGCCAGTTGGCCGGCTAAAGCCTCTACACCTTTACCAAATACAACTGCTGCTACCTCGTCTCCGCCTTTTTTAAGTTCCGACAGCATTTCAAAGGTAACCTTACGGATATTTCCATCCTTTTGTTCAACAAAAACCCATGTTCCTGCCATGAATTACCCTCCTTTTTTTTGTACACAATTAAGAAATAGTGAACTTATTTAACTTCTACCTTAACAACGTTCTTCATCCAATCTGCCAGCTTGGCTGCGCAGACATCGGCGTCATCTTCAATCTTGATTCCAGCAGTCTTTGCTGCCGGAAGAGCGAATTCCACTATTTTAACCTTATTGTCAGCCGCTGCAGCGTCAACAGTAGCAACCGGTTTCTTTTTCGCAGCCATAATTCCCTTCATGGAAGGATAACGGGGTTCATTCCAGCTAACCTGGCTGGAAACAACTGCCGGGATGCTAACTTCCGTAACTGCCGTGCCACCATCAGCTTCACTGGTGCAGGTAGCTTTTCCGCCAGCAATATCAATGCTGGTAATAACGTTTACATGGGGGAAACCAAGAATCTCTGCCACCCGTGTGGGAACCTGTGAGGAACCATCATCGGCAGCTACATGTCCTGCCAGTACAAGATCTGCGCCTTCGGCTTTTATCGCTGCAGCCAGTGCAACGGCCCGGGCATATTCATCGGCAGCCGTATCCTGTTTCACCAGAATACCTCTGTCAGCGCCCATGGCCAATGCGGTGCGGATTGCGTCCATGCCTTTGTCAGATCCGGCTGTTACAACAACAACCTCGGTAGCAATGCCCTTTTCCTTGAGTTGGATTGCCCCTTCAACGGCAACTTCGTCATAAGGATTGATGATAAGGTTTATCCCCGCATCGGAAATTTTGCCATCTTTCAATTCGATTTTGGCTTCTGTGTCAAATGTTTGCTTAACACACACTAGAACCTTCAAGTTCATTCCTCCTATTCTTCTAATGGTTTTCAACTATACCTAAAACAATCGAGCCTATACCATGTATTCCTTCCATCACCCCCATGAAAGTTATATATATTCACTGTTGCCTACGGCAAGTTCACCGCCAAAGAATCTATCATAGTCATAACTATTTATAGATAAGCACAGCCAAGATTATACTTTCTATACCGAAGTCAAATTTCCTGCTTTTAAGGAATAATCGGAAAAATTTTTTGCATAATGTGTAATGGCAGTTTTATTGGTTTTTTTTGTAAAAAAAAGTCTCGTTGGTTGTAAAACCCAGTTCCCGGGATTGAAATATCTGTTCGGTGCTGCCTATAAATAATATTCCACCTGGGCGGAGCGAATCCGCAAATTTACGGTAGAGTTGGGTTTTGCTTTCTTCGGTAAAATAAATGACGACATTGCGACATAGTATTAAATCAAAATTTCTGGAGAAAGGGTCTCGCAATAAGTTATGTCGCTGGAATTTTACCATCTTTTTTATCTCATCAGTAACTCGATAATATTCGCCGTCTTTAACCATATATCGATCCCGGTATGATACCGGCAGGGTCTGTACGGCTTTGCTGGTATACAAAGCCGTCATAGCTTTGTCCAGAACCTCATTATCCAAATCCGTAGCTAAGATCGTCTCAACCTGGCCTTTAAATTTTTCTTTAAAAAGCATACTCAAAGAATAGGCTTCTTCTCCCGTCGAACACCCTGCACTCCATACCTGCAAAGGTTTCTTTTCTGATAAGAGTGCCGGTATTATTGTTTTCTCAAGTACCTCCCACTGGTTGGGATTGCGAAAAAATTCGGAAACATTAATGGTAAGATGTTCAATAAATCTGTGATATATCCTGGTATCAGAACGAAGCAGAGTAATAAACTTATCGTAGTCATTAGTATCCACCGTTTTCATAAAGCTAAGTATGCGTCGTTCCATCTGCGCCCTTTTATACAAAGTAAGATCAATCTTGCTTATCAACTCAAATTGTTTGATAAACCATTCCCAGCCAAACCCACTATTCATAGCCTCATCCCCTGCTTAAATTCTTTCCAATACCTTATCTATCGATTCCACAGTCCTGTCAATATCATCGCGGTCATGCGCGGAAGATACAAAGCAAACCTCAAACTGGGAAGGCGGGAAATATACCCCTTCGGCCAGCAAATTGCGGTAAAATCGCGCATATGTCTCGGTATTACTATTTAACACCGATTCATAGTCATATACTTCGTCCTCAGTGAAGAATATTGAAAACATGGAGTGAAATTTGTTAATAGTACAATACAGATCATGGGCTTCAAAAACGCCCTGCAGGCGATCAGTAAGATAATTGGTTGCTAATTCCAGCCTATCATAAAAGCCATTCTGTTGAAGATTTTTCAAGGTGGTAATCCCGGCTGCCATCGCCAGGGGATTTCCTGACAAGGTACCAGCCTGATAAACATCCCCCTCCGGGGCAACCATATTCATAATCTCTCTATGCCCGCCATAAGCCCCTACCGGCAAGCCTCCTCCGATTATTTTTCCCAATGTAGTCAGATCGGGTTGGATTTCATGTATTGTCTGCATACCTCCATAGCATGTCCTAAACCCGCTGATAACTTCGTCAAAAATGAGTAAACTCCCATAGAGTCTGGTGATCTCACGCAATCCCTCCAAAAATCCCGGTCGGGGGATAATCATGCCCATATTGGCCGCCAGCGGTTCAACAATCACCGCAGCAATGTTGGGTCCCGATTGCATAAAGGCCTTTTTAACTGATTCCAAATCATTATATTTGCAGACCAGGGTCTGTTCTATGAGTACTTTTGGTACCCCTGGACTGGTAGGCACCCCGGCGGTAAGCAGGCCTGAACCGGCCTTAATTAAGAAGCTGTCCGCATGTCCATGATAGCATCCTTCAAACTTAATAATTTTATCACGGCCGGTATACGCACGCGCTAGGCGAACTGCAGTCATTGTGGCCTCGGTTCCCGAGTTCACCAGTCGAACCTTATCGATTGACGGAAAGGCTTCACAAATCAATTGGGCCAGTTCAATTTCCTTTTCACAACAGGCTCCAAAACTGGTTCCCTTGCGGGCAGCAGAACATATCGCTTCAATTACCTCCGGATGACTGTGCCCAAGAATCAACGGTCCCCAGGAGCATACATAATCAATAAATTCGTTATCATTGACATCATATATTTTCGATCCCTGCCCCTTATTTATCATCAAGGGAGTCAAGCCAACCGCTTTAAATGCCCGTACAGGACTATTCACCCCTCCGGGCATAAACTTTTTGGCCTTCTTGAATAGCTGTTCGGACTTTCTAGTATCCACGGAGCAACCCTCCCTTTTGATGTTTCAAAATTTTATTCAGTTTACACGTATTTCATGCTGGCCTTCTTGAACTCGCGGAGACTCCTAATAACCTGATAGTCACTCAGTCCGGTCTTTTCAGAGATTGCAATTATAAGTTCCAGCAACTGTTCATCACTATGCGCATGGACCATAGCAAACAGACTATATCCAAACGTCTCCGGAACCTCTCGGAGATAACAATGGCTTACTTCTGAAAATCGCGCCATAATATTTCCGGCTTCATCGGCCCGGTCGGGCGCTACCTTCCAGGCCACCATTGCATTGGCAACATATCCGGCTTTTTGATGTCTAAGAACCGCTCCCCACCGTCTTATTATACCATTTTTTTGTAAAGTTCTAAGTCGCGCTACAATTTCCTGTTCAGACATCTTAAGCTCTTTGGCAAGACTCTCAAACGGGCGTGATTCCAGGGGAATATCTCCCTGTATCAAACCGATTATGCTCCGATCTATACTATCATTACTCATTTTTACTCCCCATATCGAAAGAAACTTTGATCTTATAAACCTTCCGGGCAGGCATAGCAATTATTTTGAGCCCTAAAACGCCCTCCATGTCGCGTATTGTCTCAGCCGCCTTTATATCAGAGGAGGCGGTAAGGGTGAACCACATGTTAAAGGTATTATCACGCAGATAATTGTGAGTAACTCCCGGCAACTGATTTATAACCGCGGCTACGCTATCAATTCTAACCTCTGGAACTGCTACCGCGCATAGAGTAGAATAGAAACCCAGATTACGTGAATCGATAATGCCCCCGATTCTTCTTATCAGTCCACTAGCCTTCATACGGGCTATTCTCTCAAAAATCTCGGCTTCGCTTATATCTAATTTCTTCGCCATTTCCTGGTAAGGTTGCACACTTAAAGGAAAATCATTTTGCAAGTCATCAAGGATTGCCCGATCTATATCCTGCAGGTTCAACATATCAACTGTCTCCCTGAGGATGATATAGGCACCAGGTATCCTCAGCCATATAGTCGCCGCTGTAATAATTGGCTCGCGCCCTGCAACCCCCACAACGGGTCTTGTAATCACAAAGCCCGCACTTACCCTGGTAATCCATGGTCCGCAGAGTATTCAGAACTTCATTTTCTTTCCATATAACATCAAAAGGCTTTTCCCTTACATTGCCGAGCGGCTTATCCATATAGGCACAAGCCTGCACATTGCCCACCGGACTGATGATGCAATAACTGATGCCCGCCAGGCAGCCTTTCGAAAACCTCAAGGGAACGCTTTTCTTATCCGCAACCCTTATAAACTGCGGGGCACAGGTAGGTTTAATCTCTATTGGCACTTGTTTTTGTTTTTCCATCAAACGAGCTATAGTACGCTCATATTCAACTACCCGCAAAGCCTCTTCTTCAATGTTAACGGCCCTTCCCGTCGGTACCAGGAAAAAAACATGGTGGGCCATGGCCCCGATCTCAACAGCAAAATCGGTAAGGGCTTCCAGTTCTCCAACATTCCAATCCATAACCGTTGTATGGATCTGAAACGGCAAACCTGCGGCCTGCAAGTTTTTCATGCCCTGCACGGTCAGAGCGTAAGTGTTTTCAAGCTTGCGGAAGGCATCATTTTTCTCCGGGTTCAGGCTATCCAGGCTAACCCCTGCGGCCATAAATCCGGCCTGTTTCAGTTTTTGGGCTACCTCTGCAGTAATCAAGCTGCCATTGGTTCCCAGAACCGGTCTTAATCCCTGTTGGCCGGCAAAGGATCCCAATTCATAGATGTCAGGGCGCATCAGAGGCTCTCCCCCGCTGAATATCATAATTTGAAAGCCGGCTTTGCTTATCTCCTGAATCAGTTTTTTAGCCTCGGAAGTCGAAAGCTCATCTGCGGATTTTACCCCGGCATCCCGGTAGCAATGGTCGCAGAACATATTACATTGATTGGTGGTATTCCAGGAAACCAGCATTTAAAAACCCTCCATATATCGAGTACGTAAATTTCTGCGTGCGACAAAGTTGCCCGCGTCTATAGTTCTTATTCTACCCCTTGGCCAGTATTCTGGCCATGTCCTTGGCGGAGTAAGTAATTATCATATCTGCTCCGGCCCTTTTTATTGATGTTAAGATTTCCGTAAGTATAGCCTCTTCATTGATCCATCCCTGGGCCGCGGCTGCTTTGATCATGGAGTACTCACCGCTTACGTTATATGCTGCGGTCGGGTAGCCATACATCTCCTTTACGGTTTTAAGTACGTCTAAATAGGCCAAAGCCGGCTTAACCATTACTATATCCGCACCTTCGGCTATATCCAGTTCGACCTCTCGCAATGCCTCTAAGAAATTGGCAGGATCCATCTGGTAGGTCTTGCGGTCGCCAAACTGCGGAGCGGACTCAGCCGCCTCACGGAAGGGACCGTAAAATGCCGAAGAGTATTTGGCAGCATAAGACATAATAGGAATATTGGTATACCCTTCAGAATCCAGAACGTTTCTAATAAATCCTACCCTACCGTCCATCATGTCAGAGGGAGCAACCATATCCGCCCCGGCTTGTACGTGAGATAGGGCCTCCCTGGCCAGCAACTCCAGGCTGGCGTCATTATTGATGCAGCCGTTGCCTTCCACAATGCCACAATGTCCGTGATCCATATATTCACATAAACAAACGTCAGTAATTACCATTATATCGGGCCAGGAATCCTTGATAACGCGGATTGCTTCCTGCACCACTCCATGTTCATCATAGGCTGAGCTAGCCAGGCTATCCTTGTATTCCGGTATGCCAAAAAGCAAGACTGCCGGGATTCCCAAAGAATTAACCTCAGCCATCTCAGTCTTCAACTGGTCAACGGATAATTGAAAAATACCCGGCATCGATTGGATCGGTACTTTCTTATCCATACCAAACGTAATAAAAAGGGGATAGATCAAATCCTTCACCGTTAAATGGGTTTCCCTGACCATACTGCGCAAAGTCTCATTACTCCGCAATCTTCTCATTCTGTTAACCGGGAAAGTCATCAAAATCCCTCCTTATAGTCCTAATTTATGATCCTGAATAATTGCATTCAGTAATGCCGGTACTGAATATGTCTCGGGAATTATGTCTACCGTAAAACCATTATCTCTGGCAGTGCCGGCGGTTATGGGGCCAATACAGGCCACCTTGACCCCGGTTAGATCCCGGGCATATTCCCGTCCCATTATCTTAACAAAATTAGTTACGGTCGATGAGCTGGTAAAAGTTATATAGTCAAGCCGACCTTCCTTGATCGCTTCCATAATCACAGTGTCTATATGGGCGGCGACCTTAGCCTGGTACACAATGATTTCGTTAACTACGGCTCCCATCTCTCGCAGGCTCCGCGGCAATATTTTCCGGGCTCCCTGAGCCCTGGGCAAGAGCACCTTGTCGCCGGCTTTTATCCTGTCCTGCAAAGCTTCAATGATTCCTTCGGCCCGGTATTCTTCCGGTATCAATTCAACTATCAGGCCCCGTCCGGTCAGCTGCTGAGCGGTAGCCGGGCCTATGGCAACTATATTGATTCCGTGCAGACTGCGAATATCCAGTCCCTTCTGGCGAAGTTCGGCAAAAAAGATATCCACCGCATTCACGCTGGTAAAGATTATCCACTTGTAACCGGCCATAAGTGTAAATGCTTCATATAGTGGAGATAGATCAGCTTCTTTGACTATTTCAATCGAAGGAAATTCTATTGACTGTCCACCCTTATCCCTGATCATCTCCAGCAGACCGCTGGACTGAGCACGGGCGCGGGTAACGAGTATCTTTGCTCCCCACAGTGCTTGCTTCTCCCGCCATTTAAGTTTGTCTCTTAATTTGACGGTTTCTCCGACAATAATCACTGCCGGAGGTTTGAATTTTGCCCGTTGGACTTTATCAACAATATCCGCCAGGCTGCCTTTGACTACTTCCTGGTCAGGAAAGGTGCCGCGGCGAATCAATGCTACCGGCGTGTCCATACTCCGTCCGGCTTCCCGAAGGTTCGCGACTATAAATTCCAGGTTCTCCACTCCCATCAGAAATACCAGCGTACCAATGCCAGATATCTTATCCCATTGAATGGAGCTAATCGCCTTTCCCGGCTTTTCGTGTCCGGTAATGACTGCGAAGCTGGAGGTGGCCTCCCGGTGGGTAACCGGTATGCCCGCATAGGCAGGTACGGCTACCGCCGAAGTAATACCGGGAACAATCTCAAATTCCAGGCCGTGCGCTCTTATAAATAGCGCTTCCTCTCCACCTCGGCCAAACACAAAAGGATCTCCCCCTTTTAAACGAGCTACTGTTTTTCCTTCCAGAGCTTTGCGTACCAGAACTTCATTGATTTCATCCTGGGATAATGCATGGTGACCAGATGCTTTGCCGACATAAATAAGCTCTGCGTCCTTATTGGCATAAGCAAGTATTTCCTGACCTATCAGGCGATCGTAAACGACTACCTCGGCCTTCTCCAGTACCTTCTTCCCCTTGATGGTAAACAGGCCAGGATCACCCGGTCCCGCACCAATAAGATAAACAAAACCCTGTTTTGGCATCTAAAATGCTCCTAACCGCCTTATTTCTTCTAAAATAATCCCGGCTCCGTTATCTAAAAGGCTTAAAGCCAGACTTCTTCCAAGCTGCTCCGGGTTCTCCACGTCCCCGATCTGTTGCCCCCTGATAACCTTCTGTCCGTTCAGGGAAGTCACAAGTCCTTCCATGTGTATTTCCTTACCTTTTACCCGGGCCAAGGATGCAATAGGAACCTGGCAACCACCTTCCAGTGTTGCCCCCTGCGGGGACTTCTGATGTGCCGCAGACGGCACAGTTATTGTTGCCAGGAAGGCTCTTTCAGCTCGGGCTTCTATAAATGAATCCTGGTCATTAACAGCGCAGATGATTTTCCTGGTCTCCAAATCCCCTGCCCTTATTTCCATGGCTATAGTCCCCTGCCCGACGGCAGGCAAAACCAGATCTGTGGCAATCATTTCACTTATAACATCACCAAAGCCCAGGCGATTAACTCCCGCATAGGCCAGAATTATCCCATCCATATCCTCGGCTTCCATCTTATTAATGCGGGTTTCCACATTCCCTCGCAGTTCCACCATATTAAGATCCGGGCGGAAAGCTTTAAGCTGGGCTACTCTGCGCAGGCTGGATGTCCCCACCCGGGCACTCCGGGGCAGACTGGATAATGTATAGCCTTTATGGGATATCAAAACATCCTGGGGATTCTCTCGGCTTAGCACCCCGCCTAAAATCAAATCGGAAGCCAGAACAGAAGGCAAATCTTTCAGGCTATGCACTGCCAAATCGATATTTCCAGCCAACAATTCGTTCTCAATCTCTCGGGTAAAAAGCCCCTTGTCACCTATTTTGGATAAGGCCACATCCAATATTTTGTCGCCTTTGGTCTTAATAATTTTTATTTCTATTTCCATATCAGAAACCACCCGGAGTAGTTCCCTGCTTACATAATCAGCCTGCCATAGGGCCAATTTGCTACCTCTGGTTCCCAGCCTCAATTTCCGCATATTCTTCGTGCCCCTCATCAGCTAATCGTAGTCCAAAGAGCTTCTTTACCACTTCCGCATAGAGGTGACCCTGGTTGCTGACCGCCATCTCCTTAAGATTAACTACCGGAAAATGCAGCAGTTGATTTACAATTGAACTGGCCATAGCAGTAATAAGCTCCTGTTCACGCTCGGATATCTTTCCCAATTTGTTAAAAGTACGTTTTAACTCATTTTGTTTAATGGTTTCCCCATGCCTTTTTAGTGCCGTAATAACCGGAACCACATAAAGGGTAGCCAACCATTCATTAAATTCCTTGAGCTGTTTGCATATTATGTCATCGGCATCATTGGCGGCCGTTTGCCGGGCGGCAAAGCTGGAATCAAGTACATCCTGCAGGTCATCAATATCTTTAAGGTATACACCGTCAATCTCGCCCAGAGCAGGTTCCACATCGCGGGGCACTGCAATATCAATTAACAATATCCTTCGACCCTGGCGGGACAAAAGCACCTCACGGCAATTATCAACCCGGATGACATAATGGCTGGCGGCAGTACAGCTTATAACAATATCCGCATTTATCAGTTCGGTGGGCAGATCATCAAAACGCACTGCCCGTCCATTAAAGTCAGCCGCCATTTCCACAGCTTTTTCAAAGGAGCGGTTGGAGACCAGCACCGATTGCACTCCGTTGCTCTGCAAATACCGGGTAGTAAGTTCCCCTATTTCCCCCGCGCCTACCACCAACACAGTTTTATCTTCCAGAGAACCCAGGGTATTTTTGGCCAGTTCCACCGCAGCATAGCTTATAGAAGCGGGATGCTGGTCAATAGCAGTCTCGGTTCTCACCTTTTTCCCCACATACAGAGCCTTCTGAAACAGAGCATTTAAAACCCCGTCCGAGGCTTCGAGCTCCTGAGCCTTTTGATATGCTTCCTTAACCTGGCCCAGAACCTGGGTTTCCCCCAAAATCATGGAATCCAGCCCGGAAGATACACGGAAGAGATGATCAATCGCATCGTAACAGTTGGGCTGGTATATATACTTTTCTATCTCCTCGATTGACAGGCCCGAATACGATATTAGAAATGATTTTAGATGCTCCTGGCCGGCTTCGATATCCCGGGCAGTGGCATATATCTCGGTGCGGTTGCAGGTATTGAGTATTACCAGTCCTTCAACATCCTGATTTTTTAGTTCATCGTAAGTATTATCAAGTTCGGTACCAGAAAAAGCAAACTTCTCACGGATCTCTACCGGTGCTGTCTTATGATTTATTCCCGTAAGCAGGACATACATGCTTGAATCCGCTCCTCTAATTTTTCTTTACAACCCGTTTTAAGCAAATCCAGCATATCAGATTCAACCAGGGTCTCAAACATCTTTTTTCTATCTTCAATGCTCAGATCCGAATTTTTGATCTCCTCGCGCAGCTTACCCAGTATTTCCACCCATTCCCCGTACTCATCCGGAATAAGACTCTCCAGTTCGCGGCGCAGCTTCGCCGCCAGCAGAGGACTTTTGCCTTCAGTGGATATAGCCAGGCATAAGGAATTTCGTCTTAGGGTTGAAGGAACATAAAAGTCACAGTTGGGAGGATCGTCGACTGCATTTATCAAAATATTTTTTTCCCGGCACCGGGCAGTTATTTTTTCATTAAGATCTGGCTCTCCGGTGGCGCTAAAGGCTAAGAACACGCCTTCCAGATCCGATAACCGGAAATATCCCGACCGCCAGCTGATCAACCCTTGCTCCGACCACATTTGGATGCTTTCGCTGGCTTCAGGGCTTACTACGGTTATATCCGCCCCGTATTCCAATAGAGTGGCCACCTTGCGCTCGGCAACCTTTCCTCCCCCGATAACCAGGCACTTTTTGCCGGCCAGATTCAAATATATAGGATATAAATGCGCCATTAGCATCTCCTAATTAAAAAAGGCCTGAAATCAGACCTATTTTTTGTTTTCTTTAACTTCCAGTTCGTCGTCGTCCCCTTCTTTAGCCTTTTTGAAGCTCTGCATAGCCTTCCCCAAGGACTCTCCTACCTTGGGCAGTTTGCCTGGGCCGAATATAACCAGAACGATGACCAATACCAGGGCAAGCTCCCAGGGACCAAAGTTGCCGATAAATCCAAACACGGTATCCCCTCCTTCAATCCTAAGTCCGGCATAAAAGCCTGGACAACATATTTCAACAAAAACAACACTGTAGGAGAATACCTCCACCAGTAATTATGACAAATAGTACGAGCTTTGTAAAGAATGTGTGGTTGGTCGATAATTCCTCTCCGCCCTATGCATCTTCGGAATTTTCGTTCCCTTCGTCAATGCCGGCAATACTACTTGAATCAGATGGGGGCTGCTCCTCATCTTCTTCCTTTTTCACCCGAGGCTTGGCAAATTTGGCCACCACTATGCTGACCTCATACAGGATGTAGACCGGCACTGCCATCATCAGCTGGCTAATAGGGTCGGGACCCGGAGTAAGCGCGGCCGCTCCTACAACAATTATCAGAATGGCATATTTTCTGTTTTTGGATAACGTCTGTGGTTTTACGACTCCAATCTTGGTCAGGAAAAATATTATCACGGGTAGCTCAAATACCAGGCCGAAGGGAATAGAAAACGCCATCACAAAATTGACATACTGGTCGACTTTAAACATAGTCTCCAGGTTCTCACCGGCAATATATACAAAGAAATTAAGTACCAGGGGAAGAATACCGAAGTAAGAGAATAACACCCCGGCCGCAAAAAGAATGACAATTAAAGGGAATAAGATGTAAACGTATTTTCTCTCGTGAGGATAAAGCGCAGGCTTAAAAAATCCCCATATGGCCCAGGCAACTATCGGAAAGGCAATAATAAACCCTGCCAGGAAGGACAGCTCCAGCTTTACAAAAAAGGCTTCCGTAACTCCGGTCACTATAAGGCGCTGATTTATACTGCGCAAAGGATAAGTAACAATACTAAGCAATTGCTCATTGTAATTGAAGCAAACCAAGCCAGCAGCAACGATGGCTACTACGCAAATAATAACGGATTTTCTTAATGCTTCAAAGTGCTGGATTAAAGACTGTTTTTCATCGCCTGACAGCTTTTTTATTGCCAATTATATTTCCTCCACATCAGTATTCCCTGCCGGAGATAAAGGCGGCAATTTCATATAATGATTCTTTCCCCGGCACATCGGGCAGGAAATCCAACTGCTGCATGGCCCTTTCGGCATATTTTCCGCTAAGCTCATAAGCATAATCCAATCCATCGCTGGCGCCTACCAGTTCAATGATCTCTTCAGCCTGACTAATACACAGCTGCGGTGATGATAATAGTCTACCCAATTCTTCCCTATCATTTCCACAATTTAATGCATAAATTGCCGGCAGTGTTATGACTCCCTGCCGAATATCGCTTCCCACCGGTTTTCCGAGTACTTCTTCATCAGCCACAAAATCCAAAATATCATCGGTAATCTGAAATGCCATACCCAAGTAATATCCATACTTTTTCAAAGCCTGGATTTCGGAGGGCCGGGCGTGACTGGTCATCGCTCCCAGCTGACAACTTACTGAAATCAGCAGGGCGGTTTTTCTTTCAATGCGCCTCAGGTAGTCCTTCAAAGATTGATTTATATTGTAGCAACTACGCATTTGCTTGATCTCACCTTCACAAATACGCATACTGGCATCCGCCATAATTTCGATAATATCACTCCGCCCGTATTCCGCCACCAGATGCAAAGCCTTGGCAAATACATAATTACCGGTATATAGCGATATCCTATTGCCCCATTCGCTTTTAACCGTCGGCTGCCCGCGGCGCAACATGGAATTGTCGATCACATCATCGTGAACCAGGGTCGCCATGTGAATAAGCTCCAGGGCTACCGCCATAGGTATAGATGCAGCCACCGAATCGGAGAACAGCTTGGCCGCCAGTAGAACAAATGCCGGTCTCAACCTTTTGCCGCCCGCTTTGACCAGGTGGGTAGCAGCTTTATCAAGTACCGGCAGTTCTGTATCAATACTATCAATCAAATGCTTTTCAACCAGAGTCAACTCTTCATTTATGGGACTAAATATATCTAACCCGATCATTACATTCCCCTTATTATTGAACAATCATTTATAATTATATATTTCAATCTACAAAAATCAACTAAAAACCAGTCACTCGATCGGAAAGCCTTCATAACGACAGAAAACTCCATGGGGAATTTTCATCATATCCAACACCTTGCCCACTATAAAGAGTATCATATCCTCCACTGTTTGGGGTCGATAGTAGAAGGCGGGCATGGCTGGGACAATCGCCGCTCCCATATCGGCCAGCCTCGACATATTGCGCAAATGGACCGCACTCAAAGGTGTCTCTCGAGGTACGAGGATCAGACTTCTTTTCTCTTTTAACATGACATCGGCACTACGTTCGATCAAATTATTTGAGATCCCGTTGGCAACTGATGCCAGGGTGGACATGGTACAAGGCATTATTACCATAGCCTCGGTTATAAATGAACCACTGGCAATACAAGCAGCAATATTGTCATTGGAATAATGGTATAATTTCCCCTCCGGCAGATAAGCCCGCAAAGTATCTTCCAGACAGTCTCCGAGCGGCCAGTCCATTTCCTGAGCCAGTACGAGCCGCCCCGGTTCACTAACCACCAGGTGGACTTCATGTTCACGCTGCAGCAGTTCGGCTGCCAGGCGCAATCCATATATTACTCCACTTGCACCGGTTATGGCTACAATGTATCTGGACAAACATATCACCCTTTAATATTATTTACTAAAGTTTCACAGTTGACCTATCAAGGGTGACAGGGGGACGGTCCTTTTGTCACCCGTCTTTATTCTTTAAGTTAATATATCTACTAATGCCATGGCAAAAATTATCAACCCAACAAAATGGTTAATTCTAAATGAAGCAAATGTCACCCGGCGTAGGTTGCCAGGGGTGACAATCAGGTGTTCATAAAGCAGCAGGGAGGCGGTAAAAGCAACTCCTGCATAGTACCACAATCCCAGATTTAGCACTACTCCATTCAGGATCAGGAAGACCGCCGTCAGTATATGAAACAATGCTGAAAATCGTAAGGCCCCAACTTCGCCGAAGCGGGCGGGAATTGAGTAAAGGTGGTGGGCACGATCGAATTCGATATCCTGGCAAGCGTACATGGAATCGAAACCTGCTATCCAGCAAGCTACAGCCATCCACAGTATCAACGGCTGCCAGTCGAATCTTCCCGTTATCGCTATCCAACCACCTACCGGGCCTATCCCCACCGCCATTCCTAATAAAAGATGGCACCACCAGGTAAATCGTTTTGTATATGAATATACCCATAAAGCAATCACTGCCAAGGGGGCCAGTTTGACACACAATGGATTTAGGTGTCCTGCCGCATAGAATAAAAGGATAAAAAATACCCCTACCAGAAACCACACTCCGCCCACCGGCAATTCCCCGGCAGCCATAACCCAACCGGCGGTACGCGGGTTGGCTCGATCTATCTTCCGATCTATCAAACGATTCAGGCACAAGGCCGCAGAACGTGCGCTGACCATGGCCACCGTAATCCACAACAGCTGCGGGAGGGTAGGAATATCCTTAATCGCCAGGAATGCTCCGAGGTAAGCAAAGGGCAGACCAAAAAGCGAATGTCCGAAGTCCACCATCGCTAAGAATTTTTTTATTCTAGTCAAAACCTTATTCACTCCAATTAGTATTTACCGGTTCCCGGATTTCAAACTAACTGCGCATCTCCCGCATCAGGTTCATCAGAGTAGGATCATCTGCGCTGAAACCTTCGGGGAACTGGGCTAGCAGTTGTTCGGCCTGCTCTAAATAGTAATCTCCATTTTGCCCATGAGCATATTTCAACTCTAAAGCCATGCCCAGATTGTGACCGATGGAGCTGTATAACTTTTCTATTTCGGGAGGCAGGTCCGCCAGTTCAGCAGCCGTTAAAAACGCGCATGAATAAAGAGGTGCTCTGGTTCGAGCCACGACATCATATAAATTAATATTGGATCTATATTCCATAATCAGGCCTTCATTTATTTCTGCAATCATTGCCGCAAAAGCATTTAGCAATTTGTCCACCTGATATTCATGTAAAAGGGTTAGTACTTTACCGAAAACATAGTCTCCGATTAGAATAGTAAACTGCATCGCCTGATTGGTTTCCTGTCCCTCATCATCGTCCTTAACCAAGACATGAATCCGGGTAGCCATATGCATGGTTTTAAATATATTAGCCATTTTTATGGCTTGATCTCTTTCCAGCCCTAAATTTCCATAAGCAGCCACAACTACCCCCGGGAGCATAAAAAAGCTCTTGTCTTTTGACATTTCTTGCAGATATATAGCTATATCATCCCACCAGGGCAATAGGCTTTGTTTAAATAGCTCATCAACCTTCAGCAAATCATCCTGTAATTCCCTGGCAAAAATAAATTCCACAACCAAGTCCCCCTCAGATAAAACAATCATCGAACACTCATCGGGTACATTACTAAACTGCCGGGCAGAGCACGAAAACCCAACGTTCGATACCTTACAACAAGGTTTATACTAATACTGCTTATATATGATACATGAATCGACTCTACAATTATATATGAATTCATTGTAATAATTCCAATATTTTGCGTGGCCCAAAAACAAGACCTTACCTGTGAGTTATCAACAAGTAAGGTCTGTTAGATAAAGTTATTGATTTTTATTATACTGCTTCGGTCTACTAAAATAGTATCCCTCCTAAATATTTACCACCATGCGCTCTTCCTGGTCTTCCACGTATCCCCTTTTGATCTCTTGTGCATTTACATATTCGGCTCCGAACATTTCTGCAACGTAGTTACAGGCATCCCATGGATTAACTTTTTCTCCACAGGTAAATACATCTACTGCAGCATATCCTAATTCGGGCCAGGTATGAATCGCAAGGTGAGACTCTGAAATAACAACAACGCCGCTAACCCCCTGAGGGCTAAACTTGTGAAAAACCACTTCCCTAACTTCCGCGCCAGCCTCCAAAGCCGCATTGACCATGACATCCTCAACCTTCTGGATATCATTTAACGCTTCAAATCGACATCCATATACCTCGGCTAAAACATGTCGCCCTAAAGACTGCAATAATGTCAACTCCCTTCAAAATTATTTTTCCCAAACCTCCCTTCCTTCAATGGGCTAAAACATACATGTAGAATTTTAGCACATTCATTTCGCATGTCAATAAATACGTTTAGTTTTTTTATTTTATACTGTCCGGAATTTAAACCGGGATTTTTGGGGGTCTGTACATCCTACCCTAATTAATATATTCCGTTTATTTGTCGATGTGTTTAACTGGATTAACTTAACAGTTATTCATTATTTATTAATGCCCTCTACGATAAACGAAAATATCTTTTGGACTTGAATTATAGGGGCGGTAGTGATAATTTAGATGTTGATTCTACTTGTTAGGTTTCCGTTGTTATAGAAAATCAGGAGGATATAAATGCATGGTAAACAAAAAAAGAATATTGACCGGAGATCGTCCCACTGGCAAACTGCATTTGGGACATTACGTGGGCAGCTTGGCGAACCGGATAAAACTTCAGGATGAATATGACAGCTATATCATAATAGCTGATGTCCAGGCATTAACTACCAATTTTGAAAACCCTGAAAACCTGAGCCGGGATACTATGCAAATTGCTGAAGACTATCTGGCGGCCGGACTCAGTCCGGATAAATCCACCATCTTTATCCAGAGCATGATACCTGAGATTCATGAATTGACCATGTACTATTCCATGTTCACCTCCGTTAATGTACTTCGTCACAATCCCACCGTAAAGGTCGAAGCCAGGCAGCATGGCTTCAGTGACATGACCTATGGCTTCCTGGGTTATCCGGTCAGCCAGGCTGCGGATATAAGCATTTTTAAAGCTAATCTTGTGCCCGTTGGCGAAGATCAGATTCCCCATCTGGAACTAACTCGCAAAATAGTCCGGCGTTTTAATGACCTCTATCGTCCGGTGCTGGTCGAACCTGAGATACTGGTAGGAGAAGTACCTCGACTGGTAGGGCTGGATGGCAAGGCTAAAATGAGCAAAAGCCTTAATAATGCCATCTTTTTGAGCGATAATTCCCAGGAAATAAGACAAAAAGTCATGGAAGCCGTTACCGACCCGGCCAGAATTCATAAAACCGATCCGGGCCACCCGGAGATTTGTACTGTCCATGAATATCATGCGATTTTCAACCGTTCAGAGGTGGAGCAAATAGAAGAAGAATGCCGGCGCGGAGAAATCGGTTGTGTAAACTGCAAGAAAAGGCTATCCGCTTGTTTGGATACTTTGCTTGAACCGATGCGGGAGAGAAGAGAAAAATACTCCAATAACCCTCAGCTAGTCAAGGAAATATTGATGGAAGGAACCAAAAAAGCCCATCGAGCAGCCCAAGAGACCATGTACGAAGTGAGAGACGCGATGGGAATAAACTATTTTTCAGAGCACCGATAAAAACGAATCTCAAGCGTCATAACTTTAAGGGGACATCCGTCCCCTTATAAATTTCTTACCTTAATCTTCTCTTCATAATAAAGGTAGCACAAGGGGACGGTTCTTATGTGCTATTTTTGTTGCTGGGTAGCACACAAGAACCGTCCCCTTGTGCTACCCCAATATCTTTTTATTTTCCAGTTCTGCCAGTTTGGCCAGCTGATCATATAGTATCTCGAAATTCTCTGGCGTTAAGGATTGTTTGCCGTCTGACAGGGCTCTATCCGGTTCGGGATGCACCTCCACCATAACTCCATCAGCTCCTGCCGCTATAGCCGCTTTGGCCACCGGAGTTACCATCCTCCAGTTCCCGGTAGAATGGCTGGGATCAACCAATATGGGCAGGTGTGCTAATTGTTTAATTAACGGCACAGCCCCGATATCAACCGTATTGCGGGTATAAGTCTCAAAGGTGCGAATACCTCTTTCACACAAGATAACGTTGGGATTGCCCCCATTTAGGATATACTCCGCCGCCAAAAGCCATTCCTCAATAGTAGCAGACAATCCTCGTTTTAAAAGGATTGGTTTTTTCAAGCGTCCCAACTCTTCCAACAAAGAAAAGTTTTGCATGTTGCGGCTGCCAACTTGAAGAATATCAACCTGCTCTCCCATATAATCCAGGTCTCTGACATCCATTATTTCACTAACCAGGGGCAATCCGGTCAAATCGCGGGCTTCCATCATAATCGCCAATCCTTCACGGCCCAGCCCTTTAAATGAATAAGGCGAAGTACGCGGTTTAAAAAGACCCCCGCGCAAAATATGAGCTCCCCTGTCTTTCAGGAATAAGCTTATCTGCAGATAATCATCCCGGTTCTCCACCGCACAGGGACCGGCAATTATCGTTAAATGGCCTTCCCCAATATATACAGTCCGTTCCCGCGTTGGTACTGCCACCAGGGTATCGGTGTTTTTTTCGTTGCGCGAAACCAATTTAAAAGGTAGCATATTAATCCTCCACTAATCAGCCTTCGAACAATGCTTGCATTTAGTATATCATGGGCTAAACTTAAAGATACTATAGACTATTGTATAACTTTGGGATAAAAACCGCATGGAAATTTGATGCTCAAGAGAGGAATATTTATGCAGGACATTATGAAGATAGCAATATGCCAGATGAAAGTTTCTGATCACAAAAAGAACAACCTGCTTAAAGCCGGAGAAATGATTCGATCAGCATCCACACAGGGCGCTCAAATGGTAGTCCTGCCGGAAATTTTTAACGGTCCCTACCAAACTGATCTTATGGCCTCTTACGCTGAGATCTATCCTGGAGGCACTAGTACATTTTTGTCTGCAACGGCCCGGCAGAACAAAATCGTTTTAGTGGGCGGCTCTATTCCGGAAAAGGATCAGGATGGTAAAATCTATAACTGCAGTTATGTATTCGATGAGCAGGGTGATCTCATCGGGCAACACCGCAAAATGCATCTTTTTGACATTGATATCCCCGGCCAAATACATTTCAAAGAATCCGACGTTTTTACTGCCGGGGACCAACTGCAGATCATTCGTCACAAGAATTTAGTTTTCGCGGTCGTAATATGCTATGATATTCGATTCCCTGAGCTGGCACGCATGGCAGCCTTACAGGGAGCAAAACTGCTGGTCGTTCCCGCTGCCTTCAATACTACTACCGGCCCGGCTCACTGGGAGTTATTAATGAGAACCAGAGCCGTTGATAATCAATTATTTGTAATTGCAGCATCTCCAGCCCGCAATCCTGCCGCCAGCTATCAGGCCTGGGGTCACTCCCTGGTGGTAGATCCGTGGGGGAAGATTGTTAGTAAAGCCGCTTCCGGCTCAGGCGAAGATGTAGTATGGGCCGATTTGGACTGGGATATCGTAGACAAGGTACGCCGGGAACTACCACTCCTAAAGCATCGAAGAACCGACATTTATTAAGGGAAATTACTACCCCGTTCTCTCTGCTTCAACAAGGATTCCCTGAAAATATGGCGAAATTATGATAAATTAGACGCCTTAATTCAGAGTTTTGCTTGAAAGCAGGGAATTAATTTTGAAAAAACCAGTCAATCACCCCCTAAATGCGTTCCCTTCTACCTCCGCCAGTCCTCTGCGGCCAGTCTTTCTGCCGGGTTTATATGCCCTGATTTTCCTGTCACCTTTTTTCAGGGGATTATTTTTTGAGGATGACTTCCTTCTGGCATTGATAATGACATCTGCGGTCTTTATTATTTGTCTGGCCGACCATTGGAGAAACGTAAATATCAACTTTTTTGGCGATCCGCTGACTTTGGCTGTAATGGCCTTGTTGCTGGCCTATATTATATCAACGATCACTGCTGTGCACCGCCATGATGCGATAATTGAGCTCCTAAAAATGGGTAGCTACGTAATGGTCTTTTGGATGGCGGCCAGAGTAGGAGATATTGAAGGAGATTTCCAAAAGCTACTCCTGGCCGCCTATCTGGCTGCAATGGGTATGGCAATTATCGGACTCTCTGCTTCCCTGGGACTTATCCATTGGCCGGGTGCCTGGGAAGACGGGCATATACGTTCCAGCCTGCAATACCACAACGCCCTGGCCATTTATGCGGCAGCCATGAATCTGGTTGGATTGGCCTTCAGCCTGCAAACAAAAAGCATCTTCCCCCGCTGGGCCTTTACAGCCGGTAATTATCTTCTGTTTCTTGTTATCATAGGGAGTCTGTCGCGTGGCACCTGGCTTTTGTACCCACTGGCAATGGGCTCCTTGGTATTTTTGATTCCCGGTGAATATCGACGCAAGGCCCTGGAGGAGATAGCAGTATTTATGCTTGCAGGATTCCTAGCCAGTCGCTTTATTTTCAACTATTTGAGTCACGCTCAACAACTTAGCGCCGGGGTATTCATGCTGCTGGGCTTATTGCTCGCTATAGCTGCCAGTATGATAAAGGAATCGGCTTGGGTTTCGGATCAATTGGCAAAAAGAGGGGTTAAGCCGAGATCTCTAGCGATTATAGCCCTTATCGGCATTGCCTTAATGATGATAAATTTTATTGTCCACCCCGCCTCCTTAACCGGATTTATTAAACACGTTGTTCCTGATACGGTCGTTGCCAGGACTCAGAAGACATCCATACAGGATAACAGTTTTAAGGATCGCCTTACAACGGACCTCGACTCCTGGAAGATTATCAAGGACTATCCTTTGACAGGTACCGGCGGGGGTGGCTGGAAGGCACTTTATCATAGTTATGCCTCCCGCCTTTACTGGATAAACGACGTTCACAACGCATACCTTCAGACCTGGGTTGAAGCCGGTATCCTCGGCTTTACAGCCCTGATAGCGGTGATCTTATTACTTTTGCGTCTGATTATTAAAACCTGGCATATAAAACGGGATAATCCGGATAGCATTTTGCTTTGGTCTACAACTGTGGCAGTTTTATTAATAGCAGTACATAGCAGCATCGATTTTGAGCTTTCCATACCGGCTGTAGCTTTTCTCTTTTTTGCTTTAACCGGCCTTATTAGCGGTAACATTATGGCTATGCAATCTAATAAAGCGGGCAGACAAAATATAGCCGCCAAACCTCTGTCCGGGTATGTTCTGATCATACTGGCCGGCATTCTGGCCATTAGCGCAGGGACTATTGCCAGCTGTTATTACTCCGCTAACCGGATAGCTAATAAAGGTGTACAGGTTCTGGAATCCAGGCAGTTGCAAATCGCCACAGGACTATATCAAAAAGCTGCCAAGCTTGATCCTTATAATGGAGCCTATCGGGTCAACCTGGCCCAGATAGCTGCCCTCAGAGCCAACAGTGACAAAGATTCCGCCGCCGCAGGCGAGGCCCTTAATCATGCCCGAAAGGCTTCAGAATGTGAACCTTTTAATACTTCTTTGCGCGCCGCTATCTTTTCCATCTATGGTAGGTTGGGCCGACCTGACTTGCAGATTTTAGAAGCCGAAGCGACTATTCGCGCCAACCCTTTTCTGTCTGTACCTTATGAACAAATGGCCGGTACGGTTATGCCCATGGCCTGGCAATGCTTGGATACGGGCCAAAATGAAGCGGCCTTTTTATATTTCCGAAGGCTGCTGGCCTTAAGAAATAAAATGCCTGCTGAAACCCTTAACTCCACCCCGGATTTTAACTTGGCAGCGGGACAATCTGCCCTGTTGCTGGGCGAAACAGCGTTGGCCAAGGATTACTTGGCTCTTCTGCTTCAAAGTGAAACACGTCATTCCCAAACGGCTCGTCTTTGGTTAAAAGGGGTTGATTTTATGGAGGCACAAAAGAAGTCAGGAGCAAATACAAATTTGAATACTTTGCAGATGTTTCTTAAACAGCAAAAAGATCAGTAAGGGGTTTAGTTAATGGATATTGATATTAACGAATTGGCCGCGAAGATTGCTTTTTTCCCCGGCAGCACAAAAGTCAGCGGGCAACCATATTCTGATCCCTGTTCTGCTTGCCCTGACTTCTATACTCCCGCTAGTATAGGTATTGGTAAACGTTTTTTGGATCTTTTGCTGGGGAGCATCCTATGCTTAGTCCTATCACCACTGTTCATAGCATTGATAGTAGTAGTCAAAATGGACACACCGGGTCCCGCTATCCTTTATCAAAAACGCCTGGGTCGTTACGGTCAGGAGTTCAAATGCTACAAATATCGGACCATGCATCAAAGCAACCGGGCAATTCTGGAAAGTCATCTTCAGAATAACCCAACCGTCAAAGCAGACTGGGATAAATTTGCCAAACTGCGTGGCAACGATCCCCGAATAACCCGCAGCGGAAAATGGCTGCGCCGCTGGAGCCTGGACGAACTACCCCAGTTGCTTAATGTAGTAGGGGGAAACATGAGCCTGGTGGGACCTCGCCCTTATCTCCCCCGGGAAAAAAGCGAGATGAGAAGAAAGGATGACCTTATCCTGTCAGTGCTTCCCGGAATGACCGGTTTATGGCAGGTCAGCGGTCGCAATGATATAGAGTTTGCCGGTCGATTGAATTTGGATTGCTGGTATGTTCTCAACCGCAGTCTGCGATTGGATATCGCTATACTCTTTAAAACCATTCCAACAGTTTTTGGTCAGCGTGGGGCTTATTAAATATGGTTGGCGCGCATGGTCACATTCATTACATGACCAGACCTGGCTGCAACCAATAACAGCGATAGGGAAGCATGGCGATGAATGTAGTTTTGTTGCCCGGATGCTTAATGTGTCTGGAATAAGTAGAGGTAGGAATTAGATAGTTGAAGATTTTACATATTGGCGAATTTGTACGGGGAGGGGTAGCCACTTATATTGATGAGCTGCTGTGCTATCAAATTCAAGATACTGCCATCACGGACTTAAGGCTGCTGCTGGATTTACGCAGTGAAGGTATCGTTTTAACGTTAGGCAGCGAAAATATATACTATTACAATTACGATCGACAATCTGCCCGAGTGTTGACTGCTATATTCCAAATCCGCAGTTATATCAGAACATTTCAACCTGACATTGTACATGTGCATAGCTCTCACGCGGGCTTCTTAACACGCTTTCCTTATCTGTTAGGTTTTAAAAGGCCCAAAGTAGTCTATTGTGCCCATGGCTGGTCGTTTAATATGGAAATTCCTTCTTGTCAAAAACGCCTGCTGGCATTTGTAGAGAAAACACTGGCCCGGGAAACAGATCTGATAATTAACGTGTCCCGATACGAACATGATAGTGCCTGCGCTTATAATTTACCCGCGGGTAAAATGACCGTAATCTGCAGCGGGGTGCGGGAAAGAAAAGAATGTGCGCCCGCACTCTCCCTGGACAATGAATTTATTAACCTCCTTTTTGCGGGTAGATTTGATAAACAAAAAGGCTTGGACATTTTACTGCAGGTTTTCAGCAAATACCGTTTTGAGAAAATAAAATTGTATCTAATAGGGGAAAGCGTATTAGGCAACATGGATATCAACATACCTGCAGAGGTCGTTAACCTGGGTTGGATTGACAGTGATAAGATCGATTCCTATTATTCCTCCTTCGATGCTGTTCTCATTCCTTCACGCTGGGAAGGTTTTGGTCTGGTAGCCGTTGAGGCAATGCGCAACCATAAGCCGGTAATTGCCAGCCGACGCTGCTCATTGCCGGAACTTGTAACTCATGGGGTAAATGGATATCTTTTTGATCCGGAGGATGAACCGGTATTAGTAGATCTGCTGAAGCAATTGGATAAAACCATATTGCGGCAGATGGGGCAAAGGGCTTACGAAATATACAAAGAGCGCTTCTCCAGCCAGTACATGAACTCCGCTATCGTCAATAAATATCAGCAGCTGCTTGACCGATAGGAGCAGACCACAAAGCCTTTATGGATATAAAACGTATGCAAAATAAACAGGAGGTTAATACCATGATTCTCGTAACCAAGGCCGCAGGAATCGAATATAGTTGCTAAGCAATGCTCCACCACGGCCAACTAATCGTTAACCCTTTTCAAGTCCTCCCTCAATCTCGAGGCATCCCGCAAAAAACAATGTTTTATCTCTGCTTGGGTTTTATTGGTATTTATATGTAGTAATACCCTGATACAACGCGGTATGGAACCCTTCACTCCGATCTCCAGTGAGCATAGCAGCGGTACCAGGTGCAGTCCCATAACCCGGGCGGCTTCTGCGGGAAAAGTAGAATTAAGATCAGGGGTGACCGTGAATATGATACTTACAATATCTTCGGAGTCTAATTCATTGTGCGTTATAATTTCCTTCAGTAATTCATTGGTGGCCTGTAATATTTCCCCCGGGTTATCCTCGTTTACTGTAATGGCCCCTCTTATACCCCTTACAACCATACTGCCATCCTACCTTTCTTGTACGTTTTATGGTACGGCCCGGTGGCCGAGTCCAATTGATACCTCATCCAGGTGCAGGAGTCCGATGCCAAAGAAAATAGCTACGCTTATATGGTCGTGGTAGCGGGCCACCCCTATCTTGCCTCCCACATTAAGTCCAAGTGCTTTAGGCATAATCTGGGCCAAGGCCTCACGGGTAGCACCGGCCACAGCCCCCTCATCCGGGTGGGTATCCTTAATAACCCCTTCTCGTTTAGCGGCTACAACCGCCCTTTCGACTATCTTGGATACCGAAACAATGAACTCTCCCCCATAATCAACAGCCACTGCTTTTATTCCGAACTCCTCCATCAATGACTTTTTCAATGCCACTTCTTCCGTTCGGGTCAAGGAAAGGGCCATCTTAACAGCCGCGGCGGCCACGACTTTGCTTCCTACCTCCACTACCAATCACCCCACTTTACATACTATAAATCATTTTACTATAATCTTACCCAACATTACTATGGTTTGGTTGGCAGCAAAGCTCTGCCCCCGCTGGGGATAAGCCAGGTTAGTAGAAACTGATCCAATTTTATAATTCAAAGGAAAATTATATGCAGTGGAGTCTATCTCAATAGTATCACCAGCATTGGCTTCAACTGTGAGTGGTTGTGCTGTAAAAGCGTATTTTTCTTTACCGTTGACCAGTATCTTGGCCAAAGGCAAAGAAGAAAATTTATCCACCGTGATGCTGAAGCGGGCTTGCGGTGATTTGACTTCTCCGGCTGTAGTCGAGGATTCCGGCTCTGCAATACTGGCGGGCAATTCCAAATTTTCCCCTTCCATTCTTTCACCCCAACTCAGAAAAAAGCGGATCGGATCAGCCGTCATCAGGCCCTGTGCTATAACCATTAGCACCATACTAAGTACAGCGAAACGTATAATATATTTTTCCACCCGATTTATTATTTTTTTCAAAATCCATACCTCCAGGCAGTTGTATCTCCTTTATCTTATGCCTGGAATATGGCGTTTATCCCTTGATTGCATTGAAGGCCCATAATCTTATTTTTTCGTCAGCCCTAAAATAGAAATAGCCAAAGCCGCAGCTCCATAGCCGTTATCAATATTTACGACCCCAATCCCACTGGCGCAACTGTTCAGCATCGTCAGCAAGGCGGCCAATCCATGAAAACTGGCTCCGTAACCCACGCTCGTGGGTACAGCAATTACCGGCTGTTTACTCAAACCTCCGACTACACTGGCCAGGGCCCCTTCCATTCCCGCTACTACTATTAGCACCTGAGCCTGGCTTATTTGCGGTATTTTGTCCAGCAGGCGATGAATCCCGGCGACTCCCACATCATAAATGCGGTCGACTTCCCCTCCCATTACTTCAACACAAAGAGCGGCTTCCTCTGCCACCGGTATGTCGGAGGTTCCGGCTGTAATCACCGCTACTTTTCCCAAAGGAGCTGTTATGGAGCGCTGCAGATACAACAATCGGGCTATGGGAATGTATTGTATATCGGGGATTATTGCCCTGGCAGCCTCAAATGCCTCCAATCCGGCCCGGGTACCTAAAATATTGCTGTTTTGCCGGGCCAGGTGTTGGAAGATTTGCACGAGTTGTTCTCCGGTCTTGCCTTCGCAGTAGATCACTTCAGGGAAATTGTCCCTTATGGCCCGGTGATGATCGAGTTTGGCAAATCCCAGATCTTCATACGGCAGGTTCTTTATGCTCTGGTAGGCGTCCTCGACTCTTATCCGGCCATCTTTTACCTTTTTTAATATTTCGTACAATTGCTGCTCATTCATTTTTATTCTTCCCTTTTCCCACTTTATAACCCTCCAGGTCCAGCGCTACCCGGTCGAAACCGGATTCTCGCAGGCAGCGGATGATTTCATTTCTCTGGTTAAAAGCCCTTTCCATATCCTCCGGAATAAACTCCAACCGAGCTTCTCCCCCGTTGCATCGAACCCTGACGAAATGAAAACCTAAATCATGCAAGGCCTGCTCTGAGGTCTGAATCTGTTCCAATACTGGTATTTCAATTCTCTGTCCGGTTATTATACGGGTGGCCAAACATGATTCAGATTTTTTACCGGCAAAAGTCAGATGATTTTCACCCGCAATAATTTTGATGTCTGCCTTGCTTAGTCCTGCTTCCAATAGCGGACTGATAATCCCCGCCTCTGTAAGAGCTCTCATGCCGGGCCGGTAGTCTTCCAGGTCATCCCGCACTGACCCTTCTATTATCCTGAAGCCGGGATAATTTGAATTAAGGGATAATAAAAAATTAAACCTTTCACGCTTACAATAATAACAACGCAAAAGGTCATTGACGAGAAATTCTTCATTTTGCATTTCCGGGCCCGGATATAAATGGTGCTGGACTTTGAGCATAGCGGCGGTTGAACGCGCATCCCTTATTTCCGCAGCCGGAGTTGTTGGTGAAAAACAGGTTACCGCTACCACGTCCTCCGGCGGCAATACTCGCGAACAAGCCCACAACAAGAAGGAACTGTCCATTCCTCCGGAATAGGACACCATCACCGGAGCCAGGCTGCGAATATTTTCCTCCAGTCGCTTCAACCTTTTATGGCTACCAATTATCTTTGGCATATTGTACTCCCGCCATAAAAGCCTCCCGGTTTCTTTCAATGACCGCAGGTTTTTTTCCCTTAAAGATAACTTCAAACTGCTCCAGGGCTTGTTCCACCGTCACTACCCCGGTCTTCTGCAGACAGGCTCCAAGCAGTATCATGTTGGCCGCCCCTGAACTTCCCATTTCGTCGGCTAGTTGATTTACCGGCAATTGAAAGACTTTTAAATCATCTCTTTGCGGCGCCCTGTCCACCAGTGAAGTATTTATAAGCAAAGTGCCGTTTGACTGGATCTTATCTTCAAACCTGTCCAAAGACGGTCTGTTCATTATTATTGCCATGCCCGGATTATCAGTGAGCGGTGAGGCAATTTCTTCATCTGCAATAGTAACCAGGCAGTTAGCCGTTCCTCCCCGCATCTCAGCTCCGTATGCCGGCAGCCAGGATACATTTTTACCTGCTCCCATAGCTGCATAGGTCAGGAACTTTCCCATCGACAAAACCCCCTGACCGCCGAAACCTGCAAATAATACCTGTTTCTCAGTATCCATCCTACTGTGCCTCCTTAACCTTGAATTCACCCAGGGGATAATACGGTATCATATTTTCTTCCAGCCATTTTAAGGACTCCATGGGACCCAATCCCCAGTTGGTAGGGCAGGTCGACAATACCTCCACCATCGAAAACCCCAGTCCTTTGATTTGAGTTTGAAATGCTTTTTTTAGGGCCTTCTTGGTTTTGGTAACATTGGCCGGGTTATTGACTGCCGTCCTGCATATATAAGCAGAACCTTCGTTGGTAGCCAGCAACTCCGCCATCTTTATTGGATAACCGGTTTCTTCTTTCTTCCGGCCGTAAGGTGAGGTGGTGGTGACCTGTCCCAGCAATGTAGTGGGAGCCATTTGACCGCCGGTCATACCATACACCGTATTATTTACGAATATAACGGTTATCTTCTCTCCCCTGGCAGAAGCGTGAACGATTTCCGCCATACCTATGGAAGCTAGATCCCCGTCGCCCTGGTAAGTGAAAAGAAGGCGATCCGGTAATATCCTCTTGATGCCGGTAGCTATAGCAGGCGCTCTGCCATGACCAGCCTCCAGCATATCCAGGTTGAAATAATCATAGGCTAAAACCGCGCATCCTACCGGACAAATACCTACAGCATTTTCGCGCATGTTCAGTTCATCTATACATTCGGCTACCAGCCTGTGAATAATTCCGTGGGTACATCCAGGACAGTAATGAAATCTGGCCGGGGTAAGGCTTTCGGGTCTACGGGCTATAATCTTCATTTCAATCCCTCCCTTTCAGCCAGCAAAATGATCTGTCGGGCAATTTCTTGAGGACTGGGAATCATGCCGATCCGGCCATAGAATTCTACCGCGGCTTTGCCATTTACTGCCAGTCTGACATCTTCGATCATTTGCCCCATGCTTATTTCCACAGACAGGAACAATTTAGCAGTTTCGGCCGCCTTTTTAACACAATCCACAGGAAAAGGCCATAAGGTTATCGGCCTGATCAGACCAACCTTAAAACCCTTCTTCCGCACTTCCATTATTGCCTTTTTTACAATGCGGGACATGAGTCCAAAAGCCACCACAACCAGGTCTGCATCCTCCGTGCAGTAGCTTTCCGCTTTTTGCTCATTGGCTTCAATCAGGTTATATTTATCATTTAGCACATTGTTGCGGTATTCCAGAAATTCCGGAGAAAGATGCAGGGTATTCACTATATTGGGTTTGCGGCCTTTGCAACCGCTGATAGCCCATGGTTTATCCGCAAACTGGGTGACCTTTTCACGCGGTATTACCGGTTCCATCATCTGTCCCAGGGTTCCTTCAGCCATCAGCATAACCGGAGTACGATATTTGTCGGCCAGCGCGAAAGCATCCATGGCAAAATCGAGCATCTCCTGGACACTGGATGGGGCCAGCACTATCAGCTTATAGTCGCCATGCCCGCCCCCCCGGGTGGCTTGGAAATAATCGGACTGGGCCGGTTGTATCCCTCCCAACCCTGGGCCTCCGCGGGATATATTGACAATAAGGCAGGGCAATTCTGCTTCAGCGATAATCGATATGCCTTCCGATTTAAGGCTAATCCCAGGACCGGAGGAAGCAGTCATTACCCGGTAACCGGTGGAAGCACCGCCATAGACCATACTTATGGCCGCCAACTCGCTTTCAGCCTGCAAAAATGTTCCCCCTTGAAGGGGAAACTTCTTAGCCATATATTCGGCTATCTCGCTGGAAGGAGTTATCGGGTAGCCGAAAAATGCTATACACCCGGCAGTAAGAGCCCCCTCCGCAATAGCTTCATTTCCCTTCATTAAAACCTTGTTCATCTCATCACTCCCTTTCTACCTCAATAATCATATCGGGACACATGAGAGCACAAATACCACATCCCGTACAGTTATCCGGCATCAAGTCGGTGACCGGATGATACCCCAGAACATTTATGTTATTCATATCCAAGCCCAATACATCCTTAGGGCAAAAATGAACACAAAGCTCACAGGCTTTGCATTCTTCGGAATGAAAACGAACCCGCCCCGTAGCCATACTACATTCCTCCCTTAGAACACTCCTACAACCACTCCGGCTTCAAATACAACTCCATTGGCTGCAATATTTCTCCATAGTCGGGGAAAAGGTCAGCATAAAATCTTTTTTCAATCGTCAGAAAAGAAACCGGCAATCCCAAAGATTTGGCAAACTCTGCAACCGTTTCATGTCCGCTTCTTATTAAATCGGCGCTGGTTTCCACTAATAAGTTGGGGTTGCTCACAATCCCAGTAAATTTCAGCCTGGCAACAGCCTCCAGTTGGCTCTTGAGCAACCTCACGCTCTCTAAATCTTGGGCAAATGGCCGATATGGATTCAATACCAGATAAAAATCATGACTCTGGCGCGCAATAATATAGTTACTTAAATAGCCCAAAACCAGGGAACCAACTTCATCCCCCGCCAGATCTATAACCATATCATTGTCATGCTTCATTAAGCCGATAATCTCACCGGGAATGCTGGGAACATCACTGTAGGACAATTCTCCATGAGGCGCCACCAGTCTGATACCTGCTTGTTCGAGAGTATCCCGTATATCTCGAGATGCAAAGTATGGATTTACCAGATCCAAATCAGCCAGTATCAGACCTTCCGATCTTTCTGCCCTCTGCATCGCATAGTTCAGAGCTACTTCCGATTTTCCGCTACCAAAGCCGCCGGCAAAAACGATGATATTTCCCAATTGTATGCCCTTTCCGACATGGTTTCCTTATTGAGTAATAATAATAGAACAACATAGGTGTAAAAGCAACAAAAAATTTAATAAAAAAGCAGCCCTATTAAAGCCACTTTAAAGCACTTTTAGTAAATTATAAGCAATAATTTCCTCCCGGTTAAAAGCTCTGTTGGTCAACAAACAAATCTACCAATTGAGAAACCGTGCCTTCGATCTCGTTCTCATCAAATTTTAGAAACTGCAAGGCGTCCTGGGAAAGCGGATAAAGCATGCCGTCAATACCAATGCCCATGCCCATGGAAACAGAAATGGCATCTGCGACGTGAACAATTGAGGTAAGTTGACGGTTAATTTTGGATTGATCAGGTTGGTGATGATAGGCAATGGCATCCACCAGTTCCGGGGGTAGATTCCACTTTTCAGCAATCCGGGCTCCTACTTCAGCATGATTAAAGCCTAATATTTGGTCTTCGGCCTCATTAAAAGGCAGGTTTTCAGTGTCCACCTTGGCAACCACCTCATGGTAGGCTTGTTTCATACTGCTGTTCAAAACCACTTTGCCAATATCATGCAACAGGCCTGCAGTATAGGCTACATCCACTGTAAAGAACTTCACTCGCTTGGCGATTAAACGTGCGGAAATAGCCACACACTGGGAATGGCGCCAGAGTTCCCCGGGGGCTAAGGCATAACCTTCAATCTCCTTGCTCAGTAAGTCACATACTGAGACCGCCATAACGATGCTGCGAACCGTCTTAAAACCTAAAAAAACAGTGGCATCGGTAACGGTAGAGATGCGGCGGGGAAAGCCATAAAAGGCTGAGTTGGCCAGGCGAAGTACTTTGGCCGCCAAGGCCTGATCCTGGTTCAAAGCATCACTTATTTCCTGTGCGGTAGCATTAGGACTCTCAGTCAGTTTCATAACCTTCAATACTATCTGAGGCAGGGCCGGTAAATCATTAACCGCCTCTACAAGTGATTCCAAGGTCACCTTCTCCATATCCATTCTCCTTTGCTCTATTTCCAATTGTCAATTTTACGCAGCAGGCTATCTCTGTATATCATTAATTCTTTACCAACCTTGAATAACAATTTTTCCATATCGTTTTTGGTAAGCAACAGTTCCTCCGGTTCAAGAACCTCCACAGTCCTAAACTCATCTTTCATGGAGAAATTGATGGCATCCTCGATATTGTCTGCATAAAAAGTAATTACTACTGGAGCATAAGCTATCTTTTTGTTGCTGTTGTCATCTATAACCAAATAAACTTCCTGGCTCATTTCTATGTCTTCAACCCGAATTCCCTGCACTGGTACGTTTCTAATCAGAGAAACCTGATGCTGCCGGTTCTCTTCAGCGACTTGCTCTACATTTTTATTCCCGAAGAGCTTCCCCGATTTGCTATGACCCGCATAATCAAGACGCAATCTTATTTTGATACCTGGCAAAATTACATCAACTCCTGTTCGTACGATAGGTTTGAGGCAGTTTTCAATTTAGTGAATTCCGGCCAAACCCAGAAGCCCGTCCACCTCATCCTGGCTCAATAATCTATAATTTCCAACCTCCACCCCTTCCAGAGTAAGAAAGGCGAAAGCTATACGTTGAAGTCTGATAACCGGGTGCTTTATGGACGAAAACATCCTTTTTATTTGTCTTTTCCGTCCTTCGTGGATTATTAATTCAATAACGGCAGAGTTTATATCCTGCTTAATAATTTCAACTATGGCGGGAGCAGTTATCCCGTCTTCCAATTCTACTCCCTGACGTAACCGGTTTAAATCATGGGCTTCTATCCGTCCCGCAACCCATGCCCGGTAGGTTTTGTTTATTTTAAAACGCGGGTGAATCATACAATTAGTAAACTGCCCATCGTTGGAAAGCAACAACAGCCCTTCGGTATCGTAATCCAAACGTCCCACCGGATAAACACGTTCCTTAATTGCCCCTACCAAATCCAATACGGTTGGACGACCATGGGTGTCACTGACCGTACAAATATATCCCGACGGTTTATTCAACAATACATATACGAACTTTTCAACAGTGGCCCGGAACCCGTCATATTCAATCCTGTCATACCTCGGGTCAACCCCGGTGGCTACTTCCGTTACCACTATTCCGTTTACCTTGACCCTGCCCTGCAGAATAATCTCTTCCGCTTGACGGCGCGATGCGATTCCAGCATGAGCCAGATATTTAGCCAGCCTCAAATACAAATCACCCTTTATCCGTCTACCCTGGCATTTGTTAAACAAATATGCTATTTGGTATAACATTCTACATAATTTATATTTATCCTTCCTTACGAACCAATATTAGCATTAGGATTAAGGGTCGAAAAATATAAATTAAACCATGGTGCTATCTTTTATGATAATATTGTCTCTATAAATATGGAAAACTAACTGAAATTATAGGGAGGGTCCAATGGATAAAACGCCTGTCGATAGAGCCAAAATTGAGACAGCTTTCAAGTTGATTTTGGAAGCGATCGGAGAAAACCCGGAGCGGGAGGGACTGGCCAGCACCCCTCAGCGGGTGGCTCGGATGTATGAAGAAATTTTCTCAGGTATTAATAATGACCCCCGTGATCTATTGGATGTTTCCTTCACCGAGTTTCACGATGAATTGGTACTCGTAAAAGACATTCCCATCTATTCAATGTGTGAACATCACTTTTTACCGTTTTACGGGCTGGCTCATGTAGCTTATATTCCAAAAGGCGGGAAAGTTGTAGGTATAAGCAAACTGGCCCGGGTAGTTGAGTCCTATGCACGCCGGCCCCAGCTTCAAGAACGGCTCACTTCACAAATTGCCGATTGCATTTTTGATACGCTGAAGCCCATGGGAGTGGGGGTAGTTATCCAGGCAGAACATATGTGCATGACTATGCGAGGTGTTAAAAAACCGGGTTCTTTAACCGTTACCTCAGCGGTAAGAGGCATTTTTGAGACCCGTCCCCAGACCCGCGCCGAACTCTTTTCGCTGATATTGAAATAGCGCCTATTACGCCCGGGCAAACATTGTAGCAGGCTCTCTTGCTCGATTTCATTTAGATCCCGAGATTAGCGTAAAATTTCTTATTCAAGAAGTTGTTCAGAATCTTTTATCCTTTTTATAATGCAAAATGCTCGGGTTAATCGAGAAATAATAAAGGGGGCGAATCGCCCCCCTTTATTATGTACAGGAATCATGCCGGCTTATCATGTTTTTGGGAAACGGCTTTTGATTTACATGAGCTTGGTTTTCACCAATATAATTGAAATAGACCATCATTTACTCTATTGGCTAATAGTAAAGGGCATACGCACATTGTTTTTTAAGACTGTATTGCTCCGGGATTCAACATTCTTAATCCATAGGTAGTAGGTTGCACCGGCAGTGTAAGAATTTACAGGAATTATGGTTACCTGCTTGCCTTCACCGGTGCGCCCCATGACATAGAGTTGAGGTAAGATATTGCCATTCTGGTCGCAAACATAGATATTCTTCTCCAGTATGGATGTTTCATCAACCTCTTGATTGAAGGTAATAGTCCAGCGCTTGTCCGCAGCTACCGGTTCACTGGGGGCATTTCCCCAGTCACTGGTGTTGTCGGCTTCATTTGCTTGTACTACCACGCTGCAGACCGCGGTTTTATTCCCGTCTTCCGTAATGACCTTAATATCGGTGCTGCCGGTTTTCAAAGCACAGACCGTTCCGGTGGAACTGACGGTGGCTATTGCGGGTTGGGTAGATTCCCAGGAGACGCTCTTATTGGTAGCATTGCTGGGCATTACAGTAGCCGTCAATGTTTCCGATCCGCCTACTTTCAGTATCAGGTGTTCCTTATTTAATTGTACCGATTGTACCTGGGTTGCAACCGTCGCCTGAGAATAGCCTACAAAGGTAAACGAATCATCATTCTGCGGATAAACTTGGACCTGCGAATCATAAACACGTTCTTTGGTATACTGGTAGGCCTCATTCAAAGTAACCCGGCAATCCTGGTTTATATCGCCGCGGTACTCGGAGTTTTCATAACCACAGGCCAGTACTAGTGCCACCGTAAATTCTCCGCCGTAGAGATTGCTATATTGGCCTTCTGAAGCCGTCTGACTTCCGTTGCAAGCAGTCATTACCTTGAACTGGTCACTGGTAAGGAGCGAGCGGTTCTTCTGCTGGGATGAAGCTGATTGAAATATGGATATAACACCGGAGTTGAACCTTTCCAGAGGACTTTCCACCGCCTGCAGTTTACCTATACTGCGGCCAATCATACCCCCGGAATAGCAACAATCCAGCAGCACCACCTTGGTGCCTGGAATAGACGACAATATGGACTCAAGTTCATGTACGCTCATCCAGGCGCCATCAGCATCAACCGTACATATATAAGGCCCCTCGCCAGATGCGCCATCACTCCCGTGACCACTGTAGTAAAAGTAAGAAACATCGCCGGTTTTGGCTCCTGCAAAGGTCGATCTGATTTTGCTTTCCAGTTCCGTGCAGGTCAGGTTTTCCGCTTTTAAAATACTGGTAAATTTTGCAGTACCTGAGTTAAAGGTACTTTTGGCCAAAATATCCCCCATACGCTCCAGGTCGTAAGGAGGCCCTTCCAGGTCGCTGTCCTCACCATCGTAATCGCCATTCCCTACCAGCAAAGCCCGGTAGACAGTGCCGGTTTGACTGGCCGAGCTGACTGTTACCTGGCAGCGAGCCGCATAGTTGCCGTCTTCCGTGGTGACTACAATTGTTGTTTCCCCTACGCTCACTGCAGTCACCAGACCATTGGCATCCACCGTGGCAACTGCCGGGGCGGTTGATTTCCACTCCACAGCCGAATTGCTGACGTTGGATGGTTCCACCGTGGCCACCAGTTTTTGAGTCCCGCCCGGAACCATATACAATTGACTGTCGCTCAGGCTTACCCCTTGAACAGACACCGTCGATCCGGCCTCGTTGGTAATCGAGAAACTGCCCGATGTCACATACTCGTCATCGATATAGATCTTTACCTCATATACCCCCGCTGTCCAATTATTGATTTCTTCCAGACCGCATCCGCTATAATAATAGGCGAAGTCCCAGCCTTCTTCCATTCCGGTGTCACAGCTGCTGCCGTATATTTCTTGCCCGTTGGGGCCATACCAGTATTCACTTATAGTAAATGACAAAGCATCGTCACTATCGGCCCGGTTTAACCACAGTTCCCAGTTTATCTGAGTGGTAGCCGATGCACTGAAGCTATCCCGGTATTCAATATCCGCACTGTCCGGTTCATATTCGGCGCCATCATAAAACTGGAAAAAATCCGCACTGAGTTGCCCGGTTCCCACTGTCACAGGACTGGTTGAATCATCTGTCACAGTGAATGAGCCGGTATGCACCAGATTATTATTGATATAGACCTTTACCTGATAGGTGCCTGCTTCCCATTGCCCGGACTCTTCAAACCCGTAGCCCCCATAGAACCAATCATATTCACAATCAGCCTCAAATTGCTCCGTGGAACTATGATTGTATATCATCCCGCCAGTCTGATCATACCATTCTTCTTTTATGGTAAAGGATTTTGCCGACGTATCCTGATCAGGATCACGATACAACCACATTTCCCAGTTTATGTAGGTAGTATCTGCAATGGTAAAAGTATCCTGGTAATCAACTTCATCTTCGGGCGCAAAGATCGCAGCGTCATAGAAGTTAAAATCATCCAACTGGAAATTCTGGTTTCCCACAGTAATAGTCCCGCTTTTAATGGTTCCGGTCTCTCCTATTTCTTTGCTCGGGTGTTTTGGCGAGGATAGTATGTCCTGGGCATCAACCCGAGGTTTTTCTAAAGGCTGAATACCGGCTTCGGTCATCGCCGTCGATTTCCGGGTTTCCCCCACTAAACCCGATCCCGAATCGCTTGCTGCAACTATTCCCGGGCCACCGGAAGTCTTTGCCTGTGCTAATTGCGGAATAGGGACGGCTAAAAACGTACTGATGAAAACAACAATAATGATTAATGTTCCGATTCTCCTGCTCAACAATTTACATCTACCTCCCGCACACTTTTCCTTACCTAGTCACCAAACTTGCCATTTGTGACCTAGTATTTTTCCCTATATGGATTGTTCTGGATTTAAAATGCAATTCCTGCTGAATGTATGAATATTATGGAATATTTATTAGATGGATGTGGAAATAGAATTGACTGTACTCTGAACTTAGCGAGGCTGAAAGACAGATTACATAGGCATTCCCGGTTGGAAGGCGAAGATATTTATAATAACTTAGTAAAAAATATGGTCTATAAATGGACTTGCTGAACGATCAGGGGACGGCTTTTTTGATCGATCTTAAACAATACCGTAAGATCGATCAAAAGAACCGTCCCCCTGATCGTCATAATAGCCCTTCAATGGTCGGGCTTAGAACAGCCCTATTATTTCACCGTTGGGAAGAATATCGATTTTCTCAGCGGCGGGTGCCTTACTCAAGCCGGGCATGGTCATAATGTCCCCGGCTATGGCCACAACAAAACCAGCGCCAGCTGATAAACGGGCTTCCCTAATATTAACTGTAAAGCCTCTTGGTCTACCGATAGCATTTAGATTATCCGACAATGAATATTGAGTCTTGGCTATACATATGGGTAAATCGCCATAACCCATGGTTTCGAAACGGGCCAGCATACTGTCAGCGGCCTTACTGTAACTTACCGCATCTGCGCCGTAAATTTGGCGACATATACTCTCAATCTTGGATTTCAATGGCGCCTGCAATTCATACAGGCATTTGAAATTAGAGCCTTGTTCCGCTTTTGCTATTACTTTTCGAGCCAGTTCTTCACCGCCCTGGCCACCTTCGCTCCAAACCCGTGAGATGGCAAGCTCTGCTCCCAAGGCCGTACATTTGGCAGTGATCAAATCTATTTCTTCCTGCCGATCACCGGGGAATTCATTTAATGCCACAACTACCGGCACACCAAAGAGATTTAGATTTTCCAGATGTTTCTCCAGGTTGGCTACGCCCTTTTCCAAAGCTGCCATGTTCAATTCGGCCAGCTTGTCCTTGGCAACTCCGCCATGATTCTTTAAAGCCCTTATCGTTGCCACTAGCACCACTGCATCAGGTTTCAGGCCTGCATAGCGGCACTTGAGATCGAAGAACTTCTCAGCTCCGAGGTCAGCGCCAAATCCCGCTTCGGTAATCATATATTCGCCTAGTTTTAAGCCCATCTGAGTTGCCATAACGCTATTGCACCCATGCGCAATATTGGCAAAGGGACCCCCATGTATAAAGGCAGGAGTATTTTCCAAGGTCTGCACCAGATTAGGTTTAATAGCGTCTTTCATCAGCAAAGCCATAGAACCCGCCGCCTTCAAGTCAGCCGCAGTTACCGGCTTGCCATCATAAGTATAGGCAGCCACTATCCTGGCCACCCGTTCTTTCAAATCCATCAGATCGCCGGCCAGGCACAATACCGCCATAACCTCGGAAGCAACGCTGATATCAAAGCCGGACTCACGAGGAATACCATCAGCCTTGCCGCCCAGTCCAATAACAATATTCCGCAAAGCCCTTTCGTTTAAATCCATGACCCGGCGCAAAACAACCTGACGGGGATCGATATTCAAAGGGTTGTCCTGATGAAGGCTGTTATCCAGCATCGCCGCCAGAAGATTGTGAGCAGTGGTAACAGCATGTATATCACCGGTAAAATGCAGATTAATATCCTCCATCGGTACCACTTGAGCGTAGCCCCCTCCGGCTGCACCGCCTTTAATGCCAAAGCTGGGGCCTAACGATGGCTCACGCAAGGCTATGATAGCTTTTTTCCCCATCCGGTTAAGCGCCATTCCCAGCCCCACAGTGGTAGTGGTTTTGCCTTCCCCGGCCGGGGTGGGATTAATAGCTGTTACCAAAACCAGTTTACCGGAAGGCTTATCTTTTAACCTGTCCCATGTTTCCAAAGACACCTTGGCCTTGTACTTACCATATAAATCAATGTCATCCTCTGATAGCCCGATCGAGTGAGCCACATCTATAATAGGCTTCATATAAGCTCCCTGGGCTATTTCAATATCGCTCTTCATAATATACGATCCCCTCTCATATTCTATATACCGTTCAGCTTCTTAATCGTTTGCAATACCTCTTATATTGTACTTTTCTTATTATGGGACTTTACATCCGTAAAGTTTGCATAATTATACTCTCCATTTGCTTCCAAGTCCAGTCTTCTTATTTATGGGATTACAAGTCGATAACCTCTCAATATATTGATATAATTAAGTTGTTAATATTTATAGATAGGAGGGGTCAGATGCCTAATATTAAACCCATCTCAGCCCTGAGAAACAATGCCAACGAAATTTCCGAGTTTTGCCACAGTGCGCGTTGAGCCAGTATTTATTACAAATAACGGTGTTGGTTATATGGTGGTCATGAGCATATAGATTTACGAACGTCATTTATTCACTCTCATAAGGAATATACTTTTTCCTCAAAATCATCCACCGTAAGTGAGATATCCAGATTTCCGTTACGACAGCGCAGTTCATCCAAAAAAACCTTCTGTGAACCTTCATCTTTGAGTTGAATCTGATAAAACATATTGAACAAAGTTCCAAAATCGCTGGTTTTCACCCGTTTCATCTGCCAGGTGTCGGTATAGCGGTCAAAAATATCGTCAAACAGAGCCTGGTAGTTAAGGTTTTCCGGTATCGTTATTTTCAGCAGCATACCCGGAGTTTTAGGCCTGGCAAAGTTGATTTTCTCCAGGAGAAGCATGACCCCGCCGAGGATTATGGCAAACAGGGCAGCATAAGCAACATATCCGGCGCCACAGGCCAGACCTACCGCCAGGGTAAAAAATACATAGGCAATATCTTTCGGATCACCCGCGGCACTGCGAAAACGTATTAGTGAAAACGCTCCTGCCAGGCTGAATGCGCGAGCCACATTATCACCGATCAATAAAATGATAATGGCAATAATCGACGGCAGCATAATCAGGGTTACCGGAAAAGAAGGCGCATAGCCTCCTTTTTTATGGGTTGCTATATAAATGAGGCTTATAATAAAGCCTATGGCTAGTGAGGCTCCCACACTGAGCAATATTTTCCCAATACTGAGTGATTCAGTGACTGCGGGTGTAAAAATTGATTCCAGCATGACATTTCTCCTTCCTTAATGATTTCTTTTTATACCGCTGTCTGCAGGCAGCACGCTGTCTCGCGTTTCATCAACCCCCGGGTATATTCCTGACCATACTTGGAAAATTTAATTCGGTAAATCTGGTTTTCAGATAGATAATTGGCCAGCCACAAGGGAAAACCACCCGATACCTTAACCTCCATTAACACTTGCCCCGGTTCCAGCAGCTCTTCCCCGTAGCACCCCTTTTCCAGACCGAGTTCCTCACGTCGGGTAATGATGTTATGATCAAAGGTAATACGAAAATCATTGTCCTGCTGGCCGAATAGCGCTATACGTTTAAAGCTTATATAACAGGCCGGCTTGACATCATAATGCTTAAGAAAGAAATTGATTTCGCTCAATACCTGCCGGTTCATATAATCCGGATTTTCCGGATAGATTCCGCATTCCAGGAATTTATAAGCTTCCCCGAGATTCAAAACCGCCCGGCGTTTATTCACAGTGCCGCCGATCTTTTTTTTCAATTCCAAAAACACCTGGCTGTTTAATGAACCAGGGATACAGTAAGTCCGCAGCCGCAGCTTTTCCTTGTAATACGGCCGGGTCAGTGAATGGCGGATAAGACTGGAATCATCCGTGTCGTAGTAGATATTATAGATGCTATACTCCTGCCCATTCTGACAAAACTCGTCCAGATGCATATACTGCCCGAGCACAGGCAGGATCTTTGCATATTGAACTTCGTTTATTAAAAACTTTTTTTCGTGTCTCTTAAAGCTGGTAATCGCCATGTAAAACCATCCCTCCGCTGTTGATGCGTTGAATGTATATTAACCGGCGTAGCTTAAATTGCTCTTAAAAAAGGATTTCAGACTGTTTTAAGATTAAGCGGCTAGGATAGCCTTAATGAAAAACAAACCAGTCCTTCATTTATGTTAAAATTTGCATCAAGAAGTCTCAAAGGGGGCCTCTATTAATGAGAATATTGATTGTGGAAGATGAAGTCCGTTTGGCCCAGACCCTGGGACATATTATGAAAGAAGACAGATATACGGCAGATGTGGTTCATGACGGCGAGGCCGGTTATGATAATGCCATGAGCGGCATCTATGATGTGATTGTTTTGGATGTAATGCTGCCGAAAATGAATGGCTTTGAGATCGTTGGTCAGATGCGCAGAAACAAAAACCGAACTCCGGTAATCCTTCTAACCGCCCGGGATGAAATTGCCGACAAAGTAACCGGCTTAGATTGCGGGGCAGATGATTATTTGACCAAACCCTTTGCCGCCGATGAGCTGCTGGCGCGTATTCGCGCCCTGTCCCGCCGGCATGGCGAAGTGGTTCTGGATGAACTGAGCTACTCCAATCTTAAGCTAAATCTCTCCTCATATATGCTGCAATGCGGCTACAAATCAGTACGTTTGGGACTGAAAGAGTTTGAGGTGATGCGGATCCTGTTGTCAAACCCCCGGGCAGTGGTTCCCAAGGAGGATATTTTACTTAAGGTATGGGGTTCGGAGACCGATGCGGAAGACAATAATGTAGAAGTGTATATTTCCTTCCTGCGGAAAAAAATATTCTATCTAAATTCCTCGGTTAATATTGCTACCGTTCGCAAGGTAGGTTACTACCTGGAGGACAAAAAGTGATCAGACGACTGCAGGGCAAGTTTATTCTTATTAATATGCTCCTAATTACCATCGTGCTGGTTATCACTTTTGGAGCGGTTTATATGTCCACCCAGCAGCGCCTGGTCAGGGATAGTATGTCGTTATTGGAACTTGAAGTTCGTTCAGCCGACGCTCCCGGCTCATTAGGGGGCAGGGACAATATGCCGGTATTTGAGCGCACTATCATGGATGAAAAACATCCCGCTCCGCCTCCGGATGAGGTTCATGGTCCGGAAAATAATCCCGGAGTTATGCCTATGCCAATGTTTACGGTTAGTTTGGATAATAACCGGAATATCATCAGTACCCGGGGGACTTTATTCGATTTATCAGATGAAAAAGCTTTAAGCAAAATCGTAGCGATTTGCCTGACAAATAACGGTGATACCGGGGTTATACCGGACGCGAGTTTAAGATATCTAAAACACAACACCGGCAAAGGGATGAATATCGCCTTTGTGGATAGAAGCCTGGAAATCAATACGCTTACTTCGTTGGTCAAAACCTCCCTGCTGGTTGGCGCCGGCAGCCTGCTGGCTTTCTTTCTCATCAGCTTGTTTCTGGGAAAATGGGCCTTGCGGCCCGTAGAAAAAGCCTGGCAGCAACAGAAACAATTTGTGGCCGACGCTTCCCATGAACTAAAAACTCCGCTGACGGTAATCCGCGCCAATGCGGATATTGTGCTGGCCCACCAGCAAGAAACCGTGCAGGAACAGGCCCAGTGGATCGAGTATATTCAAGCGGAAGCCAACCGGATGACCACCCTGGTCAACAACCTGCTGTTTTTGGCCAGGACGGATGAAGCCCAATCTAATGTCATACTGTCCCGCATCAATTTAAGTGATATCGTATGGGGTTCAGTTCTGCCTTTTGAGCCGGTTGCTTTCGAACAGGAGAAAACCCTGCAAACCAATATAGCGCCCGGCCTATATACAAACGGCGATGAAAACCAAATAAAGCAGCTGTTAGGCATCCTGCTGGACAATGCCTGCAAGTATTCAGGCCGGCAAGGAACGGTCTCGGTAAAACTGGCCAGGAATGCCGAACACAAAGTTGTTCTGGCGGTCAACAATACCGGCTCGTATATTCCCGCGGATCAGCAGGAGCAGATTTTTGAGCGTTTTTTCCGGCTGGATAAATCCAGATCCAGAGAAAATGGCGGTTATGGATTGGGCCTGGCAATTGCCCGGAGTATTGTCCGCATGCACAACGGCAAAATATCCGTACAGAGCACACCGGAAGCCGGAACCACCTTCACCGTAATCCTGACCGGCATACCTCCGGGCGAACTACCATAAACAGGCCGGTTTAAGGTGAATAGAAAACCTTAAACCCATGATAGCCCTCTGGCTATACTGCTGATTGTCCCAGTATAAAACTGCCTTTCTATTATCAAATCAAATTATCCCGCAAGCTGAAAACAGTCTGAAAAATTTTTTAAGAGCAATTTAAGCTAACCGCTTTATTATTTGTTTATGTTCATCATTCCAATCCGTTCCAATGACAGATCAGTAAACGATGAACGCGGTAATAGTTTACATAAAGAAAGGATTTGACAGCTATGTTTATTAAGCACATCAAGAAAAAGCTCATCGGTATGACGTTGACAGCCATACTTTTAATGTCAATAGCTACTAATTGCAGCAGTGCGGCAGCAGACAGCACCCAGGCCAGTACAACCAGCAGCACCATATCCGTAAGTTTTAAAAGCACTGACCTGGACAGCACCTGGAATTTGACCAATGCTTCCCAGATCAACCTTAATGGTGACAGTATCACAGTGCAAGGAAGCGGGGTCAATGTCGACGGTAATACGGCAACTATTTCTGGCGGAGGAATTTATGTCCTATCGGGAACCTTGAATGACGGACAGATTGTGGTAGACAGCAACGATGAGAATATAGTCAAGCTGGTTTTAAACGGAGCCAGCATTACCGATATTGACAGTGCTCCGATCTATGTGAAAAATGCGGACAAAACCGTCATCACCCTGGCAGATGGAAGCCAGAACACTTTGACGGACGGTGCAACCTACGTTTTCGCGGATGCCTCCACAGATGAACCGGATGCCGCTCTCTTTAGCAAAGACGACCTGACCATTAACGGCAGCGGTTCCTTAACGGTTAATGGCAATTATAACGGCGGGATTACCGGCAAAGATAAATTAAAAATCGTATCCGGAACGATTACCGTCAATGCTGTGAACGACGGAATCAAAGGCAAGGACTGCGTGGCTGTTAAAGACGGGACGATTGCGGTTAATGCAGGCAAGGATGGAATCCAGGCCAGTAATGACGAGGACACTACCAAAGGCTTCGTTTATATCGAGGCGGGCCAGATAAATCTCAAGGCCGGTTATGATGGAATCCAGGCCGATACCAGTATTCTAATTAAAGACGGCGAGATCAATCTGACCACCGGCGGCGGGAGTTCCAATGGCGTCAACCAGGGACAACAGCCGCAGCCGGGTATGACAGGAGATACCAGCACGACAACTGATACCGAGAGCATGAAGGGAATAAAAGCTGAAGTCGATATCACCATCGATGGAGGTACGTTTAATTTGGATACCGCTGACGATGCCATACACTCCAATGACAGCATCGTTATAAACGACGGCGCTTTCACGATCGATTCGGGGGATGATGGTATCCATGCGGAGAATACGCTGGAGATTAACGCGGGGGATATAACTATCAGCAATAGTTATGAGGGCTTTGAAGCAGCCAATATTACGGTTAATGATGGCAGCTATCATATCACTGCGAGTGACGACGGCATCAATACAGTAATCTCCAGCGACGAGTCGACCACAAGCAGTTTAAGCGCCACGAATAATGCTATCAACGGAAACCAGCCAGCTATAAACGGTTCAGGATTTCCGGGCAATCCTAATAATCCGACTAATCCAACCGATTCACCCGTAAATGATCCTGGCACCGGGAACAATACTGATGTTTACGACGGCAGCAAGCTCACCATCAACGGCGGTTATGTCTATGTCGATGCGACCGGCGATGGAATTGATGTTAATGGTGATTTTGTAATGACGAACGGTACCGTAATAATCAATGGTCCGACCAACGATGGCAACGGAGCGTTGGATTATAACGGCAGCTTCACCATGAATGGCGGCTTTTTGGTCGCAGCCGGCAGCTCGGGAATGGCTGTGGCGCCTAGTGACAACTCCAGTCAGGCCAGCCTTAAGCTGAGCTTTTCCACCCAGCGGGCCGGCGCCATGATCGGCATTCAGAACGAAGCGGGCGAGAATATGTTAACCTTTGTTCCTACCAAAAATTATGCCTCGGTGGTGTTTTCATCCCCCGAACTTGAGGGAGGTTCCAATTATACTGCATACAGCGGCGGATCCTCCACAGGAACCGTCAAGGATGGATTGTACAGCAACGGTGTATATAGCCCCGGCACCAGGCTTGCTACGGTTACCGCCGCACAGCCCGCGTCTGATTCATCACCAACCGACTCATCACCAGCAACGGATTGGGAAAGCCGCAATAATGTAGACCAAAACAAATCATGGACTATAACATTTAATAAGGCGGTTGATCCTACAACTATTAATAACCAGAATATCACCGTAACTGATGCCAACAACAATCAGGTCAGTGTTACGGTGACAACCGGCGGAGACGGTCAGTCCGCCATCGTCTCGGCTCCCGAAGGCGGTTATACCTCCGGGCAGACCTATACCCTGATTATAAACAATCAAATACAATCTCAAGATGGTACGGCGATAAACCATGCCATTCAGATGCAATTCACGATCAGCAGCAGTAACTCAATTACCACCTGCTGAAAGCAGGTGGGTTGGATTTGGCACTGGAAGTGCCCTAAAGATCATCAACCCCGAAATTGTCGCTCTTCTGATTTTCTTCTATATCCTGATTTTTGATGTATTCTATTATTACCTCATCCGTCACGTTTCCACTACTTGCTGCAAAGTACCCCCTTGCCCACAAGTGTTTCCCCCAAAACTGCTTGTTTAGGTCTTTATATTCCATCAGCAGTTTTCTGGAGCTATATCCTTTTATATATTGCACAAGCTTACTTACTGACAAATGCGGCGGTACGGACACCAGGAGATGTACGTGGTCTTTTGATATATGTCCTGCTATTATCTCTACTTCATTGGTTTTACATACTATTCTTATTAGATCCCTCGCTCGCTCAGCTTTACTTCCCATTAGTACTGGCTTTCTGTATTTGGTTATCCAAACCAAATGGTATTTCAAGTCATATGTCGCGTGCGATGATTTCCTATAATTTTGCATTATTATCACCTCTGGCTTTAGCTTTCCTTATGCCAATGATGATAATTCTTTTTGGTTGACCTAAAGGTTTCGGCTAGAAGCCGAGGGATTTAACCCCATTATACAGACATTAAGAAACATATAACAGGCCCAACCGCTACAAAGGTGGTTGGACCTGTTAATTGTCAATGCCTGTGATTAGATAGACCTTTCTTAGTTATTCTACGGTAAACCTCAGAAATACTTGATTTTTAATTTTAGTTCCTTTCAATGATTCTATGTCTCTTACCCACAATGTATAATTACCGGGAGAATAAGTTCCAGCGGGGTTTACTTTTATTTGAGAACATCCGTTGTTCGGGGTAACTGTATAAGTAGTTGCTTGGATAATCCCTTGCGAATTTGTTACATAGATCTTGCCCTCGATGCTGGCTTCATTTACAAGACCGCTAAGTTTTATAGTCCATGCTCTATCCGCCCCAACTATAGGTGAAGCAGCTTTCATTTCAGTCATACCATCAGTATCAGTATTTCCTAATGCGGGTATCTCGCCATTGGAATTGATTTCAGTGTCGCCTTTAAGATTTATAACCGGGCGGACTCCCACGTCAGTATAATTAGCACTACCGTAGTACTCGTAGCCGCCGGAACTGTTGATGCTGCAGACAATGCAGGAGTAGAGAGAATACGGAGACCGCGACCAATAGTAACTATTTTTCCCATCTAGCTGTCCAATTCTGGAAGCATCATCCTTAAAATAACCCCAGTCGGTTCCTGAGGTATACGTAAATTTTCCGGCTATACCCAACTCTGTGATCGACGGCAAGAATACTTTGTCTTCGGTTGTATAGCTGTCCCCGTTATTCCAAACATTGCTGGGTACGGTAGTGGTTAATATTGCATTTTTAAAGCTTTGGCTAAAATGATCATAGAAAGTACCGTTTAACCAGGGTCTTATGCCTAATGTCGCATTAGGCGTACCGCTTTCTCCCCAGTGATTATAGCCAAAAGTCGCATTATAGGCATTAGATCCCTTGGTAGTACTATTATCAAAAATATACCTGCCGATTATTTCTTTTGCTATCAAAGTTACCGAATCAGCCGGATAACCCGGGTGGTTCTTGGCTGCAATTATCCATTCGACCGGCTTTTTTACCCCGGAACCGGTATAACCGTTATCCGGTTTGAATTCCCACTTCGCGCTGTCTTTAATCACAGTGCCGAGAGGCAGGTCTTTTAGCCGGGAACCACCTACCGGGATTACGCTATTTGATGACGGTGACGCCTCTCCGGTTCCGATTGCATTGGTGGCGGTTACGCTAAAGGTATAGGAGATTCCATTCGTAAGACCGCTTACTGTTATTGGACTCGCTGTCCCGGTGGCGGTTATGTTGCCCGGATTGGATGTTACGGTATAACCAGTTATTGCACTGCCCCCATCCGGTGGTGCGGTAAAGCTGACCGTTGCCTGAGCACTTCCTGCTACTGCGCTTACTTCCGTCGGAGCTCCGGGAACCACAGGTTCACTTCCTACTATCTCTCCATTGGCATTGAATTTGGTGTCGCCTTTAAGATTTATAACCGGGCGGACTCCCACATCACTATAATTAGCACTACCGTAGTACTCGTAGCCGCCGGAACTGTTGATGCTGCAGACAATGCAGGAGTAGAGAGAATACGGAGACCGCGACCAATAGTAACTATTTTTCCCATCTAGCTGTCCAATTCTGGAAGCATCATCCTTAAAATAACCCCAGTCGGTTCCTGAAGGATACGTAAATTTTCCGTCAATACCCAACTCCATGATCGACGGCAAGAATACTTTGTCTTCGGTTGTATAGCTGTCCCCGTTATTCCAAATATTGCTGGGAACGACAGTGGTCAATATTGCATTTTTAAAGCTTTGGCTAAAATGATTATAGAAAGTACCATTTAACCAGGGTCTGACGCCTAATGTCGCATTGGGAGTGCCGCTTTCGCCCCAGTGATTATAGCCAAAAGTTGCATTATAGGCATTAGGTCCCTTGGTGGTACTATTATCAAAAATATACCTGCCGATTATTTCTTTTGCTATCAAAGTTACCGAATCAGTCGGATAACCCGGTTGGTTCTTGGCCACAATTATCCATTCGACCGGCTTTTTTACTCCGGAACCGGTATAACCGTTATCCGGTTTGAATTCCCACTTCGCGCTGTCTTTAACCACAGTTCCTATAGGCAGGTCTTTTAGCTGAGTATCACTTATTGCTGCCAGGCTAACGCTGCCGGCGCCTGAAGCTGCAGCAGGCCAAAAGCCCGGCAGAAAAACGAACGCTATTGCCAGTAAGACCATTTTAGTTACGATACCAAATGCTTTTTTCTTCGCCATAAAAATATATGTATACATGATCAACCCTCCTTATATTATGAAATGTTTACTATGCCGTTGTTCATAACTGAATGGATATCACGGGTTATAGGCACAAATACGAATAAACCCGGTTATCCCATCAACACCTGCCTCCCCTTATAAATAGGACAATTGGTATAGTTTCTTAAATCATTGGTATTAGGAAAATTATCATGTTCCAATTTGTACCATTATATATGTTTTATGAAAAAATACATATATATTGTGTGTATTTTATGTAAAATTTTTGGTATTAAGGGGACAGACCCATTTTACCGAAACAGCAGATTGCATATGTATATTGAAGCTACCAGACCGGTGATGTCTGCGCTTAAACCGGTTATCAGCGCATATTTGAATCGCCTTATGCCTACCGAGCCAAAATAAACGGTCAGCACAAAAAATGTCGTGTCCGTGGTTCCCTGCATAACCGAAGCCAATCTGCCGATCAATGAATCCGGGCCATAGACCTTCATCAACTCTGTAGCCAGACCCAGAGCCCCGCTGCCGGACAAAGGTCTCATGATAGCCAGCGGTAAAACCTCAGGAGGAGCGCCAATAACCAGCAATAACGGTTGCATACTGCGGACCGCAAAGTCCATAGCCCCGGAAGCCCGAAAAACAGATATCGCAATCATCATTCCCACCAGGAAAGGAATTATTTTTATGGCCGTATAGAAGCCTTCTTCCGCACCTTCCACAAAGGTTTCGTATACCGGCACGCGTTTGAAAAACCCATAGATTGGGATCAATAGCAGCAATAAGGGAATAGCCCAGCGGGAAACAGTAATCAAAAGCGCCGGCAGCATCAGCCTTTCCTCCCCCAGCGACTGCGGGTTCGAAACCAGTAATCCAGCGAAACGGCCACAAGCATTGCACAACTGGTGGCAAAAATACATGCCCCGACAATTTCGGTTGGATTAGACGATGAAAAGGAAAGTCTTATTCCAATAATGGTAGCCGGGATAAGTGTAATGCAAGATGTATTTAAGGCCATGAAAGTACACATGGCTTCGGTGGCTTCATGCTTCTGCCCACTGTTCAAGCGTTGCAATTCCTGCATGGCCTTCATCCCGAACGGAGTAGCAGCGTTGCCCAAACCCAGCATATTGGCGCTTAGATTCAGAATAATCGCTCCCATAGCCGGATGCTCGGGAGGAATGCTGGGGAATAAGCCACGTAACAACGGGCGCAGGATATAAGCCAGACCTTGTATTATTCCGGCTTTTTCAGCTATTTTCATAATACCCAGCCACAGAGCCATAATGCCTATCAAATCAAAACACACCGTTACCGCTCCCCGGGCAGCTCCCAAAGCGGCTTCAGTCACCACCTCTATGTTTCCGTTGAGCGCCGCCACCACAATTCCCGAGGCCAGAAGCAAAAGCCATATTGTATTCAGCAAAATCTACCCCTCCACCTGTAAAAAATCCGATTCATACGCTATCATCTCATCTCCTTACCTAGCAAATTATGAAAAAGGGCAGAAAAATAGAACAGTCCGGCCTTAGACCGGACTGCCCGACTACCTCGATACTAAATAATTCAACTTTCGCAATGTAAGGATACTGTGCAGTGAGGGCGTGTTAAGGGGACGGTCCTTTTGACACACTTTGATGAACCTAGAGAGTGTGTCAAAAGGACCGTCCCCTTAACACGCCCAGTCACCACTTCGGGGTTACACGTGTAACAGTTAATAGCAATGCCTTTTATTGTTCAAACGTCTCGGACTTCATTCTCGCCCGTCTATCCATGATGCCCTCTATTTTATCGACAATTTGAGGAGCCAGGTCGACCACTCGTTCTGCCAGAGGATTGCCTGCTACCGATATCAACCTGACATCATTCATCCGTACCACCAGAAACCCTACCGGGCGAACCGATACACCGGCACCGCTGCCGCCTGCGAAGGGTAGTTCCTCGCTGCGGCCGGAAGAATTACTGATATCGTATTCTCCTCCTCCGGCGGCGAAGCCGCATGCAACCTGGGAAATGGGAATAATGATGCTTCCATCGTTAGTCTCCACCGCATCACCTACCACGGTATTTACATCCACCATCTCTTTAATGCTTTGCATGGCTGTCTTCATCAAGCCTTCAATGGGATGGCTCTGCGGTTCTTGCTGTGAATCCATTTATACACCACCTGACTTTTATTACGATTGCATATATTACTATGGTTATAATGTGTACCATTCGTATTTTTAATATGCATGTAAAGCTGCTGAAAAAAGCCGGAGTTACAAAATTAGGTTTCACATCCAAAACAATATTCCTCAACCTGCACTGACTACTAAGAGCACCAATAGCTATTCCTTTTATAGTCCAGCATAATCCGGTGCTCAAGGCCGTGTACAATGCATCTTTACTCCCGACTGTGCTTATCCATTCCAGCTTATCAACCACAGTGTAGCGCAGGGCGCTTCTGCACAGGAAAATATCGCTGCGGGAAAGTTCGAATATCGTATGTATTGGAAAGCCCTTCAGCAAATCGATCAGAGCTCGCGAACTGCTGCTTGAATCAGTCTGCCTATCATAGTTTAAGCGCTCTTCAATAGTTGAAACTATAAAGGATTCCAGCAGGCGGAGATGTTTGCAGGTGTAGTCATACTGGTGATTTATTTTGTAAAAGCGGGATTTAATCTGCAGCGTTATACCTTGAAAGGAGTCGTCTTCCTGTACTTCACATAATATTTCGGCCTTGACATATAAAAACAATAACACGGCAATAAGCAGACATACACTCGCCCATATCCAGAAGGCCATGCAAATTCTCCCGTTTTTCCATATCATTCCCTTTGGCGGGATGGTTATGCATCAGGACTTGGAGTCCTCTATGACCTGCTCAATAGCGGTAATTACTTTATACATCTCATCATCCACATCAATATTGGCTCTTCCCAATCGGAATGTGGGGCAATGCAGGTTGTAATCAAGGATTTTTTTCTTGAGTTTTTCAAACTCCAGCCTTTTTTCAAAATAAAAATGGGCTTTCTTTTTCTCAAAGCGATTGACGGTTATACCGGCATGCTTTTCAGCAGCAAATGAAGCGGTGTAATGCTTGAATTGCTCCACTTCCTTCCACAATTTAGCTGTGTCCGCATCTATATCCTTGCCCAATTGAATCCAGAAGGGAATAAAATCATTGTTCTTAAGCATACGCAGCGCCATACGCATATCGGCCGGCTCGTAAGGATTTTCGGATAGATCCACAGGCTTCCCGGCCCCTTCCAGATTATCAAAATCCCCTCTTTCGCGCGCTTTGCGAATCTGCTCTTCAACCAGTTCTTCGGTGCTGCTCATATATTTGGCCAGCTTTTTGTTTTGCTGGGCTTTTAACATTATTTCTTCCTCTATGGATCGCTCGGCCACCTTTTACTCTCCTTCTTCCAAATTAGGCAAATCATTCAGGCTGGATAGAGAAAACAGTCTCAGAAATTCGTGGGTGGTCCCGTAAAGGGCAGGTTTACCCGGAGCCGCCTTCCGGCCTACTTCCTTTATTATACCCTTTTCCATTAGAGTGGCAATCACCCGCTCCGCTTTAACCCCTCGAACCTGCTCGATTTCGGCGCGGCTCAGCGGTTGCCGATAGGCTATTATGGCCAGGGTTTCAAGGGCTGCTGGCGACAGTCTGCGACTGGGGGTTTTTATCAGTCTTTTAATTATATGAGCATACTCGGGTTTACTTCCCATAATATACCCATCCTCGATCGCCAATATTTGTATCCCCCGCTGAGCATAATTATAATCCGCGATCATTTCCCGCATTATCTGGTTTATATCAGCTTCAGACAGGTTCAGAACTTCCATCAGTTTATGCCTGCCGACTCGCTCCCCGCTAACAAAAAGCAGAGCTTCAATCGCAGCTTTTATTTCATCCCGCATCAACATGGTTTACCGCCACCCGTATACATAGTACTATTTCTCCGAATCGTTGCTCCTGTTCTGCCTCGACCCTTTGCAGACGGATTAATTCCAGCAAGGCCAGGAAAAAGGCCAACACCTCCCGACGTCCGGAAGCACCCGCATAAAGTTCCTGAAATACAACTTTCCGGCCGTTGCGAGGCAAAGCTCGAAGAATGCTTTCCATTTTTTCCCCTACGTTAACATCGGTCTGGGGAAGGCTATATTCCTGATCGTCTTTGTTTTTGTCCCATAAATCATACCAGGCTCTCACCAGTGCATTCAAGGTAGCTGTGATTTCTCGTTCCATCCATTCGGGCTCATCCTCGCCATTGCGGAAATAAACCCGTCCCTCATCATCGTTAAAACGAAGGCCCAGCTGCTCTGCCGCCAGCTTATATTTTTTATATTCCATAAGCCGCTGCACCAATTCCTCACGTGGATCAGCCAATTCTCCTTCCGTCTCTTCCTCCCGGTTCATCTCCGGCAGCAACATGCGGGACTTCAGGTTAAGCAAGTATGAAGCCATAATTAGAAAATCACCTATATGATCCAGATCTATTTGTCCCGTGGTCTGCATATATTCCAGGTATTGATCAGCTATTAAGGCCACGGGGATATCATATATGTCCAGTTCGTCTTTCTCAATCAAGTAGAGCAGCAAATCCAGCGGCCCATAAAATTTTTCCAGGTCAACCAGGTAACTCATGCTGCTCCACCTCCCTGCGTTTTCCAAACTCTCCGTTCTAAAAAACAATAGCGTGCATTATACCATACAGAAGGTTGACTATGGGCCAGAGTATTTTACCGATCACATTGGTGACAATCATGAGCAGCAGTATCAACGGACCGTATTGTTCCAGGGAATAGACAAAATCAGCTCCCGCATCGGGCAGAAGTCCAGCCAGAATCTTTGAACCGTCCAGGGGCGGCAAGGGGATTAGATTGAAGGCTGCGAGTATCAGATTGATATAGACCAAGGGCTCCAAAAGAGGGATGAATAGACCTGCTACCTGCCCGTTTTGAAACGGTATCATAAATTTTAAAGCCAGCATTCCCACCAAGGCCAGCAACATGTTCATTCCCGGTCCAGCCAATGATACCAGCATCATCCCGGTTTTCCTGCTGATCTTTTTGAAGTTTCGGGGGTCAACCTGAACCGGTTTAGCCCATCCAAACTTAAAAAGTATCAGCATTAGGAAACCGACCCAATCGATATGCGGCAAGGGATTAAGGGTCAGCCGTCCTTGATAGTAGGGAGTGGGATCTCCCAGCCTATCAGCCACAAATCCATGGGCAAACTCATGAAAAGTCAACGCAATCAAAATGGCTGGAAGCCAAATCAAGGTCTCAATCAACCATTGCATCCAAAAATCTCCCTTCTGCCATCCATTTCTTTACCATGTTAACTTCATCCTCCCGGTTGGTGACGATTTGATCCAGTTTGAAGTCATAAAGCTCATCCAATATGGTTTTAAAATTAGGACCGGCTTTTAAGCCCAGCTTTTTCAAGTCATGTCCAGTGGTTTCCACCTTGATTATTTCCTTCAAATCGCAATATTTTACTACTTTATCCCAAACGCTTTCATCTTTGATGTTTAGCAATAGCAAAATAATGTTTTCTGTTCCCAGGCTGGACAGTATTTTATTCATCTGACTGGGTCGCAGGCTTCCATCTTCACTGATTTTTTCCACCATTTGAGGTATTAGTACTGAGTCTTCAATACACTGCTGGGCATATTTATCCAAAGGAAAGCGGTCTAATACTTCCGCTAGCTGGGTCATGGAAAGCCTGGAGAACATAACCAGCAGATAAACCAGCCAGGGCCTTATCTCACTGCCAATATACCGGGCTTCCCACCAGCCCATAACCACTGGTATTCTCTTAATGGTTGTACGATCGATTTCTTCCAGCCTGGCCTCGGGAAGGATATATTTCCAAACTCCTATATCCTTCATTCTTTCCAGGGCCGGCAGAGGATCTTTCTCGTTTAAGATTATTATAAGCTCGTTTAAAATCCGTTTATAAGATAGCTTGCCCAGCATTCGTCGCTCAATTGCATCTCGGGCAAACCGCAGAGTATCGGGTTCAATGGTAAACTTGTAGCGCTGTTCAAATCGAATCGCTCTGAATATGCGGGTGGGATCTTCCACAAAGCTCAGATTATAGAGAATACGAATGAACCGATTCTGAACATCTTTGCTGCCGCCGAAATAATCAATCAAATCGCCAAATTTACCGGGATTAAGGCATAATGCCAGAGTATTTATGGAAAAATCACGTCTATACAAATCTTCTTTAATGGACGCCCTCTCCACCATAGGAAGAGCAGCCGGGAATTCGTAGTATTCTGTGCGAGCAGTAGCTACATCAACCTTGCTGCCATCGTCTAGAATAATGCCGGCGGTTCCGAAGCGTTCATGAACGCGCACCTTTCCGCCCAGTCGTTCTGCAGCCCGTTTGGCCAGTTCCTGCCCGTCTCCTTCCACTACCAGGTCTAAATCAAAATTGGCTACCTGCAGGAACAGGTCGCGAACAAAGCCCCCCACACAATAAACCGTAGCATCAATCTCTTCGGCAACCTGACCGGCTGTTTCCATGATGCTGTATATCTCCGAAGGCAGACGTTCTCTCATTATTTGGGCAAAATTCTTGGTTCCTACATCACTTAATGAGTACAACACCTCATGATCCTCAGGAAGATCCTCGCCATGAAGAATGCGCAGAATATCAGTACGTGACACTATTCCTACCAGGCGCCCTTCGTCAATAACCGGCAGCCTGCCGATGTCATATTCCACTACCAGCTTTTGTATCTCATTAACCGGAGTATCCGGTGAAACGGATAAGACTTCCGTGGTCATAAAACCTTTCACCGGCGCATGGCCTAACTCATGAATTCGTGCTTTCCCCACATCCCGCCGGGAAATTACCCCCACCATTTTATCCCCCTGCACCACCGGCATGCCGGTATGGCCGTATCTAAGCATTATGCGCCCGGCTTCCTCCATGTTACGGTTTTGGTCGATGGTCTTTACCGGGGTGGACATAATATCCCGGGCTATCATTACCGGTCGTATCATATTCCCCAGATTCTCCAGGATCAAATGGGCAACCTGCTGGCTGCTTCTCCCTCTCACCACTGCTGAAGCCGCTTTCTCATGACCCCTTCCCCCCAGGGGCTTGAGCACCTCGTTGATTCGTAAACTGCCGGTTGAGCTTCTTCCCACCACGTTAATTTTACCCTGCATCAAAGCTATGACGAATACGCCATCACATTCTTCCATCTTGGAAAGCTGGTAAGTCACTAGATCCAGGCCGGGAATAAAATCATTTCCGTCATAGATAGCTATTACCAGGTCGAGGTTTTTTATTTTGTGATGCTGAGCGGTGTCCAGAAGGCTCTGCAGTATCCTTCTTTGTTCCGCGGAAAAAGGCTGTTCCACAAAATTGGCCACCACTTTCAAGTTGGCTCCCCGGCTCAATAAGAATGCAACCGCACCAGCATCCCTAGCCGTGGTGGAGGGAAACAACAGGCTGCCGGTATCCTCATAGATGCCCAGCGCCAGAATAGTCGCCTCGAAAGGATTAATCATAATGTTGCGATCCATTATCTTTTCCACCAATAAGGTAGTAATCGCCCCGAGCTGCTGAACCTCATGTATGCTGCCCGCCAAATCATCTTCCGCAGGGGGGTGATGGTCATAAACATGAAAATCAATCTGCGGGTTGGCGCACAGGTTTTTAAAGTGACCCAGGCGAAGCGGGTTAGCGGTATCAACCACAATCACCCGCTCGACCTGTTTTATGTCTATCTCTTTAGGATTCTTGATTGCGATAGAATCTCGATATAGAGCCATAAACTGCTTCACGCTCTGGGATATCGTTCCGGATATTACCTTGTCTGCACCGGGATATAACCTGCCCGCCGCCACTATACTGGCTAGGCCGTCAAAATCGAGAGCGTTATGGGAAGTAATTATTTCCACGTACAATCTCCTTTTGTTTCTAATATTTGCATTATAGCACACCCATAAGGACTATTCTTTTTACCGTCAGAAAGCATTTCTCGGGTCGTAATTTTAGAACAACCTGTCACTATCTAAAAGAATCGTAACCGGGCCATCGTTTTGTATTTCGACCTGCATATCCGCTCCAAAAACGCCCGTTTCAACCTTGATTCCCTTGTTCATAACATATTCTACGCAATAATTGAAGAGGGGGAGTGCCAGTTCCGGCACCTCCGCATCGGTGAAACTGGGCCTTCGGCCTTTGCGGGCATCACCATACAGAGTAAACTGGCTTACTAGGAGGATCTCCCCACCAGTATCTAACAGAGAACGGTTCATTTTGCCGTCATCATCCTCAAACACTCGCAGGTTTATGATTTTGTCCATCATATATTCCCCGTCAGCAGCCTGATCGCCTCGCTTGATTCCCAGCAAAATCATCAGTCCCGCTTTGATTCCGACCTCCTTGATACCGTTCACCTTTACCCGGCTTCCTTTAGTTCTTTGCACAACCGCCCGCATTTCATTCAACCTCTTCCTTATTCCCGGGGCTAGTATTGGCCCCCTTTAAAGTCTGAATTTCCTTTTCATATTTTCGGTTCTGATTTAACAAGTTTCTTAGTTTTTGGCCGGTCTTAAAGGCCCGATAACTGTTCAGCAAAAAAGTGATAAGCGCGCCCGCAACGGCAGACATCAGGACAACCAGAGCCAGCGATATGGGCGAAGAGGTCCAGTTGATAAAACTAACCACCACTTGGGCATCATTTTGTAGAACAAAGACTACGATGGCTATCAGCGAAAACAGCGCTCCCAATAAATATGCATTCATTTACTTAGCCTCCAGAAATATTCTAGTACTCTATTAAGCCTAAAACTTGCATTCCCACCGGCTAAATTTCCGCAGGGCTTCGTTGTCGTCAATCGCAATACGTCCAGTATTGCTCACTCCTCCGAAGCCTATGGACGGGCAAGTGCAGCGGTGCCACGGACGGCAAGGAGCTGCCGCCTTGCCCTGCAAAAATTTTTCTCGGCGGATAAAATCAACTTTTAGACTTAACAGAGTACTAGTATTTTATTTTATCAATTATTATTTCTGTTCACATCCGGATACTCCTCTTTTAAGCAATACCTGTGGCACGAAAACCATTACTATGTTATAATGATTTCACTCATTATATGGCTTATGGGTTAGAATAATCGTAAGAAGTTTAACGTATATTTAATTTAATACCTAACAGTGCAACAGTCAGGCCTCCAGGCCAGGCTCCATGAGGGCAGCGGACATACCGCGGGACTTTAATTATAGAAGTTAAAGTTCCGCTTTATTTGTGTTAAGGAGGTTTCGCTTTGGGTCTGATAAACTGGTTTAGAAACATTTTAACGGATGAAAAAGCCCGGGTAGCCGCCCTGTCTATTTTGTCAAATACTACCCTCGTAATTATTAAGCTAATAGCAGGTATTGTAACCGGATCAGTTAGTGTAATATCTGAGGCTATCCATTCCGGTCTGGATTTACTGGCCGCGGTCATAGCCTTTATGTCGGTACGAATTTCCAGCCGTCCCCCAGATCAAGAGCATCGTTATGGTCACGGTAAATTCGAGAACATTTCTGGAACTATTGAAGCATTACTTATATTTGTGGCGGCAATTTGGATTCTAGTCGAGGCTTATCATAAAATCATCCGGGGTGGCGAAGTCCATACTTTAGGCGTGGGTGTTGCGGTTATGGCGGTGGCTTCAATGGCTAATTTCACTATATCCAACCTGCTTATGAAGGTAGCCCGTAAAACCGATTCGATAGCCCTGGAAGCCGATGCTCTGCATTTAAGAACCGATGTTTATACTTCAGTAGGGGTACTATTGGGGCTGGCAGTTATCGCTATAACCAAAATTCAGATTTTAGACCCCATTATTGCTATTATCGTAGCTCTATTGATAATGAAAGCGGCCTGGGATATTACCGTAAAAGCCTTCACACCTTTGCTGGATGTGGCTCTTCCTCCGGAAGAAGAGGAGGAAATCATACGGGCGGTAGAACTAATTGTACCCCAGGGTCTGCTGGGAATCCATGAACTCAGAACACGCCGGGCCGGAGCAGCCCGCTATGTTGATATGCACATGGTAGTTCCCCGTGACCTTAGTATTGCCGAAGTCCACAATCTGTGCGATCTGGTTGAGGAAAAAATAAATGAACGTCTGCCTATGGTCAATGTAATGGTTCACGCCGAACCTTGCGAGGACAACGACTGCGGATTATGTAAAGGCTGTGAACGGTATATTAAACAGCTTGCCAATGATGATTAAATCAAATTGCGCAGTATAAGGATACTGCGAATCTGAATAATTGCGTTTAAAAGGGACTTCACCTTGCGGGTGAAATCCCTTTTTGGTTCCCAGACATCCTTTTTTGCATTCAGCAAAATCTAACCTCTTTGTTTTATTTCATAATAGAACGGGCTGGCTACACAGATGGAAGAGTACATACCAAACAAGAATCCTATCAGCAAGGCTATTACGAAAACCTTGATGGTGCCTCCACCGAATATCAGCAAGGTTATTAACGGCATTAAAACTGTGAGCACGGTATTAACCGAGCGGTTCAAGGTTTGCATGATGCTCTTGTCCAACAGCGCCGCCAGCGCATCTTTTTTCTTCATGCGCAGGTTCTCCCTCACCCGGTCGAAGATAACAATGGTGTCATTAATGGAATAACCGATTATGGTCAGAATAGCCGCGATAAAAGCGCTGTTAACTTCCCACTGGAACAACGAAAACAGGCCGCACACGATTACAACATCATGAAACAGTGCCAGTACGGCTGCCAGACCAAAGGTCCATTCAAATCGGAAGGTAATATAAATAAGCATCAAAACCAGCGCTATCAAAACTGCCAGGAAAGCGTTTTTTACCAATTCACCGCCTATGGTGGCACCCACGCTCTCGGCGCTCTGCAGTTCCACATTGGTATATTTGGCTTGGAGCCCATCGGTGACTTGCTTGGTTTGTTCCTGAGTCAATTCGTTGGTGCGAATGTAAAATTCGTTGTCGCTCTTTTGTACACTAACCTCTCTCACCAGATTCAAGTCACTAATCGTTTGGGTCACTGCGGAAGCAGAAATGGATGCATCCATTTTATAACGCAGCATGGAACCGCCTTTAAAGTCTATGCCCAGATTAAAGCCCTGTACAAACATCGATATAATCCCCGGAATTATAAACAACGAGGAAAATATATAGAACCATTTTCTCTTCTCTATAAATTGCATTTTCTACCCTCCTTATACTCCATATAGTTTGTTGTTCTTGGTGATGTCAGCACATAAAACCAGTAAATAACGGGTGAAGGTAAGGGCCACCACCATACTTGCTACTATGCCAATGGAGAGGGTTACGGCGAATCCCTTGATAGGTCCGGTTCCAAACCAGATGAGTACCACAGCGGCAATCAGAGTGGTCAAATTGGAATCGAATATGGTCCAGAAGGCCCGGGCAAAGCCAGATTCAATAGCGGCCTTCAGAGTCTTGCCAAAACGCAATTCTTCTTTAATGTGCTCATAGATGATAACGTTGGCGTCCACTGCCATGCCTATGGAAAGAACAAACCCGGCTATACCAGGCAGGGTTAAGACCGACCCTAGAAGGGCCATCACCCCCAAAACCAAAACTGAGTATAAGACCATGGAGATATCGGCTACCAAACCGGGCAGGAGGTAATATCCCAGCATAAACAGCAATATGGCTATTAAGCCAACTATGGCAGCCTTCACACTCAAGGACAACGAATCTGCTCCCAGAGTAGGCCCTACGGTACGTTTTTCCATAATGCTGAAGGATACCGGCAGGGCACCGGAGCGGAGCAATACCGCCAGGTTCTGGGCTTCTTCGGCAGTGAAACTGCCGCGTATTTCAGCCTTGCCGCTAGGGATAGGCTCATCCACGTTGGGAGCGCTGATTACCTTGTTATCTATGACGATGGCTATCCGTTTACCCACGTTTTTGGTCGTAGCTGCTCCAAAAAGTTTGGCCCCCTCATCATTAAATTCCAGGTTTACAGTTGCTCCCTGGCCGTTTGTGCCCGGTGAGGCCTGGGCATCTTTCAGGTCTTTACCGGTAACCAGGATTTTGCCGGATTCATCACGAAACTCCAACTGTGCGGTATTCTTAATTATATCGACTGCCTGTTCGGGGTCATTTACCCCGGCCAGTTCGATTACGATACGGTTTTTCCCCTGGGGATAAATGATGGGTTCCTTGACCCCCAGACTATCGATACGGTTTCTCAAAACCCCAATGGCTTTTTGAATGGTATCCGATGTAACCGCCTGTCCCTCCTTCTCATCAGCCATGAGAACTACATGCAGGCCACCCCTTAAATCCAGTCCCAGCTTTAAATTATTCATTATTGGCCGGTAAGAAAAATAAGCCAAGCCAATGAGAACAACAACAATAGACGCCAAAATCGCAATACTGGTATTCTTGCGCACCAGTTAATCCTCCTTCCAACTACTTTTCTAATGTATCTATAAAAGTTTGGTTCCATTAATAATCAAAGCAAATTCACAGCCTAGGAAATTTGCAGCCCGGCGGCACAATAACATCCTGCTCAGGAAGATTTCAAAATATTCCATGACCGGACAGATACCGGTGTCTATAGTCAAATCCATACTGATCATTTTGCCAGATCCATCGATATTCAACACCGATTTCTCCACCGCATAATTAACCCGGTCATGAATATCGAAGGTAGCAATATCGGTATTCCTGACCCTGTTCCGGTGCACATGCGACTTATCAGCCAGGATTAAGGCTGCTGCCACGATGTTGACCGGATGGCCGCTCCCTTCGTCATGATTACCTATGGCTGCAACAATTATGGATATTTCGTCCGGCTTCATCCCCATTCTTCTCAGGATTTCCATTGCCATCAGAGCACCGCTCTGGCTATGTTCGATACGGTTGATAACGTTGCCCAGATCATGCATATATCCTGATATACCAGCCAATTCTGCCATTCTGGCATCATAACCCAAATCCAGCAATATCTTGCGACTTAAGCCGGCGATCAGACTCACATGCACAACTCCGTGATCGGTATAACCTATCATTCCCAGATGTTCATTTCCTTTGATGACAAAGGTCTCCACCATTTTGCTACTTTTTACATCATCAAGGCTTATCATTATTTTTCCTCAGCTTTATATGCTATGGCCTTCTTAATAAACTCAAGCTCGCTGTTGTCGTTTACCTTGATTAATATCGTCTCATCTTTGACCTTGGAAACTTCGCCGCGCAAACCACCTATGGTAACCACCTTGTCTCCGCGTTTTAGATTGCTCAGTACCTCGGCATGTTTCTTTTCCTGTTTTTTGCGCGGCAAAATGATGAAAAAGTAGAATACAGCCAGAAAAACCCCGAAGTAAATGGCCATCGTCAACCAGCCCTGTTGTCCTTGTCCCACGTTATCCCTCCTTAACTATCTACAACCTTATATTCTTTCGCCAATGACAGGCAAAATCCTTTTGTCAGAACATGTAATTTTGATAGAACTTATCGCAAAAGCTGGAAAACTCTCCAGCACTTATTGCCTTTCTAACATTTTCCATCATTTTTAATAAAAAATAAACATTATGGTAGCTCAATAATCGATGAGCCAGCATTTCCCCGCTTTTAACAAGATGTCTTATATAAGCCCGGCTGTAGTTCCTGCATACATAACAATCACAATTGCCATCAATGGGGGAGAAATCCCGGGCACAAGTGGCATTGCGAACTACCAGCTTGCCTTTGTGGGTAAAAGCCGTGCCATGCCTGGCCAGACGGGTAGGCAACACACAATCAAACATGTCAATCCCTCGTCTTACCGCCTCCAGCAAATCCTCCGGCGCACCTACCCCCATTAGGTAACGGGCTTTGTCAAACGGCAGCCATTCATCGGTATGATCCAGCATCCCATACATCAGCGGCTTGGGCTCGCCCACGCTCAATCCGCCGATGGCGTAACCGGGGAAATCCAAGGCGGTTATTTCTGCGGCGCTGCGCTGCCGCAGATCAGGAAAAATATTGCCCTGAATTATACCGAATACCGCCTGCTCCTGGTGGGAATGGCTCTGTTTGCATTTTCCCGCCCACAGACTGGTTCTCTCTACGGCCCGGGCCGCTTCCTCGTAGCTGCACGGGTAAGGGGAGCACTCATCAAAACACATGGCAATATCCGCCCCCAGCTTTTGCTGAATATCCATAACGATTTCGGGACTCAAATAATGGCGTGAACCATCAATATGTGAGCTGAAGTGTACTCCGTTATCATCTATCTTGCGCAATCCTTTAAGACTAAATACTTGAAATCCACCGCTATCGGTCAGTAACGCCCTTTGCCAGTTCATGAAATGGTGCAGACCCCCGGCCATTTCTATTAGATCCTCCCCCGGTCGGAGATGCAGATGATAGGTATTGGCCAGGATAATACCAGTTCCCATAGCGTATAATTCATCTGGACTCAGAGTCTTAACCGTGGCCTGGGTACCTACCGGCATGAAAACCGGAGTATCAATGATCCCATGAGAAAGGCTGATTTGTCCCAAACGTGCCGCACAGGTCGATTCGGTTTTAAGAACCTTGAAGCTATATGCCAATTATTTCCCTCCTGAGATATCTAAATAATCAACATGGCGTCGCCATAACTGAAAAAGCGGTATTCATGGTCTATGGCATGCCGGTAAGCCGACATAGTATTATCGATCCCCGCCAGAGCTGCTACCAGCATTAGCAGCGATGACCCGGGCAGGTGAAAATTAGTGATCATACTATCAATGGCCTTAAAACGGTAGCCCGGATAAATAAATTTATTTGTCATCCCTGACTGTCCGGAAAATCCACAATCATTATTATATATCGTTTCCAGGGTTCTTACCACCGTGGTACCCACGGCTATGATATTCCGTCCTCTGGCTCGGGTGGTATTTAGCAGCGTCGCTGTTTCTTCATCTACCCGGTAATACTCAAAATGCATCTGATGTCCACGAATATCGTGACTTTTCACCGGTCGGAAGGTTCCCAAACCCACGTGGAGTATAATTCGGGCGATATTTATCCCCCGGGCTTTTATTTCCTGCAGCAGTTCTTCAGTAAAATGCAGACCGGCGGTGGGAGCAGCAGCAGAACCAGGTTCCTGAGCATATACGGTCTGATAGCGTTCCTGGTCGCGATCCTCTGCCGGTCGTCCTATGTAAGGCGGCAAAGGCATCTGTCCGGTCCGGCTAATGAAACGATCTTCATCGGGACAGTCACAAAAACGCAGCAGCCTGCCTCCATCGAAAGCCAGCTCACCAACGACCTCGGCCTCAACCGCTTCCTCGCCGACAAATTTAATCCGGCTGCCGATCTTCATTCTGCGAGCCGGTTTTACCAGGGCCTCCCAGTATCCCCCCTGTTTAACCAGTAAAAGGATTTCCACTCTGGCTCCGGTGTCCTTGTAACCCAGAAGACGGGCCGGTATAACCCGGGTTTGGTTTATAACCAGGGTGTCACCCGCTTGCAGGTAATCGAGCATTTGACAAAATATCCGATCCTGGATCTCCCCAGTTTTTCTGTTAAGCACGAGCAGGCGGGAGCTATCGCGGGGCTCGACCGGAAATTGGGCTATCAGATGAGGGGGCAACTCATAATTATAGGTTTCCAAGTCATATATACTATCATCTGCAACCTTTTCTTGCATCTATTGTTAGTCTCCCTCTTACCTCAGTAGTTTGCGAACCTCGGCCGGGGCATATCGTTCCACTTCACTGTACAAGCACCCGCAGTACTGCTGGCGATAAAGCCCCATAGCCCGGGAAATCTCCCCGGTTTTTTGATAGCCTGCCCGAAAATCGCGATATAAAAAGGGAATCCCGTACTTTTCCCCACTGGCTTCACCCAGTTGACGTATTAGATCATGTTTCTGATGCTTGCTCACCAGCAGGGTGCTGCTGAAATAGTCGAATTTGCCCCTTTTCGCAATATGAGCTGCCTGTTCCAATCTCATCCGATAGCATATAAAACAGCGCTGGCTTTCACGGAAGGCAACGTTTTGAAAATACTCAACCAGTTTGTATTCTTCATCATATAGAACCTTAAGTTCAACCTCAGCGGCATATTGTTCCAGAGCCTCTCTGCGTTTCGCCCATTCACTGTAGGGATGAATATTAGGATTATAGAAGTAACCACAGAGCTCGAAGCCCTCCTCCCGCAGGGTGGGAACCGGATAGCTGGCGCAGGGTCCGCAGCATATGTGCAATAAAACCCGCGGCATTAAATCACCCACTTTATTCCCCATCCTCAAACAAATTATGTTCTTCTACCCTACTATTAAATGGATAACCCATAAGCCGATAGGCCTGTTCCGTTGCCACCCGGCCACGCGGGGTTTTTTGAATAAAACCGAGCTTGAGCAAGTACGGTTCGTAAACATCGGTAATGGTATCGGTTTCCTCAGAGACTGAAGCGGCCAGGGTTTCTAATCCTACCGGTCCCCCACCGAATTTAATTATTATAGCATCCAGGATCATCCTGTCAACCATATCCAGACCCAATTTATCTATTTCCAGCATTTCCAATGCCTTGCCGGCAGTATCCAGGTCAATATGACCGCTTCCCCGCACCAGCGCGAAGTCCCGTACTCTTTTCAGGAGCCGGTTGGCCACCCGGGGAGTCCCCCGGGAAGATCCGGCTATTTCTCTCGCACCTTGACCATCAATAGCTATACTTAGGATAGAAGCAGCTCGGGCGATTATTCCGGTAAGATCCTCTTCACTATAAAAATCCAGCCGGCAGTTTATACCAAAGCGATCCCGAAGCGGTGAACTAAGCAAACCTGGACGGGTGGTGGCACCAATGAGAGTAAAGGGCGGCAGGTCGATCTGCAGGGTTCGGGCCGCCGGCCCCTTGCCGATCACGATATCGATAACATAATCTTCCATGGCGGGATACATAATCTCTTCAATGCTGCGGTTAAGCCGGTGTATTTCATCAATAAACAGAACCTCGCCCGGTTCCAGATTGGTTAAAATGGCGGCCAGGTCTCCAGGCCTTTCAATGGCCGGACCTGAGGTGCGGCGAATCGAGGAACCCATTTCCTGAGCCATTATGGTTGCCAGAGTAGTTTTCCCCAAACCCGGCGGACCGCTCAACAGTACATGATCCAGGCTCTCGCCTCTCTCCCGGGCGGCTGATATAAAAACCTCCAGTTTTTTCTTTACCTTGTCCTGTCCAATGTAATCTTGCAGACGCAAAGGGCGCAAGGTACTGTCGTGATAATCCTCTTCACCCAGTGATTGGGCGGATACCAGGCGATGATCCTGCAAAACATTCTCCTCCTATTTCTTCATCTGCATAGCTTTGCGGCGTAGAACCTTTTTAATGTTGTCTTCTACCCGATCACTCAGTTCATTATGCGCTTTCATGTCCATGATCAGCGGGTATACCTCACTGCGCTGATAACCCAAAGCTTCCAGTGCTTCCAGCAGCTCTTCCCACATGCTGCCGTCTTCGCCCGGAGTCAACGCCGCCATACCCTGCTGTTTTTCTATCCGCTCTTTGAGCTCAAAAACCAGTCTCTGAGCAGTCTTTTTACCTATCCCGGGGACAGTCAGCAGCCTCTTCTCATCATTACTGGCTATGGATTGATAAAAATCCTGCGGCTTCATAGCTGAAAGAATATTTAGAGCTCCTCTGGCGCCTATCCCTGACACCCCCAGCAAGAGTTTAAACAGATCCAGTTCCTCCCGGTTCAAAAATCCGTATAGCTTAAAATCATTATCCAGAACCTGCAAATATGTATTTACCATAATTGCACTGCCTGCCGGGGGTAATATGGACAAGGTGCGGCTGTGAATCTGCACTTCATAGCCTATACCACTTACTTCCACGATCATATTTTCCGGATTACATTGCACAAGAATTCCACGTAAAAATGAAATCATAAACTGCTCCCACCTCTATTCAAGTTTCCCAGGCGGTACGAATGAAGATGGCATATGGCAATGGCCAGGGCATCAGCAGCATCATCCGGCTGGGGCAGGGTATCAAGTGTCAATATCTTTTGCACCATAATCTGTATCTGTCTTTTGTCCGCGTTACCATATCCGGTAACTGCCTGCTTGACCTGTAAAGGGGTGTACTCGGCGATATCGATTTCTCTAGCGGCCGCTGTCATCAATAGAACCCCCCGGCTCTGAGCTACGCTAATAACGGTTTTGGCATTTTTATGATGGAAAAGCTCCTCGATAGCTACCGCATCAGGATGAAATTCATCCAGCAAGGCGCTGTATTCCCGGTTGATTTTTAAAAGCCGCCGGGGCATGTCCAGTTTCGCGGACGTCTTAATGGTGCCATAGCTGATTATTCGTACCTTGCCCCGTTCATTTTTCACCAACCCATAGCCGGTAGTGGCTGTACCCGGATCAATTCCTAATACCAGCATGAATCATACACCCCTGATTTTTATTGCGATCATAACCATAATGATACTGCAAATCCTCCAGGACGGCTATTATTAATGACAAATTTAAAAAAGGCAGACCGTCAAAAAAGCCCAATAACTGCGTTATTAACGAAAGCCCGTTCAATCGACGTACCTCATGTACGCCTCAATCACGGGCTTTCATTAATGCCTTGCTCTTGAACTTTTTTGACGGTCTGAGGGTAAGGTTCTTACGAGCCTTACCCCTTTTTATATAATCCCGGCGCCCGGCCGGGCACCGGGTTAGAAATATTCGTCCAGGTTTTCCAGAGCATCATTGGTGGCCTCCATATTGCTGAACTCATATTTGCCCTGCGCGATGGCCTCCCGGATATTCACCGGCAAAGTCGAAAAACTAATTGCTGTGACCCTCTGAAGGCTGTCATTATTGGCATCAGGGCCTACATATATGGCTACCATTCCCCGGTATTCCTTTATCCGGCATTTAGCCTTGTCCTCCGGAGTCCAATCGTCAATAATTTGATGCATTACCAGGCTGCCATCCTTAAATGTTACTGAGAAACCATTCGCCGCCGTATACTTGACCTGGATCTGCTCCAGGCTATTGCCTATAATATCCTGCTTGTATTCAAAATCGGATATAAGCACTTTATGGGAGCGCAGGTACTCCTTCTCCAAAATAACCGGAGTAGCCGCATCCATCTTGAGTTCGGTGCTTTTCGCCTGAATGGCCGGTTTTTGCTGTCCGTGTCCCCCATCTGTTCTTAAGACTTCAAACACAAGAACCCCTAAACTTATACTGGCGATCATACCCAAGCCCAGTGCCATTACCATCGTTCTTCTACTCATGTCAATCACCTCTACTGCCTATTTTCTCCTCTTCTGCAAATATTTATACATAATGTGAGAAAACAAGACATAATGGAAGGGCCAGCCACTCGAATAGCGAAACGTAGGTTATACTAAGCAGTACAGAGCTACAAGCTAAAGGAGGAGCTAGCCTATTATGAAGTATACCAAATTTGTTGGACT